>Ga0134126_10007163_pt1 | contig 13996 bp, 16 predicted proteins | sample KB31752_FD_96881 | JGI IMG/M metagenome (GOLD analysis project Ga0134126, IMG submission 96881) | Terrestrial soil microbial communities with excess Nitrogen fertilizer from Kellogg Biological Station, Michigan, USA - KB3-175-2 | ecosystem: Environmental > Terrestrial > Soil > Unclassified ... | reverse complement strand
CGTTCGCTACACTTGTGCTTCACTTATTTCCGTCCTCACCCGAGTTGCAGGATGACCGCGTCGCGGGCCGGAACGGTGGCCGATCCCCCGGCCGGTGCGGGTGCCGCCTCCGGCCAGAGTGAGGCGACCGGCTTCACCGCCCCATAGCCCTCGGCCAGGCGGAAGCTCACCTTCTGTTCCGACCGGGTCGGATTGACCAACCAGAGGTAGAGCCCGTCGTCGCCCTTCTGGAGCCGCGCCTGCACCGCGTCGTTATCGATCGCTACATGCTTGGGGTTGCCCAACCAGTTGAAAATGGAGGCGAAATAGGCTCGGTTGGCAGCCCCCGAAGTGCGGTAATAGGCGACCGATGGATGCGTCCCGACGAGCAGCGTCCGCCCCGCCCCGAAGTGGTTGGAGACCACCGCCAGCCTGCCGTCGTCGAAATCCCCGTGCGCCTCACCGCCCGCCAGCGCGTAGCTCTGCAGGAACCCGCCGCCGTCGACCGGCTTCCCGTCCAGCGACAAATGGATGCGGTCGCCGATATCGGGCATGAATTCCACCTCGGCTTCCCTCGCCCCGAACACCCGGTCGAGCCCGAAATTCGGCTGCACAATGCCCACGTGGCCGCGATCGCCGAAATAGGCCGGACAGGCCTCCGCGACCAGCCGTCCGCCCTTTTCCACCCAATCCGCCAAGGACTTGGCCTGCACCTCGGTCAGCATGATCGGATAGGGAAAATAGAGCGCGTCGTACTGCTTGATGTCGTCGATATGGACCCAGTCGGCCTGCACGCCATTGTCGAAGAAGCCCCTATAGGCGCCCCACATCGCGGCGGCATAGGTATCGAACTTGCTGTCATGGTTGAGCAGATAGTCGAACATCTGCAGCTCCGGCGCGACGACGATGCCCACCTCGCCGCGAACCGGCCTGGCCGCCATCAGCCCCGCCGTTTCCGGCAAATTGCCCCACTTGGCCATCTTGCTCGCCATGTCGGAACGTGGCGTACGCGAGCCGTCCATGGCATAGGAGCCGAAGGCGCCGAAAAGGGCGCCGTCGAGCAGCGGCCGCCAGCGCAGGTTCATCACCCCGCGGGCGCCGGCCGCCAGCGAGGTCAGGCTCCAGAGCCGGATGTCCTCGGGCTCAGCGACGCGCCCGTCTTCCTTGTCGCGCCCCAATACCTGCGGCTGGATCCAGAGCGGCCCGCCCTGCCGCTCGGCATGCCAGAACGGCTTTCCACGCGAGGCGGCGCGCGTGAGGTCGGCCCCGTACCAGTTGCGCCAGGGCTGGTTGCCCTTGCGCGCCGCGATCCAGGTCATGCCATAGACCTCGACCTTGGAGGCGGCGAGCCAGTCGTCCGAGCCGTGCGAAGCGAGATTGGGAATGGCGCCGGCGACGCCATGCGCCACGATCATGTTCTTGCTGTCGACCGAGCGGATCGTGTCGATCCGCCACTGCATCATTCCGTAGAAATTGTCGCGCTTGAACAGCAGCCAGTCCAAGCTGTCGGGATAGGGCCCGAGCTGCACTGGCGGCTCGACATAGTCCCACTTGTAGTAGCTATAGCGATGCCAGGCCTCGGCAAGGGCATCGAGGGTCCCGTATTTCGCCTTCAGCCAATCGCGGAACGCCTGCTTGGAATAGTCCGAATAGTCGACGTCGGGCGCGTAGTTCACCTCGTTCCAGATGTCGTAGCCGAGGATCGCCGGGTGATCCTTGTAGCGGCTCGCCAAGGCCTTGAGGAAAGCGCCGGCCGCCGCCCGCACTTCCGGGCAGTTGAGGGTGATCGCTCCCGCGCCGCTGGAAAATCCGCCCGTTGCGCTCGAGACGCCCATATTCGAGGTCGCCGGCCTGCCGTCGGCGTGAATGACCCGCGCATGGGCGAATTCGTGCATCGCCCAATCGGGCGTCGTGTGCGTCAGTTCGGCGATGATCGTCTTGATGCCGTTGCCCGCGGCGAGGTCCAGCTGCCGGTCGAAATCGGCCCAGTCGTATTTGCCCGGCTCCCGCTCGATCGAGGCCCACATGAACCAGTGCCGGAATACGTTGAGCCCGTCCTCGCCGGCGACTTTGTAGTCCCGCTCCCAGTCCTGCCGCGGCGGGTTGGATTTGCGAAAATAGACGGCGCCATAAGGCAATTGCGGCAAGCTGGGCATGTGGTCCTCCTCCATTGAGTACCGGTGTGGATGCTGGGGTTGCGGGTGCGCGCCCTCAGATGCGGCGCAGCGATTGTCGTTCGATGATCGGCGCGTAGATCAGCAGGCGCCGATAGGGGAAAGCGTCGGTGTCGCGGTTCTGGATGCGCTCGGTGAGGAGTTGCAGCGCGGCCGCGCCCATCTTCTCGCCCGGGACCCGGATCGTGGTGATCTGCGGGGTGATCTGAGTTGCGGCGGGATAATCGCCGTAGCCGACGACGGACAGGTCCTCCGGGACCCTGATGCCGACGCGCAGCAGGTCCGAGATCGCCCCCATCGCCATCCAGTCATTGCCGGCGACGATCGCCGTCGGCGAAAAACCGCCTTCGCGCATTTCCTGGAAGGCGGCGAGGAATCCGCCGTTCTCGACAAAGAACAGCTCCCGCACTGCCACACCCGGCAGGGCTTCGAGCGCGTCGCGCATGGCATGATAGCGCCCCGCCCGGCCGCGCAGGCCGCCTGCGCCTTCGAGGTAGACAATTTTCCGGTGGCCATATTCATAGAGCTTGAGACCGAGCGCCGCCGTCGACTCGTCGGCGGTCAGATTGATCTGGTCGACCGGCTCGAGCGGCGCGATCATGCCCACCTTGATCAGCGGAATGCGTGGCGCCTTGGCGGGAGAAATCGGCGCGTGCGGCCCGACGAGGATCATCCCGGCGCCGCTCCGGCCGATCTCGGCGATCCGCGCCGGATCATGCGTCCACTGGATCTGCACCGGATGGCCGGCCCGCTCGGCGGCGCGCTGGATGCCGCGGTGGATCCTGAGCTGCACCTCCGAATTGACCGGGTCGTGGTCGTGCAGGACCAGCTGGATCGTGCGGGAATGACCGACATGACTCGGCGCGATGTAGCCGAGTTCGATTGCCGCCCGTTCAATGGTCTTGCGCGTCGTCTCGCTGACCCCGCCCTTGCCGGCGAGCGAGCGCGACACCGCATATTTCGACAGGCCGACATGGTCGGCGATGGTCTGCATCGTCACCCGGCCCATGCGCTTATCCCCTCCCCACCGGCCTCGGCTATAATCGACCGGCGCGCCAACCACTGCCGCGTCGGCCCGCCGGCCCGAACCCGGCGAGACAAACAGCAGTAGCAAACGTTGTCGCGTTGTTAGGTCAAGCGTTATCACGCAGACAGCGCGATGTTTGTCGCGCAGGAATGTCTCCCAGCGCGTTGCAAACGGCTTTTCAGACTTTCGACAGCCTGCCTAGCCGTCTCCGGCGACGGGAAAAGGAGGCGAGGCGGACCTCTGCGGGCCTAGGTCGAGAGAGTGCTCAATCGCGCCGGCCAGGACACAACCGGATGCCCCGCAGCCAGCCGGCCGAGCATGACCATCGCCCGCTCCGCCTCCGTCGGGTCGGCGTAAAACTCGATCACCAGCGGCAGGTCGACTGTCAGGCGCAGCATGTCCTCGGCCAGCACCTCGCCCTTTTCGCCAACGCCCGCAATGCCGCGGAAGACGGTGATGCCGCCGATCTGGTCCTGCCCCCTGAGGGCGGTAAGAATCTCCTGCATCAGGCTGCGCCGGCGACCATGGTCGGTCTCGTGCAGATACAGGCGGACGAATTTGATGTTGGCTTCGGTTTCCATGATTTCCGCTCCCTTGCGGTTCTGCGCCTGCGGCAAGATCAAAGGCTACGCGCGATAAAGGCGCCGACGAAGGCCGCCAGAACGCCAAGGCCATTGGAGAGCACAACATAAAGCCCCGCCGAAAAGCCCTGGCCGGCCTCGGCCAGCGTCAGGGCCTCGAGCGCATAGGTCGAAAACGTCGTATAACCCCCGAGAAAACCGGTGAGCACACCCGCCCGGACCGGCGGACTGATCGTCAATCGCTCGAGCGTCAAGACGAACAGGAACCCCATGATGAAGGCGCCGCTGACATTGATGAACAACGTCGCGTAGGGGAAGTTGTTGCCCCAGAGGCCCTGGATGAGCTGGGACGTGGCGAACCGCGCCCAGCAGCCGAGCACGCCGAAAATGGCGATGTAGAAGTAATTCCAGATCACGTGATTAGCCCCATCGGAAGAACAGGTTAGCGGAAGGAAGGAAGGGAGAATGGAGGATCGACAGTGAAGCTCGGCGGGCGGAACGGTCGGCGTGATTTCGCACCGCCGCCGGCATGGTCCCGGAGGCCAGTACCGCCGAGCCGGCAAGCACCGCGAGGCGGGGGGCGGAGCGGCTCAATACCCCGAGCCGCCTGCGTTCTATCCGCGACGCCGCGCCTGGCCACACATTGTTTTTGAGATCGATCCGCCCCGACAAAATGCACCTCCTCGCAACACTATGCGCAAGAGGAGTCATCAGCCCCGCGGGCGGTTAAAAGGCGAACTCCATCGCCCTGGTCGCCCGCAAACTACAGCAGCCGAAGCCGTTGTCAATTCGCTGGCGGGTCTCGTCCCCCTGCCGCGACCGCCCGTTTCGGCTTGCCGTGCTTTGACTTTGAAAACATAGTGTTGCCGAAGCGGGAGCCCCTGTCGGCTGCCGCCTGGAGACCGGATCGATGGCGGACGAGCGGCGGCTCAGGGTTGGCGTGCTGGGCTGCGGCCCGATCGCCCAGGCGGCGCATTTCGAAAGCGCCAGCAAGGCGAGAAACGCCGAGCTCTATGCCATTTGCGACGTCGCCGACGATCTGCGCGAACGCATGGCCGCGACCTACGCGCCGCAAAGGAGCTTCCGCGATTACGATGAGATGCTCGCCGATCCCGAACTCGACGCGGTGATCGTCGCGACCGCCGACGCTTTCCACGTCGCCGCCGCGACCCGGGCGCTCGAAGCCGGCAAGCATGTGCTCTGCGAAAAGCCGGTCGGCGTCGCCGTCGAGGAGGTCGAAGCGCTCAAGCGGACCATCGCGAGCAGCGGCCGGGTGCTGCAGGTCGGCCACATGAAGCGCTTCGATGCCGGCATCCAGAGCGCCAGGAACTTCATCGCCGATGAGATGGGGGAGATGCTGGCGCTGAAGGCCTGGTACTGTGACTCCACTCATCGCTACGCCATGACCGACGCGGTGCAGCCGAAAATCATCCGCTCGAAGGCGGCGAGGCGCCCGGCCATCGATCCGAAGGCCGACCTCGAGCAATATTACATGCTCGCCCATGGCTGCCATCTCCTCGATGTCGCGCGGTTCCTCGGCGGCGAGATCGTCGAGGTCGAGGCGCGGCTCAGCCATCGCTTCGGCGCCTGGTGCTGGTTCGTCGACGTCGGCTTCGCCAGCGGCGCCCTCGGCCATCTCGACCTGACCGTGGCGGTACGCATGGACTGGCACGAAGGTTTCCATATCTACGGCCAGAACGGCAGCGTGCTCGGCAAGACCTATAACCCCTGGTATTTCAAGAGCAGCGACGTCGACATCTTTCACGAGGCGACGGGCGAAACCACGCGCGTGCTCGGCGCCGACGGCCACTTCTACCGCCGCCAGCTCGAAGGTTTTGCCGCAACCATCCTCGACGGGGCGCCGATGACCGGCGCCGATATCGATGACGGCCTCGCTTCCGTCCGCGGCATGGTCGCCGTCGCCCGCTCGGCCCATTCCGGCAAGCCGGTGAAGCTCGCCGACGCGACGGGAGCCGTCTGATGCGGCTCGGCATTTTTGCAAAAACCTTTGCCGGCAGTCATCCGGCGACGGTGCTGGCCGAGGTCCGGGCCGCCGGTTATCACGCCGCGCAATACAATATGGCCTGCTCGGGCATCGGCTCGCTGCCGACCGCGATTACCGAGAACACCGCAGCGGCTGTGCGTGCGGCCGCCGAGACAAACCATGTCGAAATCGCCGCCGCTTCGGCGACCTACAACATGATCCACCCCGACCCGGAGAAGCGCGCCGCCGGCCGCCGGGCCTTCGAGGCGATCTCCGCCGCGGCGCCGGCGATGGGCACCACCCTGCTCACCGTCTGTACCGGCAGCCGCGATCCCGAGGATCAATGGCGGGCGCATCCCGACAATCACGGCCCGGCGGCCTGGCAGGCGCTGCTCGACGAGTTCGCCCTGATCCTGCCGGTCGCCGCGCGCCATGGCATCACCATCGGCGTCGAGCCAGAGCATGGCAACGTCGTCAACAGCGCCGCCGCCGCGCGCCGTCTGCTCGAAACGCTGCAAAGCGATTGCGTCAAAATCGTCCTCGACGTCGCCAACCTCGTCGATGGTGCGCCGCAACGCGAATGGCAGGCGCTTATCGAAGCGGCCGCCGATGAGCTGCACGGGCAAATCGCGATGGCCCACGCCAAGGATTGCACCCTCGATGGCAAGGTCGTCGCCGCAGGCCTCGGCGCCGTCGATTTCGGCCATTTCGTCCGGGTGCTGCACGCGATCGGCTTCGACGGCCCGCTGGTCACCCACGGGCTCGCGGCCCAGGAGGCGGCCTCGGTGGCCCAGTTCCTCCGCGCGGTCCTCGCCCGCGAAGGCATTGCATGAACTGGTCGAGCTTTTCCTCAAACGGGCTTGCTCTGGCCGTCGCCGAGACGGGCGCCGGCCGGCCGATGCTGTTCCAGCACGGCCTGTGCGGGCTCGCCGCCCAGACGGCGGAAGTGTTCCCGGACGACATCGGCTGGCGCTGCCTCACGCTCGAATGCCGCGGCCACGGCCGCTCCGAGGCTGGCCCAGTCGAGGCCTTTTCCCTCGCAACCTTCGCGGATGATCTGGCCGCCTTCATCGCGGCACGCCATCTGGCGCCGGTCGTACTGGGCGGCATTTCGATGGGTGCCGCCCTTTCGATGCGCCTCGCCGTCAAACGGCCCGAACTGGTGCGCGCGCTCGTCCTCGCTCGCCCGGCATGGCTGGCCGAGGCCGGCCCGGAAAACCTGCAGCCCAACATCGCCGTCGGCGAATTGCTCGCCGACCTCGCCCCCGCCGAGGCGCTGCGCCGGTTCGATGCGAGTCCGCTGGCGCATCGGCTCGCCGCCGAGGCCCCCGACAATCTCGCGACGCTGCGCGCCCTCTTCACCCGCGAGCCCGCGGCCGTCACCTCAGCCTTGCTGACCCGCATCTCCACCGATGGACCCGGCGTAACCGAAGCCGAGCTCGCTCGGCTGACGCTGCCGACGCTCGTCATCGGCACCGGCAACGACGCCATTCACCCGTTGCCGATGGCAAGGCGACTTGCCGCCGCCATTCCCGACGCCCGCTTCATCGAAATCACCCCGAAAGGGGTGGATCGCGCCGCCTATGTCGGTGATTTTTCGGCCGCGCTCGCCGGCTTTCTCAAGGAGCTCGCCCCATGACGCCCTCCACCGGCTGGCTCGACCGGCTGCCCAAGGATCGGCTGCTCGCCGAAGTCTCGCTATGGTCGGCCGACCTGCTGCACATGGCCGACGATATCGCCCGGATCGAACCTTTCACCGACATCTTCCATATCGATGTCGCAGACGGCCATTTTTCGCCCGCCCTGCTGCTCTTCCCCGACCAGGTCGCGGCCATCCGCAGGGCAACGGGCAAGCCGCTGCACGTCCATCTGATGGTCGCCGACGCGATCCTCATGGCCCAGATCGATCAGTTCGCCGAAGCCGGCGCCGATCTCATCAGCATCCACGCGGAAAACGCCGATATCGACGCGGCATTGGCGCGGATCGAAGGCCTTGGCCGCCTTCCCGGTCTCGTCCTGCAGCTCGAAACGCCGGTTGACGCCTGCCGCGACTATCTCGACCGCATCGGCATGCTGACCCTGCTCGGCACGAAAATCGGCATCAAGGGCGTCGGCCTCGACAACCGGGCCGCGCCGCGACTCGAAGAAGCGGCAACGATGCTCAAAACCGCCCCCCACCGCATCGTGCTGGCGGCCGACGGCGGCATCCGCGAGCATACCGTGCCGCTGCTCAGGAAATCCGGCGCCGAGACCATCGTCATGGGTTCGCTCGCTTTCGGCGCGCCGGACCTCGCCGCGCGCATGGCCTGGGTCCATGCCCAATAGGGCGGCGCCGCTGACGGTCGGCATCGATCTCGGCGGCACGCAGGTCCGTGCCGGCCTGGTGCGGTATGGACAGGTGCTCGGTCGGGCCTCCCGCCCGACCAGCGTTGCCGGCGGTCCTGACGCCATCATTGCCCAGTTCGAGGCACTCGTCGCCGAGGTGACGGCTGGCGCTGAAGGCCGCCAGCTCGCCGGCATCGGCATTTCGGCGCCCGGGCCGCTCGACAGCTCGACCGGCACCGTGCTCGGCATCCCGACCCTGCCCGGGTGGGAGGACTTTCCGCTTCGCGACATCATGGCGAACCGCTTCGGCCTGCCGGTCGTCGTCGAGAACGATGGGTTGGCCGCCGCCTTCGGCGAATGGTGCTTCGGCGCCGGCCGCGGCGCCAGCAATCTCGTTTACGTAACGGTCAGCACAGGCATCGGCGGCGGGGTCATTGCCGATGGCCGTCTGCTTCGCGGCCGGCGGGGCATGGCCGGGCATGTCGGCCATATGCGCATCGCCGCGGAGGGGCCACGCTGCCCCTGCGGCGCCATCGGCTGCTTCGAGGCTTTTGCTTCAGGAACCGCCCTTAGCGAACGTGCGCGCCGCGCGGCGGCCCGCCAGCCAGATAGCTTCCTTGCCCGCACCGCCCGCAACGAGCCCATCGACGGGCGCCACGTGCTGGCCGGCGCCCGGGCCGGCGATCCTACGTGCCTCGCCCTGCTCGCCGAGGAAGCCGATTATCTCGCGCAGGGCTTTGCCAGCCTCGTTCACCTGTTCAGCCCCGAGCTCATCATCATGGGCGGCGGCGTATCGCAGGCTTTCGACCTCATGGAGGATCGGCTTATCGAGCGGGTACGGCAGGATGTCATGCCGCCGTTTCGGGATGTCCGCATCCTCCAGGCCACGCTCGGCGACAATAGCGGACTCGTCGGCGCCGCCACCCTCGCCGCACAAATCGGCGAGCCGCTTCCTAAACCCCGGAACAGCGTCTAGGCTTTGGCGGAATGCGGAGTCCGGCCCGATGAATTCGCTCTTCGCCTATGGGACGCTGCGCGATTGCGATGTGCTGGAGGGGGTTCTCGGCCACGGCGTGCCGCCGGCGCGGCTCAGAACTGCGACGGCAAGAGGCTATGCCGTGGTCTTCTTTCCCGGCCGGACCTATCCCGCCATCCGCCGCGATGAAAGCGACACCGCCCTTGGAATCCTGGTCGACGATATTTCAGAGGCAGAATGGCTTCGCCTCGACACCTTCGAAGGTGATGAATATCGCCGCGCTCCCATCGAGATCACAGTCGACGGCCGCCCGGCGATCGCCGATGCCTACTGGCCGGCCATCGATATCGGACTGACGCCGCCATGGCGCTTCGAGGATTGGCAGGCCCGCTCGAAGGCAGGACTCCTGGCCGCGGCGCGCGCGGCAGCGCCGCTATCGCCAAGCGATTGATTTTCCTCGCCACCGAAACGCCGTATGCCGCGGCTACCTCGACAGAACTCTATCCGGGAGATTGACGATGACGCAGCGCCGAACCGTTCTCAAGGGTCTTGCCACGGCAGCGTTGCTGCCTCTGGCCGGCCACGCCATGGCCCAGTCGGGCAACATGCCGGTCAACCCCGACGATATCGAAACCGATAGCGGCGACATCGTCATCCAGCCCGTCAACCACGCGACCCTTGTGCTGACCTATGATTCCGACGTGATCTATTTCGACCCGGTCGGCGGGGCGAAACGGTACCTTCCGTTCAACCGCCCGACCGCGATCCTCGTCACCCATGCCCACCCCGACCATTTCGACGTGCCGACGCTCGAGGCGCTCGCCCCGACCGCAAAGGTGATCATCGGGCCGCAGGTGGTGCTCGACGGCTTGCCGCCCGACCTCAAGGCCAAGGCCAAGCTGATGAAAAATGGCGACAAGGGCGACGTCAACGGCCTGCCGCTGAGCGCCATTCCCGCCTACAACACCACCCCGGGCCGGACGCAGTACCACCCCAAGGGCGTCGGCAACGGCTATGTCCTGACCCTGGGCCAGGCCAAGGTCTACGTCGCCGGCGATACCGAGGATATTCCGGAGATGCGCGCGCTTACCGGCATCGGCGTCGCCTTCCTGCCGATGAACCTGCCTTACACCATGACCGGCGACCAGGCGGCCTCGGCGGTGAAGCAGTTCAAGCCGCTGATGGTCTATCCCTACCATTACGGCAAGGACGGCCCGGAGCCCGCCAAATTCGCCGCTGCCCTCAAGGGAACCGCCGGCATCCAGGTCCGCCAGCGCGACTGGTACGCCTATAGCTGAGGGATGCGAGGCCGGTGTGCTGGAAAGGGCAGCCGCGGGGTATCGAGGCGGTAACGGAGGGACTTTGCAGCGCTCCGCCTGCCTTGACTCCACCCCCCTTTGCGCTCATAAGGGCCGCCGATTGCGTGCTGGCCTCGCCAGCGCGCGATTTTTGTTTGAGAACCGCTGTCCGAGGCCCGGCCTAATCTGGCCACTCGAAGTCCCGCCGAGGCGGGCGCCACAGGGCGCGTAACAAGGGATCGGCAGCCGCGAGCTGTCGGTGAAGAAATGTTCGCTGTTATCAAGACGGGCGGCAAGCAATACAAGGTCGCCGCCAATGACCTGCTGAAGATCGAAAAGCTCGATTCCGAGCCCGGCGACGTGGTCACTTTCGACCAGGTGCTGATGGTCGGTGAGGGCGGGGACGTGACCGTCGGTGCGCCGCTCGTCGAGGGTGCGCTGGTTGCCGGCCACCTCGTCGATACGAAGAAGCAGAAGACGATCATCGTCCTCAAGAAGGAACGTCGTCAGCACTACAAGCGCCGCAATGGCCACCGCCAGCTGCTCTCGACCGTGCGGATCACCGAGATCCTGACCGGTGGCGCCAAGCTCACGACGCAGCCCGACGAGCGCATCAAAGCGCGCTACGCGGCCGCCAATGCGTCGACCGCGAGCGCCGCCACGAGCGAGGCCGAGCCGAAGGCCAAGCCCGCAGCAAAGAGCAAGGCCAAGACGGCAGCGCCGGCCGAGGCGCCCGCGGCTGAAGCGGCTCCGGCCGCCAAGCCCGCCCGCGCCGCCAAGCCGAAGGCGGCCAAGGCCGAGACCGAGGCTAAGCCGGCGCGCACCGCCAAGGCCAAGGCCGACGACACCGCTGCAGAAAAGCCCGCCAAGAAGCCGGCGGCGAAGAAGGCCCCCAAGGCCGACAAGGAATAAGGAGCTAGAGCCATGGCACACAAGAAAGCAGGCGGCTCGTCCCGCAATGGTCGCGATACCGCTGGCCGCCGTCTCGGCGTCAAGAAGTTCGGCGGCGAAGCCGTGATTCCGGGCAACATCATCATCCGCCAGCGCGGCACCCAATGGCATCCCGGCACCAATGTCGGCATGGGCATCGATCATACGATCTATGCGACGGCCACGGGCACCGTGGAATTCAAAACCCGCGCCAACGACCGCACCTACGTCTCGGTACGACCGGCCGAGGCCGCTGAATAACGGCAGGACAAGTCTCAGAACCCTGCCGGAGATCGATCTCCCCGGCAGGCTATGCCAAGCCAGAATAAGATCAGGGGGAGTCGGTCGCCGGCTCCCCTTTTGCTTTGGATGGCACTGATGAAGAGGATCGACCCCACCCCCGCCCACCGGCACGAGATCGCCCCGGGTACCAAAGCAAACGAGGAACGGCTGCGTTCGGCCACCCAGCGTCTGTCCTTCCGCCGTACCCGCGATGCGCTGCCGACTCGGATCGATACGCCGCGGCTGATCCTGCGCGCGCCGATGCGCGGCGATGTGCCGGCCATTGCTGCACTCGCCGACAACAAGAACATCGCAGAGAAGCTGGCCCGCCTGCCGAGTCCCTATACGCGCGCCGACGCCATCGCCTTCGTGGAGATCTTCTCGCAGCGCGCCGATGAGCGGCCCTTCGCCATCACTTCGGACCATGGCGAATTCCTGGGCGTCGTCGGCTTCACTTACGCCATGGGCGAACACCCCGAGCTCGGCTACTGGCTGGGCGAGCCCCATTGGGGCAAGGGCATCATGACCGAGGCGGTCAAGGCGCTGCTGGACGCCGCTTTCGCAACCGGACTCTATCCGGTTGTCCGTGCCCGGGCGCTGCAAAGCAATGCAGGCTCGATCCATGTGCTCGAGAAAGCTGGCTTCCGCAATGTCGGCTCCGGCATCGATGAGGTGGGTTTCAACAAGGGCGCGCCGATCTTCCACTTCCGGATGGAGCGGCCCAGATGACGCTCACGCTCAGAACGAAGCGGCTGCTGCTGCGTGCACCCGTGATGGGCGACGCGGCGACTGTCGCGCAGGCTCTCGGCGACTACGAAGTAGCGCGCTACCTGACGCCCCTGCCCTTCCCCTACTCCGAGGCTGACGCCGCGGCATGGCTTGCCCGCATCATGCCGCCCATCCCCGAACGGGCGGTCTTTGGCATCGATCTTGCGGGCCGCGGGCTCATCGGCGTCGTGAGCATCGTCGACGAGCTCGGCTATTGGCTCGCCCGCGAGTTCTGGGGCCATGGCTACCTCCCGGAAGCCGCGCGAGCGCTGTTGGCCTGGCACTTCGACAATACGGATGCGCAAAGCGTCGAAAGCGGTGCGCACTGGAACAATCCGCGCTCGCTGGCGGTGCTGCGCGGCCTCGGTTTCACCGTGACCGGTTCGAGCCGGAAATTCGTCCGTCCGCAGCGGCGAGAGGTCGAGCACATAGAGATGAGGCTGACCCGTGCGGCATTCGAGGCGACCGGCGGAGGCCGGTCATGACTCCCGTCATCGAGACGAAGCGGCTGGTGCTCCGGCCGCCCTGCACCACGGACGCGGAAAGCATCGTCCGCCACCTCAACAATTTCGCCGTCGCCGGCAATCTGTCGCGCGTGCCCTATCCCTATCGCCGCGCCGACGCTGATCGGTGGCTGGCCCAGCAGCGCAGCGATTTGCCGCCGGAGGAGACCCAGTTCGCGATCGAACTCCTGGGCGTGGGCTACATTGGCAGCGTCGGCTTTCACGACGAAGTCTTCGGCCCCGTCATCGGCTATTGGCTGGGCGAGCCCTTCTGGCACCGCGGCCTGATGACCGAGGCGGCGGGCGCCGCGCTCGACTGGTATTTCTGGGCGTCCGACGCCCTGCTCATCGGTTGCGGCGCCTTCGCCTTCAACAAGGCCTCGCTGGCGATACAGAAGAAGCTCGGCTTTACCGTAACCGGCTACAGCACGCGGCATTGCCTTGCGCGCGGCGAAGAGGTGCGCCATATCGACACGGAGCTGAGCCGCAACGACTGGGCCGAGGCCGCCCGCGCCCGGCAGGCGCCGATTCCGGCTCCTCGGGTGGACGGCGCTACCGGCAGGGACAGCACATGAAATTCCTCGATCAGGCCAAGGTCTATATCCGCTCCGGAGACGGCGGGGCCGGCGCCGTCAGCTTCCTGCGCGAGAAATTCCTCGAGTTCGGCGGGCCGAACGGCGGCGACGGAGGCCGCGGCGGCGATGTCGTGGTCGAGTGTGTCGACGCGCTGAACACCCTCATCGACTACCGTTACCAGCAGCATTTCAAGGCCAAGACCGGTGGCCACGGCATGGGCAAGGACCGGCATGGCGCCAATGCGCCGGACATCATCATGCGCGTTCCGGTCGGCACCCAGATCTTCGAGGACGACAACGAAACCCTGATCGCCGACCTGACCCATGTCGGCCAGCGCGTGACCCTGCTCACTGGCGGCAATGGCGGCTTCGGCAACGCCCATTTCAAGACTTCGTCGAACCAGGCGCCGCGCCACGCCAATCCCGGCCAGGAGGGCACCGAGAAATGGATATGGCTGCGGCTGAAGCTGATCGCCGACGCCGGCCTCGTCGGCCTCCCCAACGCGGGCAAATCCACTTTCCTCGCCGCCGTGTCGGCTGCCAAGCCGAAGATCGCCGACTATCCCTTCACCACCCTCCATCCCAATCTCGGCG
>Ga0134126_10007162_pt1 | contig 13997 bp, 6 predicted proteins | sample KB31752_FD_96881 | JGI IMG/M metagenome (GOLD analysis project Ga0134126, IMG submission 96881) | Terrestrial soil microbial communities with excess Nitrogen fertilizer from Kellogg Biological Station, Michigan, USA - KB3-175-2 | ecosystem: Environmental > Terrestrial > Soil > Unclassified ... | reverse complement strand
GCCTGGCTCCACAACTTCCGGCGGCTGGTAACGCGGTGGGAATACCACGTCGAGAATTTCCTCGGCATGGTCCAGCTTGGATGCCTCAAAATCCTGTTGCGGCATTTATGAGATGGCTTCTAGTGTCGTCGCAGAGCATTCTGCCGCACCAATGACTCCACCCGATCAACACAGCTCAACGGGTTGCGCTCGATTTGATGTTCCCATATTCGCAGAACAATCCAGCCCTCACGACGCAACCGACGAAAAGTTCGCTGGTCTCGGCGACGGTTCTTTTGGATTTTCTCCCTCCAATATTGTCCCAGTTTCCAGCTCCACGTCGAGAATCGCCAACCATGCCAGTAGTCGCCATCGACAAACACAACCACGCCGGCGCCTGCGAATACCAAGTCTGGGCAGCCATGCAATTCCTTGCAGTGCTTTCGAAACCTCAGACCGCGCGCATGCACCAGCTTGCGCAACGCGATTTCTGGCCGTGTGTCCTTGCTCCGAACGCGCGACATCATGTAGCTGCGTTGCTCAGGCGTTAGATTGTCCATTGTGCAAGGTGCGCGCCAATGCAGGTCCCTTCGCTGTGGGCCAGGCTAATTAGAAACCGTCCAGATGGACGTGAGTGTCCGATTGACACGAATGACAGGGGCAGCGCTGGGCAAGTTTGCGTGGCCGTAGACGACTCGGAGGAGTTCTCCGGTCTTTGGGGGCGGGTTTCCCCCTATCGTGATCCACGGTTCAGGCACCTGCTCGATGAAGGCCCGCTGGGCGTCCACCGTTCCGCGTGTCACGTCGAGATGAAACGTCAAGACGCGTATTTTTTGAACCTGAGACTCTGTGATGGCCGTGATGCGTCCTTCGACGTGCGCACCACACTCCTCCAGCCACGCGGACGTCGCGACTCGCCAGAATGTGTCGCAGAACGGGACGCATGGGCAGAATTTGCATGCTTCGGCAGAAGGTTCGGCGATCACCTCAAAAGTGCGGCCGGCAAGCTGGTTGAAATGTTCCAGCACCTCTCGCGCCTGGCGCCCTTCGGCATCGGCCTCTGTTTTGGTCACGGCAGCTTCGACGCGCCGCCCGCCAGGTCGAACGATGACTCCCCGAGACACGGAAAAGGCGTTCTCAAGGGCGAGATGGACATAGAGACGGAGTTGCCGCGCCTCTGCCGGCGACATGATTGTGGCATCATCCGCAGCGGCGCCGGTCTTATAGTCGACGATCTCGCGTGCCTGAAGGTCCACGTAGTCCGGACGTCCGGACAGCAAGCCGTCGCGGGAGGTCAAGGCAGTCTCGACAAGGGCCAACGGCGGCGCCGCGCGGCCAGCGCTGGTGGCAGGCGCCGACGGAGGTCGCCTTCCGTCCGCCACGCGCCGGGCCATCAAGACGGCCCGCTCTCGAAACAGGTAGTAGTACGGAAGGACTCCAACCGATTGGTACTTGGCGCGAAGCAATGGGTGCGCGCGCCCATAAACAGCAGTCGCGATTTGGTCGAACAAATCGCGCGTGGTAACGGCCGTCAGTTCCTCGTTCTTCGCAGATAGACGGCCTGATGCGGCAGCTTCGACGACCGCGTGAAAACAGGTGCCCAGCAAGGCTTTCGGATGGTCCGGCATTTCGTTTCGCCGTCCCGCACTCGTCCAGGCCAGGCGCGCCTTGCACACGCGGCCCACTTCGTACTGACTTGGCGAGAGCCGCGCGAGTGGAACGACTTCCGGCGGAATGGGGATTCTCACAGAAGCATTACTCGTATGGAAAACGCACGGCACGAAGAAGCGACCGAAATCTCAGCGTTAGCCCTTCGGCTTCGATTTGCGCCGTAGCCGCCGCGACCTCCGGCCGGTAATTGGCGGGGTTCTGGTCCCACAGCGGATGTATGAGAACAGTCGCCTCGTTGGTGTGCGGGTTTACGCCAACGCGAAGACCGGAGACGGTGCGTGCCGTGAGTCCCAGGCCGCTGAAATAGTTCGCAGAGATTGTTGCGCTGAACGTCGACCAATAACTGGTGGACAAATCAATCGAAGCGTCGGGATCGAGCGCGAGCCGGGCCATGTCAAGGCCGAGCCGCCAGTCGAGCAAGGCGTGATAGGCCATGTTTCCGAACTCGCGCAGGCAACGATGGCAGGAGCTGGCGCACGCGCTCTCATGGCTCTCCCCGACCAGAGGTTCATAAAAGCTTCCTGCCATTGTGCCGCGGGTCCAGTGCGGCGCCGCCTGGCCGAGAACAAACCGCAGCAATTCTTCGAAATGTTGCTCCTGTCCGAGGAAACTACTGTAGCCGGCGCCATTCTCAAGGCTGTCGGAGACAAAAATGCGCGCTGAAGGCGGCGCAAACGGGCTCGACGGGTCATTGATCGGCTGAATGCCAACGTCAAGTTCCGATTCGCTCACGTCAAGACTCACGGCAGCAGCTCGGCGGACGAGGAAACCGAGGGAATACCAGGCCGCTCGGGCCTCCGCTCGCGCGGGGTTGAGGCAGAGACCTATCGCGACGCGCTGGATTCCGGCGGCGAAGACGTCGGTCATGGCAAGAGCCGCCAATGCCCTGCGGACGGGCGGCACAACGGCGGGGTCCTCGTATGTGGGCAAGGTTACGCGGGCGCGTTCGGCCGGCGGAAGGTCGCGGACGGCGACCTGCACCGCGTCATCGATGAGCCAGAAGTGCTGGCCGCGGAGCTTGGTAAACTCGAAGTCGTTGCCGTCGTTGTCGTTGATCCGGTACACTCGAGCGGGTCCGCATCCGATGTGGAAGTTCCGACGGAGTGTTGAGGTCGGAACGCCCGCGCCCAACCGTGCACGCAGGGAACGCGGCGTGAATTCGAAGCCGCCCCTGAACTCGGCACGGATCGCCCACCATGTACTGAATCCTGGCGGTTCTGACAGGTCGACCACACGATACCCGTCGGCGCCGGGCGCTGCTGTACAGTAAGGGCATCCGCCCGTCCGGAGCGGGTTTTCGACAAGGGCTTGGCATTGCCGGCAGATGCCGACGGAATCAAACTGCCCCAATGGATCCGGGTACATCACTGCTTCCCCAGCGGCTGGGCGGAAATCAACGACACCAACGGCGGTATGAAGCTCATCGTCCTTGACGGTTTGCGCCCCGGGCGCGAACTGGCTGATGGCGATTTCAAGGTCGCGGTCAATTGTGCCGAACTCGGGAGGCCACCTGGAAGGGCGTTGATGGAACAGATAGCGAATCTTCGTTGGCAGCCCGAACATGGGGAGAACGCCGAAGGCCGCAAGCCGCTCGCTGAGTGCATGGTGCGGCGCGCTTTTGCGGTGATTGGCCACGTCATCGATCCAGGTCAGTAACTGCGTGCACACATCGTGTTCAACGGCGGAAGCCCTCTCGGGCGGTTCCATCTCCGTTCGTCGAAGGATCGCGCGGCAGATCTGGTGAATCGCTGGAGTGTTTCCGGATATCCACTGAGCAACTGTCGGCCGAATCTGCGCCCAGTCGCTAACCGTCCCGAATTCCCCGTGAACGTCGTCGCCTGAATAGGTCAGGGGAATCCTCAAGAACGCGCGTCGCAGGATTTCCTTGTTGATGATCCGTTTGGCTATCTCAGGTCTGCTCACGTCCACGTACGGCCGTGGCGGAGGTTCCGCGGTAATCAGGTGAGGCCGCTCGAAATAGTAGTCGTCATGACTTCGTCCCCGACAGAGCGTCAATGCGACCGACATGCCGAGTCCTCGACGACCGGCGCGGCCGACACGCTGCTGGTAGTTGAAGCGCACGGGTGGCATATTCGCAAGGCCGATGGCTTGCAGGGAGCCGATGTCGACGCCCGCCTCCATCGTAGTGGTCACGCTGAGGAGGTCCACGCCGGAAGCCACGGGGACTTCGTCGTCGAGGAATACTTCCTGAAACCGGCGTTGCCTGACAATCCGGTCGTCACGGTCGGTCTGTCCGGTGAGTTCCTCGCAGTTCAGTCGGAAGGCGTCATCCGTGCAGCGCGCCAGGAATTCGTAATAGTCTTCTGGCACGCCGGTTGTCGTGTGGGGCACGGGAGCGCCAGGCAGTTGATGGCGGCAGACGGTGCAGACGCCTCCGGAGCCATGGAGATGCGCTCGGCCGCAGCGACGGCACAGGTACACCAGGACAGTGCCCTCGGTGCTTGGAACCGGGGTCAGAACGAGGAGGCGCTCGGGCACGATGAGCCACTGTCGAAGCGCCGGCCCCAGGATGGCCACTACGTCCTGCAAATCAGCCTGCGTAACTTCCTCCACGAAGCGCGCCACGTATTCCGGCGCGGTAGCACGGGATTCAGAAGCGGAGCCGACCCACCGCCGCCCTTGCGCAAGTAACCGGATCACGGACGCCGCCGCGCACTCGACGGCGCCCGACGGTCCAAGGTCGTTCAGCCACAAGAAGCCGAGACGCAGTGATTCGAAATCGCGGCTATTGCCGCCGTATAAGACTCCCTGGACCACGTCGTCAAGCAGGGATGCCTCGATGCGGTCGCGCAGGTCGCGTTGAATGGGCTGCAGCCCTGCGAGATATGAAGGAGGTGAGGTCTGCCAATCGACGAGATCCGTCCAGTGGACCGTGCGCGATTGCGCCTGCACGCGGTACTTCGTGACTGACGGCCTCGGGCCGCCGGGATTGATCCCAAGTCTGAACAGTCCGTCACGGGCCGTGTCAACCAGAGCGTTGAACGGCATAGAAGCGTACGCGCCGGGCGGAGCGGGCGGCGGCGGCAAGGCCGCGCCGGAGATGGCTCTCTGCAGGACATCAACTACGACGTCAGGCGCCAGTCCGCCGATGAGTTCCTGCCGCCTTTGTCGAGCCTGCGCGTTAAGTCCCTCATGCGCCTGCCTCTGTTCCAGCGCGAGGAGTTCTGCTGCCCTCGCGCGCGAATCGAGGGCGGCATCGTAGTCGGCGACGATATCGGTAATCTTGCGGTGGAGGCGTCCCGTTGCGATCTGCCTGACCGTGTCAAGGTGGTGCGCGAGTTTGACACCGGTCGAGAGTTTGGCGGCATCGGAGCGGCTGTCGGAAAACAGCACGAGCTTGCGATTCGGCCCTAGCGGAATCTGGCGCATAAGCGAATCGGTCAGCAATTGCATGATCCGCTGAAAGCCTGAACCGAGATCCCGGATTGAAGAGTCGACCTGACGACGGCCGGCCCAATCGGCGCCGCAATGGGGACACTTTGACGGAAAGGCGTTCGCATCGTCGACCGGCGCAAGGAACACAAAGCCCGCGGACTCGCCGGGCGCGGATGGCGCTGCTTGCTGCCTCAGGGCCACGCGGCCCAGCGTGTGGCTGCAGGCGGCCGGCACCCATTGGTAGTTGGGCGCGCTGTCCTGCCGCCACTTCCATTTGGGTCCGGCGTGCGTTCGCTTGAAGAGGCTCTTGCCATCTGCCGGCCAGAAAACGAGGAACTCGCCAAAAGTCCGGCTGAGTGACGTGGCTTTGTCAGGAACGCGCTCGAGATTGGGGTAGTCAGGCGAGAGATACCAAGCGTTGTTTGAAGCTACGTCGCTTTTCTTATAACCGCCAAGGAAGACCTCCCCGCAAGGCTGGCAGTAAAGCAGTTCAAGCACGCGCGCACCGCACGCGTCGCATCTCGGCCGGGGCTCGGAAAACAAGCGGCCGACGGGTGGCCGGTCGCCGCCGTCATTCGGGGCCGGGGCGGTGCGTCCCGGACAATCAGGGTTGACGCATGTCCAGAGCCGTCCTGCGTTGTGGAAGAAATAGTGAATGCGCAACGGAAGCGGAGCCGCAGTGTCGCCGGGGGTTGCGGCGGGTATGCGCGCGTAAATCAGCGCGCGGAGGAGTCCCTTTGCGGCGGCCTGATGTTCTGCAGATTGATCCGTGAACACAGTGGTCGAGAGTTGCTCAAGCGTGAAAGGTCCGGGCATCCCCGCCAACCGCACGGGTTCCAGGGCGCGGATGTGTTCAAGGGATTCAGCAAAATCCCGTGCGGCGTCTCCCGTCGGCGTGACGCCGACGGCTGTAGCGAAGGTGCGCGCTACCTGGTCGAGCGGCTGCTGGTCCAAGGCGGCGTCGAGTGCGGCGAGCCGCGTCACGTACGGCGAGAGGCCGGCAAGCGGCGTCTCGAAACTCCGGCGCACGCCGGGGATGACATCAAACGACGTGTGGTCGCGGCCAAAGAACTGTCCCAGGTAAAGACGGCTTTCTGCGTCATCCTCGATGGACGCGCTAGTTGAAATGAGACGCAGTTGCGGCGAGTCGGGCTCAAGGCCGAGCCGGTCGAGTAAAGCGCGCAGCAAGTACCCCACTTCGGTTCCCGGGGTTCCCCTGTAGGAGTGAAGTTCGTCCACGACGAGGTGAAAAAGATTCCGCGAATCTTCGCGAAGCCATTGAGCGGTGCAGTCGAAGATACCTTCTTCAAGGCTCCGCATCAGCATGATGTTCAGCATGCTGTAGTTGGTGATGAGGATATCCGGCGGCGCCTCTTGCATGTCCCATCTCGACCACATCTCCGAGCTGTCCGGATTCTGGAAGTAGTCAAGAATGCGGGGGTCATTTCTCGCCTGGGCCGCCGTTTGCGCGCGCGTCCATTCAACGTCCATTAGGTTCAGGCGCCGCTTCAGTTCACGTCGCTTGTTCGCGTTGTCCTCGGGTCCGGAGACGGGCGTGACGCTGTTGTATCGGCCGAACCAGAAGCGCTGACCGGCCCTCGCTCCGGTGTACCACGCTCGCACGTTTGCGCCGTCGCAGGCCTTTCGAATGCGGCTTACCTGGTCTTCGATTAGGGCGTTGAGGGGAAACAGCAAAAGCGCGCGCACAGCAGCGCGGCGCCCTGTCGGTTCGTGTGATCGTTGAGGAATCCTGACCTGTTGATTTGTCCGCCACCAGAAACGCTGACTCGAGACGGGTTGCGGCGTGTCCCAGCCACGGAGGCACTCTTCGACGAGAGCCGAGAAGACAGGAAGGAGGTAAGCCTCCGTTTTTCCAGAGCCGGTACCGGAGGTGACGACGACCGGTCGTCCCGCGCGCGATCGCTCCCATGCCTCGAATTGGTGCCGGTGCAGCGGAACGTCGGACCGGAAGAGACCGCGCGTGATGAAGTCTGCGGTTTCCTGCGGGACATTCAATGCCGCGCAGGCCTGTTCAACGGTGAGGTTTGAGGATTCGTAAGGCGCCAGGGCTTCAATCAGCGGCAGTCGATAGAGTTGCCGGTCCTGATCCAGGAGTCGGCGGCGTTCCTGAAGAAGGGCGCCGTATCTCAGCCTGAAGGGGCTATCGAGGTACCGGAGGTACGCGCGTCGGATTTCGTGAAATACGCGAAAGGGATCGTTCATTTATCGCTCCTGAGCACCATGCGTCGTCGTGAAAATTGCACGCGGTTGGCCGAGAGCGGTTAAAAGCACCGCTCCGATGTCAGGATGCACGCCCGAATACACGATCCGTCCCTGTGCGACATCGGCCCGTCGCCCAGAGCAGAGGCACGCCACTCTTGCGTAGGCTTCCGGTAAAGGGGCTGACAGAGGCACCGAGAGTGTTCCCGTTGCGGCGTCGTGGATCGCCAGCGAAATCCCCTGGCCATAAGCGGCGGCGTAGACCGCGTCCCGCCTGCTGGAGACTTCAAGCAGGCGGCGGCGCCGGTTGCTAACGAAGTAGCGCGGGCGTCCGTAGCGCGGAGTGAACTCACAGGCGGAGTTCGGCATGGCGCCATCCATCCATGTGCAGGAATGCAGATTGTATGAGCGAGGAGTCCAGTTGATGGGCGTGCAATCGGTGTCGCGTCGAGGGCGGTCGAGAAGCAACGGTATCGGGTTGAGCGTGGCGGCGAGGCGCCGGGCATATTTGTCGGCGTAGGCGATGCCGGCCGCGGTAGCGCATGCGTTCAGGGCCTCGGCGCGCCCTTCGATTCGGATCACGTCTGGTGAGTCATCCAGAACCTCGTCCGTCGTGTTGACGCCGTGCTCGGCCGCCGCCGCCCGAACTCCCGCAAGAAGTTTCGGCGTTCGCGCCCCGATGAGCACCGCGGCATCGATCGGCCCCATGAGCCCTGCGGCCAGCGGCGGCAAGGTTCTCCAGCGCGACGAACCACCGATGAAAAAATCCACATGTCCGAAATCGGAAAGCCGGACGCGAAGAGTGCGCCGAAACTGGCCGAGGTCGCCGCCGTCGTGGGCGAGCTCGGTGACGACATTACGGAAGCGATCCCAGGATCCTTCGCCAGTGTCGCTCATCCAGTACAGGAGCATGTTCCAGCGACTGGCAGTAGCGATATTCGTAGACGTGCTTGCCGCAGCCGTCGGGGTCTCGGGAATATTTGCAAAGCTCATCGGTGGGAATTCCGGATCATGCGTTTAATATGGCCCGCACATCGCGCGTACGTCCTCCACGAGGCATTCGCGGAAACCGGCTCGTGCTCGCCGGCCAGCCGCATGATATGCGGATGCCGAATCGCAGCGTCATAGATGGACGACGTCCATTCGCGCATGTCCGGGCCAGACAGTGCGTTGATGTTCTTGCCGCGCGGGATCTGTGGAGGTGCAGGCGCTCCGGGGCCGGGAATGACGTTGAGTACAGTCGCGCCGCGACCCGCGCCGACGCAAATCGCCCATGCCGGCGAAAATGTGCAGGTGACGATCGTCCCGCCGCGGAACGCGTGTTTGGGTCGTGCCACCTGACCAGGCGTGGAGCCGACGATCGTCCACCCGCCCGGCGGCAAGGCGAGCACCACGGGAGCGCCCGCAGTATCTTCTCGAGCCGGCTGTGGCGGCGAAGCCACGCGGATCGAAGGCTCTACGATTTCGACGGTCCTTCTCACTGGTCCGACCTGAATCACATGCGCGCCAAACCCAGTCAGTGATCCGTCAGACCTGAGCCACCCGTTTTCGTCAACGTCTGCCCGACTGCCATCGATCGTGACGGGGAGTCCGGGTTCTGATCCCGTGACGATGATACGCGGCGGCGCGCCGTGCAGCCATGACCATCGGTTGCCGAGTCGAATGCCGCCGGAAGGAATCAGGCCGATGTTGGCCTGAACCTCAAGGGATTCAAGTCCCGAAGGTGGCGCTTCCAGGCGGCGCGCCACAACTCCCGCAAAAAGAGACCAGCCGATCGGCAGGCCCTGATGCGTGAGCGGTTTGCATGTCCGCTCGCTCACGTGGCTCATGTACTCGACGGCGGCCCGGACAACATCTTCATGACAGAGGACGGCGCATTGGGCGTTTCTGCGGAGACCGCGCGCGGACATGAATCCAGAATAATCATCGCCGGGGGCCATGGAAATCACCGCGGTGGCCGCGCGACGCAGAGCGAAGTCGACGCCCAAATGGGCCGAGCGCCAGTTGAATCCTTGGGCGAGTTCGGATCCATCCAGAGGCGCGATTGAGACGCGTCCGTACCATCCATCATCCGCGCCCTCGAACATATGCACGCCGTCATCAAACCGGGCGGGAAACCCAGACGGACGTCGTGGCACATAAAAGAGTTCCGGTCGGTGCTGCACCGGGTCGAACAAGACTTCCACGGAAGCGCTTCTGCGGCCGAGAGACTCGTCGCAGGTTCCATCCCAGGAATCCAATTCCGCGCGGACTTCCGCGAGGACGGCGCCACGCCGTGCATCTGTAAATGCGGCAACACCTGCGGGAGTCAATGCGCCCCGGGCGTGAACCCAGCGCGCGAAATCGTCGGCAAGTCGCTCTGCTGAGACTTCGCTGCTCGGTTGGTAGCTGGCCCACACGAAGAAGACCGGCAGCTTGTCGATGTCGAGGCTGCGGAGAGGCACGTGAGCCAGCGGCAGGCCGACAAACCTGCGGCTGTCGGCTTCAGGAACTGAATCCGCAAGCCTGACGTGGCGTTGCGCGAGCCAGTTCCTTAGGAAATACCAGAGGGATTCGAAAACAATTGGATCGAAGCCCGCGGGATACGGCCCGCTCAGTTCGCACCGGAGAAGTTCACCGAGGCGCAAGTAGTAGGCGAGGCCCGTGGCTTCGTCGTCGCCGTGCATCCGGTACGCTGCGAGGACGGTCAGCCCGAGGAACGCAACGCATTCGGGTAACCCGTCGTCTCCAGTGCGTCGCAGTACGCGAAGCCTTGCCTCGTTCGTCAGGATTCGCGCACGATACGTTTCGGACACCGCATCGGCAAATCGTTGCTCCGCCTCGTCGGCGTTCAGTTCCGTCCCTTGCAGGTCCATCAATGCCCGCGCCAGAATTCGAGGCGTGATGGTGAGGTACGCGCCGCTCTCACCGATTGGGTTCTTGAGGAGGAGATGTTCGGCGATCGCTCTGTTCCAGATGCGATAGGCATCAGATGGCGCCGGCAAAGCCGCGGTAGGGTATTCAGTTAGCGGCTCCGGCCGCCGCTCCCAAGTTGAGGTTCGCCGCTGGGGTCCGAGCCGGCGGGACCGAGGCTGCTCTGTCTCGGCGCCGCCGATCAGAGAATCATCTAGCGTAGTCTCCACCTCTGCGTCCGCGTTGATTTCTTCTTCCAGCGCGAGTGCGGCGCCGAGGTCAGATTCGTCGACGGTCGCTATATCTTCAGTGCCGGGCAAGATATCGTCGGCCTCGGGCGCAAATCCCCTTGCTTCTCGAACAACGCTCAAGAGAGCCGCGTCCCCTTGGAACCTAGAGGTTGCCGGTGCGACGACCGCGTCGTTGGATGCTAAGTTTTCAGGCGCCGCTACCGACGCTGGCGGTTCTTCGTTTTCGAATGCCTCGGGATCCGTCCGTGCGTCCGACTGAGCGGCGCACGATGGAGCGGGAAGTGGTGGTTCCTTTGGCCCAGTCGCGTAAACGGTTTGGGCGGCCACGGTCATCGCGAGATCCGGCGACGGGGCAACGGCGTCACTTTGTACCGCTGAAGTGTGAGGCGTTGCTGCTATAGGCAGCGGTTCTTCTGGCTCCAAGATTTCTTGAGCCGTGGGTGCGTCCATCTGGATCGCGCAGATCGGATGAGGGATCGGTTCGGTCGGCTCAACTGCGATAACCGATTGATTGTGCATCGCCTCTGCCGGTGCGGTGGTTTGCGGAGGGTGCTTCGACTGGACTACGCAGGTTCCTATTGAGGACTGAAACGCGAGACCGTCGGTCTCGGGCAAAACGCTTGTTGGTCCACCTTCGGGCAGAAGGTCGGTGCGACGTTCAGGCACTTTATGCGGGAGGGCCTGCACGGCAGTAGCGGCTGGCCGCTCGCCCGTGGAAGTCGCATGTTCGGAAGGTGGCTCTCCGGCGGCGGATACTGAGGGTGACGTTGTTGTCGTATTGAGTGGGCCGATGAAGGAAGGTACGTCCGTGCGGCGGTGGCGTGGCTTGCGCCGGGCCATGACGCCGATCAGGGCGCTCAATAATCTCCGCAGACGGGCCAATGGTCTCATTGGGTTCCAGTTACCATCACAGCGCGAGGATGAACTCGGCTATCGCCTTCGTTACAAGCGGGCACACGGCGTTCGCCAATTGCTGCTGTTTGTGAACCAATCCGCCGCTGTTCCCGTTTTCGGAACCCGAGAACCTGAACCAGTCGGGGAATGACTGCAATCGCGACGCTTCGCGAAGCGAGAGCCCGCGATGCTGACGCGGGTGAACGAGCATGCTCTTTCGATAATGACCAATGGTGATCGATGGAACGTCCCAAGTCAGCCGACGATATATATTGCTGTGCGTTCGCTCGACAGCAGTGTAATTCGTGAGGGTGTTCGCGATCGCCTCCCAATTCCCGCCGGGAGGAATTTTCCGATAGCGATCAATAATGTAGTCCGCGTGGCGCGACGTGACATGGTCAGAGATCATTCGATCAGGCGCTCCCGATCGCATCAATCGCAAGAATTCATTGTCCTTGAGTGTCAACGTATCCGGCTTGCGGTAGGGCATCATTTCGTCGTCTTGCCCGTTGCCGACCGGGGGGAGGTCCCCAATAGCGTCCCTGACCGTTGTGTAAGGCCGTTCCGTTCCGGGACCGTGTGACGGCAGGGGAAACGGCCCCCATGACCCGAAGTCCTCTGTGCGATAGCCAAGATCTGAGCGAATCCCAAACACGAAGAGACGACTGCGGTGCTGAGGGACTCCATACCACACGGCGTCCAGAAGTTTCGGAAAGACGATGTAACCCATCGCAGCGCACCTGCGCGCGAGATGGCCGAGGACGCTCGCGGTAGAGGACTTGCCGATTTGGGGCGTCCAGAGAATGCCCTGGACGTTTTCCATAAGAAACATCATTGGCCGAAGGGTCTTGACGTAGCGAAGGTAGACGCGGACCAGTCCATTGTGGGGATTATCCACCCTCCACGAATTGCGATTGGCATTTGAGAAGCCCTGACATGGAGGGCCGCCGATGAGCAAGTGCGCGCCGCCATCCGTCTTTGCGCGCGTCGCGATCTGGGTGAGGGCCTCCGGCGTCCGCAGGTCGATTGGCTGGTGGTCCTCCGGCGTGAGATCATGCGGGCACCGGATGGCGCGCAACGCATCGTGATTGCGTTTGAGAGTTTGCGCGTAGATCGGATGGGCTTCCGCAGAAGATACCAGCCGATAGCGCGACAGATCCTTTCCGGCCATGAGGAAGCCCAAGCCCATTCCTCCCGCGCCGGCGAAAAGCTCAACGACGTTTATCCGCTTCAGCGACGCGAAGACACTTCGAGTGTCCCTGGGCTTTAAGGACAGTTTCAATTCGTCCCAGGCGATTTTTTCGTCCTGACGCCGGGAGAGCAGGATGTTTGATCGCGCCGGAATCGGCACAGCCAGAGAATCAGGGCCATCGCAACGCACTTGTCGGGGCGTATCAACCGGCCGTAGCGCTTCCCGCTCTTGCTTGCGCACTGCAGGGCGAATCCACCGTGCCCAGCCTGCACATTCAAGAACCTGCTTCATGCCCCTGCTGGTCAGCGACGTCAGGACGAACATAGTTCCCGGATGGATCCCCTGGATGCCGCCGACCTGCGCAGCGATAAGGCGTCCTGCCACTCCGCGTCCGAGCTGCACCTGACCAAGATCCGCAGCTTGATATTCGATCGGGGCACTCGCTCCTGGAACACCTATCTTGAAGCGCCTCCACTTCGCGCCTTTCAACAGTCCGCGCGCGTTAACGGATTCTGATCGCCGTGCCTCTGAGGAAGGCACAACGCGCGTCGTTGGACGGATCTCGGTGGCAAAGTCGAGCCCGCGCCCACTCAGTCCTGCGAGGAAAAAGCGGTGTGCCCCGTACACCGCGCCAGCAACAATCACAAACGGACGCCGACTGTTTTCGCAGACTTGGTCGACCATCGCGAGCGCTATAGCAACCCGCCGACTACCTTCGGCCTGGCTGCCAGGTTGGTATCCACGTTGAGCTACAGGTGTGAGAACTCCTTTGGCGACTTGATGCAACCGTACGACAACGAGAGGGCTTGACCCAGACTGAGTAACGCCAGCTTCGTACCTGCGGTGAGACCGAGCTGCGTCGTCTTCGACTACAAGGACGGACGATTCAGACTTCCCCGCACGGTCGTCGCGCTCCTCCACAATGCCGATCGCCCTCCCGAACACGCTAGCGGAACGCCGTGACGGCCTAGGCCCCATGTCGCACCTGCATGATGGAAGCTCGGCTGCCATTGTCGAACACGCGCCACCGACCGCATGTCTGTCGCAGACATGCGGTCGGTGGCAGTCGCTTCACCACGTTGGTGCCCAAGAGCGCCCCACCCTCGCGTAGCCGAGTTGTTTGGAGGTTTTCGAGACGCATCTCGTCGCTCAATGTGCCGTTCTATCGGCTCCCACATGCCATCCAAAAATGGCGAAAGCACAGGCGTTGGCGCCTGGGGTTAAGTCCTTGATTCTCAAGCGTGAAGCCCATTATCCGCCATCGGGGGGCCATCACGCCAGTGGTGGCCCCGGCCACTCGATTTCCCAAACTGGTGGGCGCTCCCGGCTGGCGCTGTTTCCAGTTGATCTCGCCGGTGATTGAGAACGGCGTGCTCTTCCCGCCCCTGCGCCCTTCGGTGCGGCGCTGGCTCACGCGGACAACCGCCGCGCCCTGGCGGCACTGCGGGCTTCTGCTTTCTTGGCTCCCCCAAAACGCTGCGCTGGTCCCCCCAAGAATGCAG
>Ga0134126_10007161_pt1 | contig 13997 bp, 16 predicted proteins | sample KB31752_FD_96881 | JGI IMG/M metagenome (GOLD analysis project Ga0134126, IMG submission 96881) | Terrestrial soil microbial communities with excess Nitrogen fertilizer from Kellogg Biological Station, Michigan, USA - KB3-175-2 | ecosystem: Environmental > Terrestrial > Soil > Unclassified ... | reverse complement strand
GCGCGAGGCGGGCGAGCCGCGCGCGCAGGCTTGTGGTGGGGGCGAGGTCGGTCTTGCTGATGGGGGGGCGGTCGGCGAGCCCGACCTGGCGGCGGGCCGCGCCGTGGCGGTCGAGCTTGGCGGGGCCGTTGGCGGCGTCTGCCAGCGTCGTGACATTGGCGAGACGAAGGCGTGTGGCGAGCGTCGCGTCGGCGAACAGCGCATGCAGGATGGGGCCGGGATCGGCGAGGCCCGAGGTCTCGACGACGATGCGCTGGAACGTCGGTTCGCTGGCGTCGCGGCGCGCCAGCAGCCGTTGCAGGCCATCGACGAAATCGCCGCGCAAGGCGCAGCACAGGCACCCCGAGGCGAGCAGCGCGACCTCGCCGTCCAGGCGCTCGTAAAGGCGATGGTCGAGCGCGGCCTCGCCGAACTCGTTGACCAGCACCAGCGTACTGCCAAACGCGGCATCGCCGAGCAGGCGGTTGAGGAAGCTTGTCTTGCCGGCGCCGAGGAAGCCGGTGACGAGATGAAGCGGGATCACGGCCCGACCGCCACCAGCTTGCCGAAGAACACCGGCGCGCTGGACGGCTTGCCGGTCGGCGAGCCGCCCTTCGGCTCGACGGTGACGGCGTACATGGCGTCGCGCACGATGGCCTTGTCGCCGGCGAGGTCGCGCTCGCCGGTCGCGGCATCGATAACGCCGAGCGACTTCGGCGCCTGCTTGGGGCCGATGATCCACAATTCGTAGGACTTGCCCGGCGGCGCCTGCGCCGCCACCGGGCGCACCGAGAACTGCAGCTTGTCGATGTCGACGGTCATCGCGAAGGCCGGCGCGTCCGGGCTCTTTTGCAGGATGGCGACGAACTGATGCGGCGGCGTCGGCCGCGCCACGACGAAGAAGGCGAGCGCGGCGGCGAGCGCCGCCGCCAGCGCGCCGGCGCCGGCGGCGGTGGCGCGCCAGCGGCGCAGGCGGGCCCGCAATTCGACGACGACGCCGGCGCCGTCGAGCCGCGCCTCGATGCGCGCGAACAGGCCGGCCGGCGGCGCCCGCTCCGGCGCGGCTTCGAGAAGCGGAGCAAGCCGCGCCTCCCAAGCGGAGATGGCGGCGTCCAGTTCCGGCTCGCGCAGGCGGCGCGCCGCGGCCTCGGCGCGTTCGGCGGCGTCCAGCGTGCCCAGCGCATATTCGGCCGCAAGGCCCTCGTCGTCGGGATCGAGATTCATGACGACAAACAATCCCTGAGCTCGGCTAGACTGCGGCGCAGCCACGTCTTCACCGTGCCGACCGGCGCCTTGTAGCGGGCCGACAGCGCCTCGCGGCTGGCGCCGCGATAATAGGCGAGCAGCACCATATCGCGCTTGTCGGCGTCGAGGCGGGCAAGGCAGCGCATCAGCGCCGCATAGGCCTCGGTGCGGTCGCGGGCGGCGAGCGGATGTTCGCTCTCCGCCGCCGGCTCGAACCCTTGGGGCATGTCCTCCAACGAGACCGGGCGGGTGCGGCGCACGATGTCGAGCGCGCGATTGCGGGCAATGGTCGCCATCCAGCCATAGGCTGAGCCCTTCGCGGCGTCGAAATCGGCGGCGCGCTCCCAGATCTTCACATAGACCTCCTGCAACGCCTCACTGGCTTCGCCGCTGGGCAGGATACGGGCGACGACGCCATAGAGTTTCGCCGAGGTGGCGCGGTACAGCGCGGCAAACGCCGGCCGGTCCTTCGCGGCGACCTTAGCCAGGAGATCGGCGAGATCGGAGGGGGCCGTCATGGATCGATCTTGACGGCGGGCGGGGTCGAACGCAACCGGCGGGGCCCGGAAATTCAGCCGTAACGCTCGATATTGTTCCATTGCGCGTCGGTGTAGCGGTCTCCGGCCGCCCAGCCGGCGGGCAGCAGCCGCGCCAACTCCTCGGCCTCGGCGCCGCTAAGCGGCTTCTCGGCGGCGCGGACGTCGGCGGCGAGATTGTCGGCATAGCGGGTGCCGGGAATCGCCAGCACCTGCTCGCCTTGCGCCAGAACCCAGGCGATCGCCAGTTCGCAGGGGTCGCGACCGAGGGATTTCGACAGCTCCAGATAGGCGTCGATGCGGGCGAGGTTGCGCTGCCAGTTGAGGCCGCGAAAACGCGGGTTGCCGCGGCGGAAATCGCTTGCCCCCAGCGCCTCGATGTCGCGCACGCGTCCGCTCAGCGCCCCGCGCGCCAGCGGCGAGAAGGCGACGAAGGCGACGCCAAGCTCGCGGCAGGCCTGCAACATTCCCAGCTCCGGCCCGCGCGTCCACAACGAATATTCCGATTGCACCGCAGCGATAGGGTGGACCGCATGGGCGCGCCGCAGCGTGTCCGGCGAGATCTCCGACAGGCCGATCGCGCCAATCTTGCCGGCTTTGACCTGGCGCGCCAGGGCGCCGACGGTCTCCTCGATCGGAAAGCGCAGGTCGAGGCGATGCACATAGTAGAGATCGACGTGGTCGACGCCGAGACGCTTCAGCGAGCCTTCTAGCGCCTCGACCAGATGGGCGGGGCTGTTGTCGATGAAGCGTTTGCCCTCGGCGTCGCGGCTGATGGCGAATTTGCTGGCGAGCGTGACCTTGGCGCGCCGCGAGCGATCTTCGGCGAAGAACTTGCCGATGCGGGTCTCGCTGACGCCGAGGCCATAGACATTTGCGGTGTCGAGGAAATTGACGCCGAGGTCGATGGCGGACGCGAGCAGGCTCAGCGCCTGCGCCTCGCTGCTTGGCCCGTAGAAACCGGAAAGGCTCATGCAGCCGAGACCGACGGGATGAACGGAGGTCTTGCCGAGGGCGCGCGCGATCATGGGGGCCTTGCCGAGGGAGGGGAAGCGCTGCGCAGCTATCGCTTCGCGGCGCCGGCCGCAAGGGCGGTGCGGCCCCTCGCGGGCTTGACGCGATTCGCAAGCCCCACGTCAATGCGCGCAAAGCCGCCCAGCCCGATGAAGCCGGAATCATTACCGCGCTCGGATGGTCTCATCTTCCGCTGAGTAACGTGGGGGTTGCGCAAATCATTGCAATACAAATGCTTGGCTTTGCGTTGGCGTAAAAGCAGGAGTCATGACTTTGCAGAGGATTGCTTTGTTTTATATAAAATTCACCTTTTTCCATCTAGGGATATGAAAACCTCTTGAGGTCTAAGACTCGGGTTGCGCTCATGTCGTTAAAGGACCTTACGCATGCACGAGCATGAAGCTTCGCCTTATTTCACCGAGCGGGCGCGCCAGTCCTGGCGGACGCTTGGTTACGGGGGCATGGCTTATCCGCTCCTCACCACTCTCCACGCTTCCGATCCTGTCGTGGCGCTAACGACGTCCGCCTTCGTCATCCCGACGATCTGGAACCTCGTCGCCGCCCACCGAGAGCGGCATGGCGACAAGTTGCCGGATTCGATCGCCTACGCGCCAGGGCCGGAGGACCGCCGCGAACTCGGCAATTTCACCTTCCGTTGCCTGCTCGACAGGTGGAAGGCGGAGCTTTCCTTCGAGGATCTGGTCACCGAGGCCGCCAGTTGCAGCACCGATTTCGGCCGTCGCCTGTGCGTGATTTATCTGCGCGTGCCGGCGCTGCCGCCGATCATGCGCGACTTCGTCGCCAATCTGCTGCGCGAAAATGTGCGCAGCACCGACGAAGTCGGCGTCATTTCGGAGGACGAATTCGTGGTTTGCGCGCCGCTGTTGCGCGACGCGCTCGCCACTGACATCATCCTCAGCCGGCTGGTCGAAGCGATCCGCGACGCCGACATCGCGTCTGCGACGTTGCAGGCTCATTTCGGCAAGGCCGTCCACCCCATGGACGGCTACACCGGGGGCGAGCTGATCGGCCATGCGCGCAGCGACGCAAAGGTCGCGGCCTGAGTCATCCGGCGTTATCCGCACGCCCTGACGGGCCTGCGGCGCGGATGGCTTGGCGACGAAGGCCGGCTTGGGTTTGCGGCGCGGCGGTGCTAGCTGTGGCCTCTCGCGGCAAACGACCGACTGAGAGGAAAACCGGCATGAGCGCCGATCACCACCATTCCGACGAACGCTGGCGGCACGACGGCGTCCGGGTCATCAAAGGCGACCAACTCGACGCCGGCACGGCGCAGACGCCGGGCATGTTTCGGCAGGCGGCGATCAACCATGCCCGCGTCGGGGCGCAGAAGATCTGGGCCGGAACCGTGAGCATCGCCGCCAACGCCAAGACCGGCGTGCATCACCACGGCGCGCTCGAAAGCGTCATCTACGTGGTCAAGGGCCACGCCCGCATGCGCTGGGGCGAGCGGTTGCAATTCGTCGCCGAAGCCGGACCCGGCGATTTCATTTTCGTGCCGCCGTTCGTTCCCCATCAGGAGATCAACGCCGATCCCAGCCAGACGCTCGAATGCGTTCTGGTGCGCTCCGACAACGAGGCGGTGGTGGTCAACATCACCGACGTCGAGCCGGTGGAGAAGCCGGAAGAAGTCTACTGGGTCGATCCCATCCACCGCGCGCCTTGAAGCGGGCGGGCTGCCTATCCGCGCTTCGTCACCCGCTCGTATCTGCCGCCGAGCCCCGTCAGCACCGTATAGCCGATCGTGCCGGATTTGGCGGCGAAGGTGTCGAGCGCGGCGTTCGGCCCGAAGAACTCGGCCTTGGTGCCTGGCCCCACCGCCGAATCCGGCAGATACGTAACGTCGGCGATGCAGAGATCCATCGACAGCCGCCCGACCAGCGGGCACATGCGACCGGCGAGCCGCACCTCCGGCCCCGGCGCCGCGTCGGTGGCGCCGGCCCCGAACGGCAGGCCGTCGGCGTAGCCGGCGAGCAGCGTCGCCAGTCGCGTGCGTCGGCGCGCCGTCCAGCGGCCATTGTAGCCGCAGGTCTCGCCGGGCTCGATCCAACGCGTCTGCTGCACGGCGACCTCCAGCGTGACCACCGGCCGCATCGGGTTCTCACGCCCCGGGGTCGGGTTGCCGCCGTAGAGCGCATAGCCCGGTCGCACGACGTCGTAATGCGGCCTGGCCGGCAGAAACACGCCGGAGGAATTTGCCAGCGAGGCGGCAACGCCGGGAAACTGCACCCGCAGGCGCTCGAACGCCGCGATCTGGCTGAGGTTGACGGGATCTTCGGGGATTTCGGCGGAAACCAGATGGCTCATCAGCAGCGCCGCGCCGGCCATCTTGACCGCATCGACCTCGGCGAGGGGAAAGCCGAGCCGGTTCATGCCGGTGTCGACATGCAGCGCGAACGGCAACGCGCGGTCCCAGCGCGAAAGCTCCGCCGCGCCGCCGATCGCCGGCGCCAGCCCGGCGGCGGCGTAATCGCCGACCTCGGCCCCGGCCTCGAAGCCGTTGAGCACATAGATGCGCGCGTCCGGGCCGAGCGCGGCGCGGGCGCGCACGCCCTCGCCGGCGTGGGCGACGAAAAAGATGCGGCAGCCGGCGCGCCACAACGCCGGGGCTGCGATTTCGACGCCGACGCCATAGGCATTGGCCTTGATGACTGCGCCGCAGGCGGCCGGCGCGACCTCTCGCGCCAGCCGTCGCCAATTGTCGCAGAGCGCGTCGAGATCGATGGTCAGACGTCCGGGCGGGCTCAAATCGAAACTCTCCCTCGACGGGCGTTTGCCGCCCTGGCTTGCCTTTGCTAAACCGGGCCAAGGCGTATCAGCTTGGCGGAGCCTGGCAAATGCAGAAATTCGAAACCCTGACCGGCGTCGCGGCGCCGATGCCGATCGACAATATCGACACCGACATGATTATCCCCAAGCAGTATTTGAAGACGATCAAGCGCACCGGCCTCGGCGCCGGCCTGTTCTCGGAGATGCGTTACAACGACGACGGCTCGCCGAACCCGGATTTCGTGCTCAACAAACCCGCCTACCGTAACGCCAAAATCATCGTCGCCGGCGACAATTTCGGCTGCGGCTCGTCGCGCGAGCATGCCCCCTGGGCGCTGCTCGATTTCGGCGTCCGATGCGTGATCTCGACCGATTTCGCCGACATCTTCTACAACAACTGCTTCAAGAACGGCATTTTGCCGGTCAAGGTCAGCCCGGAAGACCTCGCCAAGCTGATGGACGACGCCGAGCGCGGCGCCAACGCGACGTTGACGGTCGACTTGGCCGCGCAAGAGATTCGCGGCCCCGACGGCGGCGTGGTGAAGTTCGAACTCGACCCGTTCCGCAAGCAATGCCTGATGGAGGGGCTCGACGACATCGGCCTGACCCTGGTCGAAGCGCCGGCGATCGGCGCTTACGAGACCAAGGCGAGAACCGCCCATCCGTGGCTCTGATGCGTTGACGCGGGCGCAAATGCGCTATATGCGAACGCCAACCAGGCTGGGCGCGTCCCGGCCTGATATGTTTTGACGCGGGAGGCCGGGCTCGGGCCGGGCTTTCGCGTAACGAGGATCGGACTTATGGCGAATACGAAGTCGGCGCAGAAGGCAGTCCGCAAGATCGAGCGGCGCACCGCCGTCAACAAGATGCGCCGCAGCCAGATGCGCACCTATGTGCGCAGGGTCGAGGCGGCGCTGGAGGCCAAGGACGCCGCCAGTGCGGCCGAGGCACTGAAGTCGGCGGCGCCGTTGCTGGCGCGCGCCGCGCAGAAGGGCATCGTCCACAAGAACGCCGCCTCGCGCAAGATTTCCCGCCTCACCAGGCGCGTGAACGCGCTCGCCGGCTGAACTGTTGTCCGATCTGCCTCCCGATCGACTCTGCATCGATCCGAAGAGCCCGCATTTCAATGAGGCCGCGCTCGTGCGCGGCGTCGGCATTCGGTTCAAGGGCAAGGATCGTTTCGACGTAGAGGAATATTGCCTGAGCGAGGGCTGGATCCGCGCTCCTGTCGGCAAGACCCGCGACCGCAAGGGCAACCTGTTGACGGTCAAGCTGAGCGGCGAGGTCGAAGCCTATTTCACCAGCCCCGCGCCTGAGCAAGCGCCCGGCGGCGGCGAGAGCTAGGGCGCATTCCTTCCGAGCAGAACCGTCACTGTTATACGGTTTCCGAGGGAAAGACTCGGAAACGACCGCGCGAACTCCTTGTAGAGGAAGGGAAGTTCGCGCGAACGGAATACGGTCTTCTGGCGAAAACCGTATTACTTCCAAGTAGAACCGTCATTGCGAGTTCCGTACCGGCCTTCGGCCGACCCGCTGGGATGAAACTGGCGGCTACTCATATGTGGTAAAATCAAGGCGTTAGTCGTTTGTTTCTTTTTTAACGAAACATACAATCCATCTTGCCATGATCGAAGGACAATCGAGAAGCCTCTGCCCGGGGCAGGCGGTAGATGGCTTCGCTTCGCTCGCCATGACGAGGCTTCGGCCCGTTCGGAGCGAGCCCTAGCATCCTGCTATGTCGGCAAATCTATAATTTGATGTAAGCTTGCAACTCTGTAACCTACAGGTCGATCTGCTTTCATAACCACGAACACGTCTACTATAAAACCTTTCTTATAAACGTTGTCGTCTTCTTCTTTTATTTCGTGTTTAATATGTTGCTCTGCTAATTCAGACCCATATATCAGCGGTAAATCAGCATCTGAAATCTCTTCGATCCGGACCCTCTCGCCCGTATGCTTGTCCACAGGGGAGTTTTTCGTATTTGTTTGAGTAAACATCATCATCACACGTTCATGTGACGTGTGAAGTTTACGCTCTAGTTGCGCCCTATGCGCTTCAATACTTTCAACCGCCGCCCGCGCTTGAACAGTGTTGAAAGCGAACGCTGCACGAATTTTTTTCTTACCGTCTTCGAAAATTGCGGCTTCTAATTTTGAAGACCCATTTGGATCATTTGCGATCGCCGCAACAGACCCTAGAAAATCTTGAAGATCAGATCTTGTGACGCCTGAATCTTTTCTTGTGACGTCTGAATCTTTTGGAATTGGCGAAAAATAAACCGATATAGTTGCACCATATATCCTTACAAATCTGATAATTACATCAGCTTGCTGCATTAATGGGATATAATCATTCAAACCAAGTAATGGAGCGAAGGGAATTAAGTCTGCTATTATCGACCCCGCCCTAATTTCTTTCACAGACATTTTAGCGTCAGGGGAAAATTGTGGATAATATTCTTTAACAAATTTACTATACTGAGACGAAATAGAAGTAAACGCCGAAACAAAATTACCGATTTCTATCGGTTCTCTCGTTTCTATTGTGACAACGATGTGCGCTTGCCCTACCATCCAACCAGCGTAACGGCTAGATCGGACAATGCCACTAAGCTTTGGCAGTACCCAACGCCCAGATGGCAACTACGCCTGAGTGCCCCACACAATCTTGTTATAGCGAAACGTCAGTCTGATGGCTTGACCGCGCGGGCGGCATCGGCCGCCGCTTCTCCTAAGATGCACTGTGACCGCAACCGACCGCAACCGCCGCGCATCAATTTACTTTCTGAAAATCGAAAATCATGCTATCCTCCATCCGTGGAGCCCGCAATGCCCGCCGCTAACCCGACCCGCCCGTTCTCCCGCCGCGATCCCGTGCATCGACCGCCGGCGCACCCGCAAACCGGCGCCGCGCCGCGCGCGCTGCCTGCCGCGCGGGACACCAAAGACCAGGCAATCCGTTGAAAAACAACGCGCGCGGCCTGTCCCCGCACGGCTGAGCCGGTCGGCCGAAGGCCGGTGCGGAGCACGCAGGCGCTTCCTACCGTCTCACCTGCGCCAGCGCGTCGTCGGCTCCCGCATCGTCACCAGTTCCTCGGCGGCGGTCGGATGCACCGGCATGGTGTCGTCGAGGTCGGCCTTGGTGGCGCCCATCTTGATCGCCACCGCCAGCGCCTGGATGACCTCGCCGGCCTCCGCGCCCAGAATATGCGCGCCCAGCACGCGCCCGCTGGCGGCGTCGACGACCAGCTTCATCATCGTCCGCTCGGCCCCGCCGGTGATCGTCGCCTTCAGCGGCCGGAAGCTCGTCTTGAAGACGTCCACAGCCTCGCAACGGCCGCGCGCCTCCTCCTCGGTCAGCCCGACGGTTCCGATCTCCGGCGTCGTGAACACCGCCGTCGCTACGGCGTCGTAATTCACCTGCCGCGTCGCGCCGCCGAACAGCCGGTCGGCCAGCCAATGGCCCTCGCGGATCGCCACCGGCGTCAGGTTGATGCGGTCGGTGACGTCGCCGACGGCGTGGATCGTGGCGACGTTGGAGGTCGAGCCGGCGTCGACGATCACCGCGCCGTTCTCGGCCAGCCGCACCCCCGCCGCCTCCAGCCCGAGACCCTGGGTGTTCGCCCGCCGGCCGGTGGCGATGAGCACCTGATCGACCGCCAGCGTCTCGCCGCCGGTTATGGCGACGACGCGGGTCTCACCGTCGCGCCGGATATGGGTCGGCAACCGGCCGAAGCGGAAGCCGACGCCAGCTTTGGTCATTTCCTCGCGCAGGCCGACGCGCAGGTCTTCGTCGAAGCCGCGCAGCACATTGTCGGCGCGCAGCGCCACCGTCACCTGCGCACCGAGGCGGCGAAACAGCGCCGCGAACTCCACCGCGATATAGCCGCCGCCGACCACCAGCAACCGGCGCGGGAACTGCGGCAGATCGAACGCCTCGTTCGAAGTGATGGCGTGCTCCAACCCTTCGACGCGAGGAAGCAGCGACGGCGCGCCGCCGGCGGCGATCAGAATATGGCGCACGCTGAAGCGGCGCCCGTCGGCGAGCGCGATCTCCTGCGGCCCCGCCACTTGGGCGCGGGCGCGGAAAATTTCGACCTTCGAGCGTTCGAGATTGGCGGCGTAAAGGCCCGACAGCCGGGTGATTTCCTTCTCCTTGGCGGCGACCAGCGTCGGCCAGTCGAAGCTGATCTCGCCGACCGACCAGCCGAAGGGGCCGGCGTCAGCGAAGCTGTCGGCGAAGCGGCTGGCGTAAACGAGGATCTTCTTTGGCACGCAGCCGCGGATGACGCAGGTTCCGCCAATGCGGAACTCCTCGGCGACCGCGACCTTGGCGCCGTGTCCAGCGGCGATGCGCGCCGCCCGCGTGCCGCCGGAGCCTGCGCCGATGACGAACAGATCGTAGTCGAAGGACATCGCCGTCTCGCGAGGGTTATACCGACATGCGATGATCGGAGGCGATCATCGCCATAGAGGCGAGGCCCGTCCGCGCGCACGGGCGACGGGCGGCGCTGCCGCGCAAGGGCTATTAGAAGGTAAAGCCCTTCTTCTTCATTTCCTCGCGGGTGCGGGTGAGCATGATCGTCGTCAGTTTCTGGCGCCAGGCCGCGCCGGAGGCGCCGAGGGCATCCAGAATCTGCGCCTGGGCCTGGATGTATTTGTGGCCGGCCGGGCTGGTCAAAAAGGTCAGCGTCTGCTGCAACTCCGCCTCGGTCAGCGCCTTGGCGAGCGGGCGGGCGCTGTCGTTGAACACCGTATCCTCGCCCTTGTTGAACTCGGGCAACAGCGCCACCAGCGTCTCATGCAGCGCCTTGCCCATTTCAGGATGCATTTGCACCAGTTGCCCCTGCAACTGGCCCAACATCGACGGCACGATCTCGTCCATCGAGGCCTTGAGGCCGGCGGCGACGAGGATTTTTCTGGCCAGATCCATCTGCGTCGGCGACGGGTCGTCGGCGAAGGCGGGGCTGGCGACGAGCGTGGCCGCGATCAACGCCGCCGCGAGCGCGCCGCGTCCGCCGCGAATAAAAAGTGTCATTCAAACGCCTCCATTGGGCAACTCGGCGCCAGAGGGGCGCCGCATCGTCTCCACGCCGCCGGTCGCCGCGACCAGCGCGACCGAGGCCAGATTCAGGAACAGCCCGTGCTCGATCACGCCGGGGAGCCCGCGGATCGCGGCGGCGAGCCGTTCCGCGTCGGGGATCGCGCCAAAGGCGCCGTCGAGGATGTAATGGCCGCCGTCGGTGACGAAGGTGTCGCCGTTGCGCATGCGCAGCCTCACCTCGCCCGCCAGCCCCAACTTTTCGCACACCCGCTCCAATCGCAGCCGCGTCGAGCCGAGGCCGAAGGGCACGACCTCGACCGGCAACGGAAAAGCCCCGAGCCGCGCCACCTTCTTCGAAGCATCGACAATCACCAGCATGCGCCGCGACGAAGCGGCGACAATCTTCTCGCGCAGCAGCGCGCCGCCGCCGCCCTTGATGAGCTGCAACTGCGGGTCGATCTCGTCGGCGCCGTCGATGGTGAGGTCGAGTTGCGGCTCTTCCTCCAGCGTCGCCAGCGGAATGCCGAGGCGCTCGGCCTGGGTATGGGTCGCCTGCGAGGTCGGGACGCCAATAATTTTGAGGCCCGCCGCAACCTTCGCCCCGAGCAGATCGACGAAGCGGCGGGCGGTCGAGCCGGTGCCGAGCCCAAGTTTCATGCCGGGTTCGACAAAATCGAGTGCGGCGGCGGCGGCGCGCTGCTTGTTGTCGTCAGCCGACATCGGGCTCCCCGCTCAAAGGTCCGCTGCGCCGTAGCGGTTCGCGCGGCGAAACGCAATTCCCTAACGCACGATAGCGCAGTCGTGGTCCTGTAAATCCTCGGGGTGGCCGCCATCGGCGAGTTCGGCGTGATCGGCGAGCAGCGCGAAGCCGGGCCGGCCGGCAAAGTTCACCGGCGCGGCGGCGAGGCTCCATGAGCCCATCTCGGCCTTCGCCTTCGGCATTTCGTCGGCGAGCAAGCGGAAGGGGTCGAGGCCGGCGAGATCGGTGGAATCGGCGCGCCGCGCCCAATATTTGCGCCCCGCCAGCGCCACCGTCATCGGCCGCCACTCGCCGTCGAGATACGGCGCATAATCGGCCAACGCCTTGACGACCTCGCGCTTCAAGCAATCGACATGCAGGTGAAGCTGGTCCTGGCTGCGCGCATATTCCGAGTTGATGGCGATTCCGACATCGTCGCGCGCCGGCGCCGGCTTCAGATAGGCCGCCATTAGCGCCCGCGCCCGCCAAGCGTCGGCGAAGTAATCGGGCGCGCCGGCGCGCAGCAATTGCGGGTCTTCGATCCCCATCACCCGCGCCGTCGGGATGGCGAGGAGTTGGGCGACGCCGACGCGATCCTTGATGACGGCGGTTGCGCCCTCGACGTCGAGGCAGGGCGGCGGCGCCGCGGCGCCCTTGTCGGCGGCGGGGACGCATTGGTCGTGTACGATGCGCCACAGCGCCATCCGATCCGCCAAGGCGGCGCGGCCCGCCAGCAGGGCGCCGAGCGCGACGGCGGCGACGAGGGCAGGGCGGAGCATAGGGCTAAGAATGGATCGAGCGTTTGGCCACCGCCATCGCCGCCTCCTTGATCGCCTCCGACATCGTCGGATGGGCATGGCAGGTGCGGGCGAGGTCTTCCGCCGAGCCGCCGAACTCCATCAGCACCGCGATTTCGTGGATCATCTCGCCGGCGCCGTGGCCGATGATATGGCCGCCGAGCACGCGGTCGGTCTTCGCGTCGGCGAGGATTTTGACGAAACCCTCGGTCTGCCGCATCGCCCGCGCGCGGCCGTTGGCGAGGAACGGGAACTTGCCGACATTGTAGGCAACGCCGGCCGCCTTCAACTCCTCCTCGGTCTTGCCGACCACCGCGACCTCGGGGTTGGTGTAGAGCACGCCGGGGATGACGTCGTAATTCACATGCCCCGCTTGTCCGGCCAGCAGTTCGGCGAGCGCGACGCCTTCGTCCTCGGCCTTGTGGGCCAGCATCGGCCCGCGCACCGCATCGCCGATGGCGTAGACCTCCGGGATGTTGGTGGCGAAATGCGCGTCGATGACGATCTGGCCGCGCTCCAGCGCGACGCCGATCGCCTCCAGCCCGAGGCCCGCCGTATAGGCGCGCCGGCCGATGGCGACCAGCACGACGTCGGCCGCCAGCGTCTCGGTCGCCCCGCCGGCGGCGGGCTCGATGTCGACATTGGCGCCGGCGCCGACGCGCTCGACCTTCGCCACCTTATGGCCGAGCCGGAATTTGACGCCCTGCTTCTCCATGATGCGCTGGAAGCTCGTGGCGATCTCGCCGTCCATGCCCGGCAGGATGCGATCGAGGAATTCGACCACCGTGACCTCGGCCCCGAGCCGGCGCCACACCGAGCCGAGTTCCAGTCCGATGATGCCGGCGCCGACGACGACGAGCGTCTTCGGCGCGCCCGCCAGCGCCAGCGCTCCGGTCGAGGAGACGACGACCTTCTCGTCGATCTCGACGCCCGGCAGCCGCGTCACTTCCGAGCCGCTGGCGATGACGATATGCTTGGCCTCGTGCGTGGTCTCGCCGCCGTCGGCGCCTTTGAGCGCCACTTTACCGGGAGCGGCGATGCGGCCTTCGCCCTTCAGCCAGTCGATCTTGTTCTTCTTGAACAGGAAGGCGACGCCGTTGACGTTGGCCGCCACGGTTTCGTCCTTGTGCTTCATCATGCGCGCCAGATCGAGCTTCGGCTCGACCGTCACGCCCAGAGCCTGAAAGCCGTGCCCGGCCTCCTCGAACATTTCCGAGGCGTAGAGCAGCGCCTTGGAGGGGATGCAGCCGATGTTGAGGCATGTGCCGCCGAGCGTGGCGCTTTTCTCCACCACGGCGACTTTCATTCCCAGTTGCGCGGCGCGGATGGCGCAGACATAGCCGCCGGGACCAGAGCCGATGATGATGACGTCGTAGGACATGGGAGACCCTGGAAGTGGGGTTGAACCTTCGCGCCTGGAGCGGAAGGCTGGCTCAAATATAGGGGCGGGGCGGCCGGGCCGGCGTCAGGACCAAGCCAGATGCGACAACATCATCAGGATGCCGACGACGGAGATCGCCCAGATGGCGGTGCGCGCGTATTCGATGCCCATGACGTAGATCGGCAGGTAGAGGATGCGCGCGATGATCCACACCGTCGCGCCATAGCCGCCGGTATGCCCGGTAGCGATAAGGCCGAGATTGGCGGCCAGAAACGGCCCATAGTTCTCGACGTAATTGTGCAGAGCCCGCGTCGCGCGCCCGAAGGCCAGCCCGGTCGGCTTCGGCGCCGCGTCTCGTGACGTGAACAGATAGCCGAAGGGCAATTGCAGATTGCCGAACGCCGCCTGCACGACGACATGCGCCACCCATAGCAGGACGCTGAGTTTCAGACAGGTAAGTTCGCTCAACATTT
>Ga0134126_10007160_pt1 | contig 13998 bp, 5 predicted proteins | sample KB31752_FD_96881 | JGI IMG/M metagenome (GOLD analysis project Ga0134126, IMG submission 96881) | Terrestrial soil microbial communities with excess Nitrogen fertilizer from Kellogg Biological Station, Michigan, USA - KB3-175-2 | ecosystem: Environmental > Terrestrial > Soil > Unclassified ... | reverse complement strand
GGCACGAACACGACCCTCCATTAAGCCCAAGCTTATATACATTTAACGATGTACTTTTTACCGACGACCAAAACGGATATGTTGTGGGTAACAAAGGGGTTGTTTTACGTTGGTCTACCACTTCGCAAAACATACAGAATATATCAGGCAACTCACTATATCCTTCGGCAACCAACTTTTTTTCTAAACCAACTAAAACGGTTGATGTTTATGGTGTAATCGATTCTACTAAAATAAATATATCATCGGTTGGCTTTTCAACTAAAAACTATGGCTTTTTGGGTGGACAGTTTCCTGATAGTGTTGTTAATAATGCAGATTATGCACGCTATTTGCACGATGAGTCCGATAACTTCTCTACCCATTTTTGGTACGATGAGTTAGGGCGTATGGTGGTATCGCAAAACTCTAAACAGTTTGCAGCTATTCCTAAAAATTATTCCTACACAAAATACGATGCTTTAGGCCGTATAATAGAAGTAGGGCAAAAAACAGAAAACGTAGTTGCCGATAGCAATACATATCGCTTTAACGATATTTTTAGTAGCGGCTCAAGTGGCACAGGCACAGGTATAAGCATTGCCGGTAAAGTAAACTACAACTCGTTTTTAAACTGGTTAAATGCACTTAACTGTACCGATGTAACCCAAACCTTTTACGATACAGTTACTTTTAATTATATACCATTGGTACAGCAAAATTTACGTAAAAGGGTTGCATCAACCACATTTACAGCTTTCCCCGATGGAGTTATACAAGATTATGATTATGCCACCCACTATACATACGATGTGCATGGCAATGTAAGCACACTTGTGCAAGATAACCCTAGTGTTGATGTTATAAAAAATCGTTACAAACGTGTTGATTACGATTATGATTTAGTAAGCGGCAAAGTAAATTATGTGTATTATCAAAAAGACAGCATAGATCAGTTTAGTCACCAATACGATTATGATGCCGATAATCGCATAACCGATGTTTATACAAGCCACGATGGTGTACTGTGGGATAAGGATGCCAAATACTACTATTATGCACATGGGCCATTGGCTAGGGTAGAATATGGCAATAATCAGGTGCAGGGTATAGATTATTATTACACCCTGCAAGGTTGGATAAAAGGTGTAAACAGCAATGTGCTTAACCCAAAAAATGATGGCGGCAGCGATGGCTTAACAGCAAGCGGAAACCCAAACAGCAATTTTGCCCGCGATGCTTACGGCTATACGCTGGGTTACTTTAGCGGCGATTACAGTCCTATAGATACTAGTAAATGGAATAGCGTAGTTAAGCGTTTTGAAGCCAACACGGCAAGCAGCAGCCTGTTGGCGGCGCGCCACAATTTATATAACGGTAACATAGGGCACATGGTAACCACTATTATAAAACCCGATACCAATTACGCACCACAAACTATTTTACCGCAAGGTACAGCCTATGTGTACGACCAGCTAAACCGCATTGTAGAAATGAAAGCCTTTACCAACTTAAGCAGCAATGCCTGGGGCACTACAACTTATGCTGGCAGTTATAACAACCGCTTTACATACGATGCCAATGGCAACATTTTATCGCAGGTGCGTAAAAACCAAAGCGGCGTAACGTTTGATAGTTTAACTTATAACTACAACATACGCAATGGCAAAAAAGTACAAAACAGGCTTTACAATGTGCACGATACTATATCTGCCACTGTTATGACAGATGATATAGATAACCAGCCTGTATTTAACCCTAACAACGCATCTATAAACAAAATCAATAACTATAGTTACGACCAAATTGGTAACCTGGTAAAAGATAGTGCCGAAGGCATAGCAACTATAAATTGGAATGTTTATGGCAAAATAAGCAGCATTATACACCGTGTGGGCTATAGTAAAACTGTGGGCAGCACCACTGTTTACCCACCCGATTTATTTTTTGCTTACGACCCTGCAGGCAACCGCATAAGTAAACAAGTAATAGGGCGTAAAAGCACAGGTTATTACGGAATACCTGATAGCAGCAATATTACTTATTATGTACGCGATGCGCAGGGTAATGTATTATCTGTTTATAAAGAAACTTTTAAAACTACTACGGGCCCTCCTCCTCATTTTTTTCCAATTGTTACAACATCATACACCCAAAAAGAAAAACATATATATGGCAGTAGCCGAATTGGTATAGATAATACACCTAAACAATTAATTGGCGCAAGTATAGATACTGTGCATTTATTTCATAACTTAGGATATAAGAATTATGAAATGACTAACCATCTAGGAAATGTGCTAACAACTATAAGCGATATTAAATTGCCGGTTGACACCAACCACGATGGTACAATAGACAGATACGTTGCCAACATACGTAGTGCAACTGATTATGCTGCTTTTGGTGCTCCATTGGATGGAAGAACTTTTAGTGCAAGTGCAAGCAGATACGGCTTCAACGGAAAAGAGAAGGATGACGAGGTCAAGGGAAGTGGAAATGAATATGATTATGGCTTTAGGATATATGATGCAAGATTAGGGCGGTTTCTAAGTATTGATCCTTTATATAGAGATTTTCCTTGGAATAGCACTTACTCATTTGCAGAAAATGATGTTATTAGTTGTATAGATTTAGAAGGCCTTGAAAAATATAAAATATCAAACGACGATGTACTTTGGTTTAATTTTGACCCTAAAAGAGATAACAGTAAAGCTGTCATTTATCCAAATGGTACTGTAAAAGATAAATTTGACAATGAAGATGAAAAGAGGACTGCTGAAATTTTGGAAAAAAACAGGGCAGAAAACCCAGCTGTTAGAGGGGTGAAAATTAGACGAACAAATTCAACTGAGATTGAAAAGAAAGCTAAAGATTCAACTCCTCATAAAAAGATTGATGGAACTAAGAAAATTATAGAATTAGCAAAAAAAGCGGGCGTTCCACCAAGTGTTAATGCGACTTTTGTACCAGGTGAAGCCAAGATCGTAAACGAAGGAGATGTTAAATCTCAACTATCGAAGTTAGCTAAATTTTTAAAGGATAACCCAAATGCCGAGGTTATTTTAAAAGGTAATACTTTTGCTGCACCTAGTACCCCAATACCAGGAAGTGGTAAAGATGCTATTAATCAGAAAATGATTAGTGGTAAGAGTATCGGGGAGTTAATGATTGATAGAGCAAATAGTGTTAAAGAAATTCTAGTTAATGAAGGAATTGATGAAAAACAGATTAAGACATCAACAGGAACTAATGGGGACAAACGTGATGTTTCAGTTACAATAGAACAAAAAAAATAAATTTGAAAATGAAATTCTATTATATAGTTTTATTATTCCTGTGTTTTTCTATCATGAAATCACAACCAAATCAAGCCATTGGTATAGATTCAGTTAACGTTACTTTTTTTAATAGTTCAAAAGAATTTAAAATAGAAACTACATATTATAAATCTGGAAAAATTAAAAGTGAAATTGTTTTATTTCAAGGTGTGATGATTAGTAGTAAAGAATACTCTGAATTAGGGATATTATTATTGGAATATAATTATAATCTTGAAGGAGAACAGATGGGTAGCCAAAGGCAGTATTATGCCAATGGGAAAATACAAAAAGAAGAAAATATTGTTAATTACTCCACTATAGAACGTATTTATGAAAAAGAAAAAATTGAAATAATAGTAGCAAATGAAACATTTAAAGAGTATTACGAAAATGGTGTGTTAAAAAAAGAAGGTGTTTATTTTAACGGGGAAAAAGTTGGCTTATATAAAGAGTTTGATTACAATGGAAAAATTAAGATTCTTGAATATTATATATTAAAGCAATAAACATAATAATAGTTAGGTGCATTGCACCCTCCACTCGCAACCTTTCTAAAATCTGTAAAATCAGAAAGATTTAGAAACTATAAAAAACCTTTTGTAAGCGTGGGTAAAACTTTGGGATGTTAAGGATGCTATAACAACATGATTTAAAAGCGAGGTGTGTAACACAAAGAAAAAGAATAAAGAGCTAAGTAAAATAACAACCTTCTACCCGGCCCACCTTTTTTAAGCATGGGTGTAAACAATCAAAACAGAAACATATGAAAAAAATAGTTTTAGCACTGATATTACTAACAGTTGCTACGCAAATTAAAGCACAGGGCCATTTAGATATGGCTCCCTTTGCGTTCGAAAGAGAAAAAATGGCCACACAAGAGTTGGTTTGTTTAATGTCAGGTGTTAAAGAAATAGATGATAATGTTAAATGGACAATGGATAAGTTTTGGAAAAACTCAAAAACTAGTTACGAATCTTTCACCGCCGATTTTAAATTAGACCCCTCCAAAACCTATTTCCAAATTCGGGATGTTAATCCAGGTACGGCAGTAATAAGCTCTCGCAATTTTTTTAGCTCAACCATGATAGTGCAGGTTGCTATAGATGGGATGTATAAAAATTCAACTTTCCGTAGTGTAAATATTAGTTTTGATAATATCCGTTCAAGAAAAAAACCTGACGAAATTATTGGCGCCGATAAAACAATATCTGCTATAGCCGATAAATCAATAAGCTATATTATGATGATGTGTGCTAACCTAAAAAACTTTCCTATGACAAAATATCCTGAAGGCAACTACACCAGTATTCGAATGGATAAAGAAATAAAAAAATTATTTATTCCTTATTTACAGCGCCTTAAAACAACCACCGTTTTAGTGCCTAAAGAGCTTATTGATAACGGAATTACCGAAGCCGCTTTTGCGGGTCTAAAAATTAAATATAAAATAGAGCCCTTGGCTCAAATTACACAACGCATTAAAAGTGGCAAAGATGTAAAAAACTATAGCCAGTTGCTCGTTATTAAAAAAAATAACGAAGAGGCCGTTGCCTATATAGTAGATATAGAAAATGGTGATATGATATATTACGGGTGGGTTGCGGCAGGCGACTTAAAACCATTAAACGATAAACTGGTTGCCAAACTTTTAAAAGACACCAACGAGTATTTCGAGGAAAAATAAAAACCAGTAAACAATAAAAAATTACAAATTTAAAAGTTAAGCATTCAAACCCGCTCACCTTTTGTAAGTGTGAGTAAAACTATAGTATGTTACAAAAAATATAAAATTAAACGATGGCTAGGGCTGTCGTTTTTTTGCTTTATAATAATTGTACATAAAATAAGTAACATAAAATAAGTAACATAAAAATAACAAAGCCTTATAAAATAAATTACAATATATAAATGGCTATAAATGCCAGTAAAATAGGTGGTCTTTGTTAATTGTATTAAAAATAATTTAAGTTGAGGTCCTTATTTTAAAACTAATTTTTTAAATTTCTTACATATGTAAGAAACCATTGTTTCTTGTATTTTTTATGTGCACAAAAGGCTTTACGTTTGTTTTTAAATAATAATTAATCACAAACTAAAATCATTAACATGAAAAAAATCATCACAACTTTTGTAATTGCACTACTGTTGCAATCAATTAATTTATTTGCACAAAGCTGTTGCACAGCTAATGCAGGTTCACCAAAATCTTATTGCAAAGATAGTGTTCAAATAGGGGGTAGCCCTGCAGGCACTAATAACTGTGGTAGAGCTTGCAATACTGTAATATATTCGTGGATGCCAACAACCGGTTTAAGCAACCCACATGTTGCTAACCCTTGGGTAAATCCGTCATCTACTACCATTTATACCTTAACTGTAATTGTTTATAGTACAACTTTACACGATACTTGTTGCAAGAGCACCAGTACAGTTACCGTAACTTATTTACCACGCTGCAGTGCAAATGCCGGAACTCCAAAAACAATTTGTTGCATTGGTGGAACGGTAACTATTGGTGGTAGTCCGGCAGCAGTTGATAGCTGTAGTGGTTGTGATTCTACACTTTACTCTTGGCTACCAACAACAGGTTTAAGTAATTCACATATTGCAAACCCAACAGCATCTCCTTCTTCAACTACAACATATACACTTCATATATATGCTTATAACACAACCAATCATGATACTTGCTGCACAGCTTCAAGCACTGTTAAAGTAACTGTAAATGGTTCGTGCTGTCGCATGAGCGGAATTAATTCGGTGGCAGCTAACAACAATATTAAAATTTATCCAAATCCAACCAGTCAGTTATTTAATATTGAAATTGGCCAAACTTTAACTGATGGAGAGGTGAATGTGTATGACATTAATGGTAAAGTAATTTGGAAAAAAAGTAATTTAAAAGGGAATGAAAATTTACCGGTTGACTTAAAAGATGTACAAAAAGGAATTTATTTTATAGAAATAAATGATACCGGAAAAAAAGTTTATAGTGAAAAACTATTTATTCAATAGATTTTAAATTAGATTGATTAAAAAAGCGAGGATGAGAATTCTCGCTTTTTTTAATATTGCATATTAAACTCATATCAAATTTTTGATAATTAAAACATGAAGGGTATAAGTAAAAACAAGTCTTTCATAGAAATGAACAGCTTGTTTTAATATTTAAAACTTAGGACAAGAAATTAAAACTTTTTTAGTCTTTCGGCTACGCTTAGCGTATTCATATATAACAGCTAATTCAAAAGAACCAAATGAGCGCGCTACAGATAAACGAGAAAGTGTTATATCATAACTAAAACCGATTCGAGCATCATATTTGGCAACATCTACGCCAATTAAAAAACTTATGGCATCAACATTAGGATAACCAGGAGCATAGTGTTTAAGTGGTAAACCTCGATACCACAAACCTAAGTTTAAGGGAGCTCTAAAATAATAAGCCCCTATATCTAATTGATCGAAATTGTTTTGATGTCTATAATTAAAGGTTGGTGAAAAATATTCTCTTAACTGATTTCCTTTTTTCTCTTTTATAAAACGATAACCTCCGTGTAGCGAAAAATCTACTGGTTGTTTATTATTGCCATCTTCGCTAAAAGAAGTGTTAGGTGTGTTAAGATGTTGTGCCGAAAAACCAAGCCAATAATCAGTTGAGTTAAGTAAAGCGCCAACATTTAAATCCATATACCCTACATGATTATTCATATTCATTACATATGGGTCTAAGGTTGTGCTTGTATTATAATGAAGCTGATCGTTTAAAACAAGTTTACTTACGTCGATACTTTTATACCCATAGCCAAGTTGAATGCCTGTTCGTATTTCGGCAAATTTGCTTATTTTAAAATGATAAGCATATGAAAGCATAGCCAAAGTAGTACTTATAGATGGGGTTCCTGAATTATCTTGAAGTAGTGTTACACCTATACCGCTATTAGCTGAAGCAATATTATAATCATAACTTGCTGCAACTGTTTTATAGGCCGTAGATACGCCCGGCCATTGGTCGCGAACATCAGCTACAAAACGATGCTCATAAGTTTGCCCTGTAAAAGCTGGGTTTAAATAAAGTGGCAATGCATAAAACTGCGTAAAATGCGGATTTTGTGCCTTTGCAAAGGCAATTATAAAAAATAAAAATATATGTAATAATTTTTTTCTCAAGGCTTTTTATTAAATAAGATTTTTAAAACTTCTTCTTCGTTAGTATTTAAAGGTTGCATTACTATAGGAGTTAAATCTAACTCAACAATTTCATAATCTTTGTACTCTGCAACTAATTTGTAATTACAGTATGGATTTACGGCAATAATAAAACTACCAGTATTTCCATTACTATGATATAAGCCACTTACTTTATTAGTTTCTTTATCAATAAGCGTTATTTTAGCAGCAGCCGGACGCTCTGATTTACCAGATAAAGCTGAACACTTTTTAACCACCAAATCTGTTTCGTTATAACGCATATCTATAAAATAGATGTCTTCGCTTTCGTAACCTATTTCACCAGGGTTTTCATTTAAAGAAGAATAGTAACCGTGTTTTGTATTTGCATTTACTACAAAAAATATATCATCTCCAACCGTATTTATTGGATAACCAACATCATCTATTTTTTCAAAAGTCCAATCTTCGTGCATTTTAGTTGTAAAAATGTCAAATTCCCCCATAGTTTCATGTCCTTTACTGCTAAAATATAAAGTAACTCCATCAACGCTAATAAACGGAGCGTCTTCATCATATTTTGTGTTTATAGCATTTCCAAGATTTGTTGCTAAACTCCATTTGCCATTTGGTAATTTTACAACTCTATATAAATCTTTTCCTCCTGCACCTCCTGGTTTATCACTCGAAAAAATAATACAATTTCCATCGGGGCTAAAGCAGGCACTTACTTCTTTATATTCAGTATTAATTTGAGGCCCTAATTTTTCCGGGTTTGTCCACCCCTTTGCATTAGCTTCTGTTATATATAAATCGCCGCTTAAACCATCGGCACTGGTTCTGTAAATTATCATTTGCTGCGCATCAGCTGACAGGGCTACACATGCATCATGTGTTTTTGTATTTATAGGTGAATCAATATTCTGAGCATTTGTCCATTCTCCATTTTTATTGTAGCTAACGTAAACATCTTCGTAATAATTTCCCCAAGGGTCGGTTAAATCACCTGTACTACCTGGTCTGCGAGATGTAAAATACAAAACTGATTCGTCAGCCGAAATAAGTGGTACGTAATCCGGGTACTTTGTATTAATGTTTGCCCCCATATTTTTAATAACTGCTTTATGCGGGTTGTTCATGTACTCAATAGCGTGTTTGGATATTTCTATAAGCCTATCTACTTCAGTATTTTTTACTTCTCGTTTATTTTCATCAAACTTTTTATATTTTTGATAATGCTCAATTGCCTCGTTAAACTTATGTTCTAAATGAAAAATTTTAGCTTCATAAAATTGTGCTTCGGCATATTTGCTTTTATCCACTTTAATTAAATATGGCAAAATAGAATCAGGAAATTCTTTCAATTTATATTTGCAAATAGCTATATTCAGGTTCAGTTGCTCATTGGCTGTGTCTTCTTTATAAATAGATAAATATTTTTGTTCGGCATTTTTAAAATCGTCGGCATCAAATAAAATGCCGGCATCATTTAAAGTTTCTTTAAATAGTTTACTATGATGGTTTTGTCCATAGCTAGAGAAAGCTATTAGTAAAACAAAAGAAGTAAAATATATGTTTCGTTTTAAATTCATTTATCTTAATAAAGTAAGATCTCCTGCTTTCTCAATACTAAGTCCATCTAATGTTCTGCCATGTATTTTCCAAATATAAGTTCCTTGTTCGCATAATTTACCTTTATAATAACCATCCCAACCAACTTTAACGTCTTTGGTAACAAATAGCAATTCGCCCCAACGATTAAAAATATCTAACTCATAGGTTTCTAAACCACTAATGTTAGGGTGAAAAATGTCGTTATCGTGTGCTGTTGGATCGTAAACACCATCTGCCGAAGGGCCTGCCGGACTGGGTGTAAATGCATTTGGTATTTGAATACTTGTTTCTGTTTTAGCATTTACAAGCGGAAAATATTCTAACGTATCCATACAGCCATGTGCTGATATGGCAATAAGGGTAACTGCAAATTGCCCAGGTTGCTGATAAACATGACTTGGACTTACATCAGTTACATCGGGTGTGTTATCCCCAAAATTCCATATATAAGATGAAGCCCCTATGCTGGCATTAGTGCATACAAGTGGGTCTATACCAACTGTAACTATTAATGTACTTGGCTGCATAGTAAATAAAGCTACTGGTACAGGATATACAATAACAATGTTGTTTTGTACGATACTATCTTTTCCACCTGCACCAGTTACAACTAGCTTAACATTATAGCTGCCTGCATTGTTATATTGGTGTGTAACAATTGTATCTGCGCCCGATTGGGTGTTACCATCACCAAAATTCCAAAAATAACTGGTTCCAAATTGAGAAGTACTTTGGAATGTAACTTGTAGTGGGGTACATCCTTTACCGCTTCCATTAAAAGATGCTATTGGTGGTGGCGGATTAATAACGGCTATTTTAGTTACAGAGTCTTTACAATAAGTAGAGCTTACTACTAAAGTAACACTATATGTTCCCCAAGTATTGTAAGTATGATTTGTTGGACTTACCAACCCGCTTGTGTGTCCATCTCCAAAATTCCAACTATTGCTAAATGATGATGCATTGGCAGTTTGGTTTGTTAAACCAATAGTTGCTGCAGGATATATTTGTGGTCCGGTAGGGGTAAGGTTAAATAAAGCAGTTGGCTTTGGATAAATATCATATGTGTGTGAAAATGTTGAAGTACATCCAAATGAATTTGTTGCGGTTAATGAAGTTGTATATAATATTGTGTTACCTGTTGTGTTATTATAAGTATGTTGTGGCTCAAATACATTACTTAACGGGTTACCACCACCAAAATTCCAGGTATAAGTTGTAATAACTGTGCTTTGTGTAGTATTATGGAACATAACATTTACAGGTGCGCATATTGGGGTATCGGCATAAAAACTGGCTACTACTTTAGGAAACACATACAAATATTTTTTTGTAGTGTCTTTACAATTATATGGAGCATTGGTTACTATTAATTGTACATTAAAAGAATCCTGATTGGCTAATGATGTATTTACAAATGTGTGATTTGGGTTACTGAAGGTAGAAGTTGTACCATCGCCAAAACTCCAAAAAACGTTTGACGCTCCAACTGAATTATTGGTGAAAATTGGGGTAACGGGTGAACATCCCGAATCAGGAGTTAAACTAAAGGATGCTGTTGGTTTTGGATAAATTGTAATTTTTTCTGTAGCAGTATCCGCACAATTAAAACTATTATTAGCAATAAGTTGAGCTGTGTAAGTTTTTACAACACCTGTTGTATTACTATAAGTGTGTATAGGATTTGTAGTAGTAGTTGTTGCAGAGGCATCACCAAAACTCCATACATAACCATTTGCCCCTTGTGTAGAATTAATAAAGGTTGATTCAAAAGGAGAACAACTTAATGTATCGCTGGTAAAACTTGCACGTACTTTTGGTAAAACACCAATATATTTTTTAGCAGTATCCTTACAACCAAAAGCATTTGTTATAATTAATTGTACGTTAAAAGAATCTTTAGTTAATGCTGTATTTGTGAATGAATGAACCGGACTTGCTAAAGCGGAAGAACCCCCATCGCCAAAATTCCAAATAACACTCGTATATCCAACTGAATTATTAGTAATAATAGGAGTAAAGAATGAACATCCTGAATTTAAATTTAAACTAAAAGATGCTGTACGTTTTGGAAAGATGGTAATTTTTTGTTTTGCCGTATCGGCACAGTTAAAACTATTGTTGCTTATAAGTTGTGCCGAATAAGTTTTTACAGCACCTATTGTATTGGTATATGTATGTATGGGGTTTGTTGTGGTTGATGTTGCGCTAGCATCGCCGAAATTCCAAACATAACTATTTGCTCCTTGGCTTGAATTAATGAAGGTTGATTTAAACAGTGAGCATCCTATTGTATCGCATGTAAAACTTGAATGAGCTTTAGGTAAAATATACATATATTTTTTTGCAGTGTCTTTGCAAGCAGAACTATTTGTTACAATTAATTGCACATTAAACGAATCTTTGGTTAAGGCTGTGTTTGTAAATGAATGAACCGGGTTGGCTAGTATTGAGCTACCTCCATCACCAAAGTTCCACACCACACCTGTATCGCCAATTGATGTATTAGTTATAACAGGGGTAAAAACAGAACAACCAGAATTTACGTTGAAACTAAAAGAGGCTACCGGTTTTGGTAAAACAGTAATTTTTTTTGTAAAAATATCGGTGCAACCATATTTGCTATCTGCATAAAGTGTGGCTGTATATGTTATAGTAGAATTGGTTGTATTAGTATAAGTATGTATTGGGTTGGTTGTACTTGACAATAAAGACCCGTCGCCAAAATCCCATACATAAATAGTTGCGTTTGTTGATGCGTTTATAAAAGTACTTTTAAGCAGTGAACATCCAATAGTATCGCATGTAAAATGAGCTGTTACTTTTGGGAAAATAATTATTTTATTTTTAGTTGTATCTGTACAGCCATGTATGTTATATGAAACTAAACTTATTTGGTAAGAATTTTTCACAGTTATTACGGGGCTGTAAGTATAAGTTGGGCTTGTATTAATAGAATTCCCCCCATCGCCAAAACTCCAATTATACGAAGTAGCGTTTAATGAATTATTAGTAAAATTTACTAATAAATTAGCACAACCCGAATCTTTACTTTGGGTAAAGGCAGAAGTGGGTTTAGGAAAAACATATATAGGTTGTTTAACTGAATCAACACAACTAAATGCGTTGGTTGCAGTAAGTTGTACAGTAAATGTTTGCGTAGAAGTTGTTGTATTTGTAAAAGTGTGAGCAGGATTTGCTCCGGTTGTTGTTGGCGAACCATCGCCAAAATTCCATTGATATAAAACTGCGCCTGCCGCTGCAGGAAAATTTACATGTAACAATGTACAACCAGAATCGGGTAAAGACGAGAAGTTAAACTGTGCTTGTGGATAAGCTTGAACCACTTGTTTGGTAGAATCTTGACAACCTCCGGCATTAGTAACATGTAAAGTAACGGTATAATTTTGTAAGAAACCTGTTGTGTTTTGATAAAAGTGAGTTGGAGTTATCAATGTTGATGTTGCCGAACCATCACCAAAATTCCATAGATAACTTACAGCAGCAGTTGATGTATTAGTAAATGTAACATTAAACGGAGCGCAACTTGCCAAAGCATTTGACGTAAACGATGCAATGGGTTTGCCGAAAACTTTTATGGTTTTTTTTGTAGAATCTTTGCAGCCTGCTGCAGATGTGGCTACTAAACTTGTAGTGAATGTTTTGGTTGCCGTAGTATTATTACTAAAAGTTTGAGTTGGATTTGTAGTTACAGATGTGTTCCCGTTTCCAAAATTCCAATTGTAACTATTTGCTCCAAGAGTAGAATTGGTAAATGTTACAACTAATGCGGGGCATCCACTATCAGGTACGTTAACAAAAGATACCACAGGTAAAGGATTTAATGTTAAAGGAACTACTATACTATCCGAACAATTTGCTGTTGCAACGCTTAATAAAACACTATATGTTGCTGCAGTAGTGTATGTGTGTGTTGGGTTTTGTGTATTATTTCTAACACTGCCATCACCAAAATCCCAATGCCATGACACAATATTATCTCCTACAGAATGGGTTGAATTATCAGTAAAGGTTATTATATTTTGAGCACATAATACACTGGTTGTAAATTGCGGTACCGGTTTTTGGTAAACAAATACTGTGTGAGTTTTTGTATTAGTACAATTGCTGGCCGATGTTGTTTGTAATGAAACCGTGTATGTACCTGTTGTATATGTTTGAGAAGGGGGCACTTGACCTGTAAATGTATTTCCATTACCAAAATTCCATTGCCAGGCAACTGCTCCCGTCGAGCCATCAGTAAATGTACAAGTAACACTATTACAACCAATGGGAGGTGTAAAAGTAAAACTTGAAGTAGGAGAGGGGAGTACTGTAACTACAAGTTTTGCAGTATCTTTACAAGAATTCGGCGCTCCTGATATGAGTGCCACTACCGATACAGTATAAGTGCCTGCACTTGCATAAGTATGTGTTTGCGGGTTATGATTTGTATTACTATATGTTCCGTTATCTCCATAGTTCCACTGATAAGAGTAGCCAGTAGAACTAGTATTTGTAAAAGTAAAAGAGGTGCCCACACAAGTAGTGTCTTTGCTGGAAATAAGGCCTGCTGTTGGTTTACTTACAATGCTAACAGTTATAGATGTTGTATCTACACCGCACTCATTACTATCATATAAAATTACTGTGTAATTTCCTAAACCCGGATACGCCACTGTTTTAGGAAATGATGGTGGCCATGCGGTCCAGTTTATGATTGAATCGTGCCCTGCACCCCAGTAATTTCCAAAATCCCATTTTTCGTACCGTATTCCGTTATTACCTTGTGCAAAACAATTTCTGGCTGTAGTATTTGTAAATGTAAATGAGTTATCGGGCCAGCACTTTAATGGTGCATCGGGTGTAATGGCTGCTTGGTCTTTATTATAAATTTGTATGGGGTTAAATT
>Ga0134126_10007159_pt1 | contig 13998 bp, 8 predicted proteins | sample KB31752_FD_96881 | JGI IMG/M metagenome (GOLD analysis project Ga0134126, IMG submission 96881) | Terrestrial soil microbial communities with excess Nitrogen fertilizer from Kellogg Biological Station, Michigan, USA - KB3-175-2 | ecosystem: Environmental > Terrestrial > Soil > Unclassified ... | reverse complement strand
GTGCGGGGAAGAAGTTCGACATCTGGTCGAACTGATCGTACTGGGGACCCTGATGGACGAACCGGAGCCCATAATCGAGCGTCAGGCGGTTGCTGGCTTTCCAGTTGTCCTGAAGATAAAATTCCAACTGATTGTAAATCATGCTGCCTTCGATGTATTTCGAAGCCTGGTTGTACGAGTTAAAGACTCCAGAATACGCGTTGGCGTAAGGGAAGCCCGTATCGAGGGCGCTATTCGTGTTGGTGCTGAAATCGATGTTACCCGCGAAAGACGCGTTGAAACCGGCGTTCTGCGCTTTGTAACTGTGGTTGAGGTAGGCGCCAGCCTTGATGGTGTGGCGGCCTTTGACCTTCGTGACACTCGCTGCGTAATCGTGCGTCTCGTTGATGTTCAGCCAGCCGGGGTACGCGATGTTTGGCGGCGCACCACTGAGGAAGCCGTTCCAGGTGAACTGAGGCAGCAGGTTAATCGACGTGCCATCCCAGATGGGCGGCTTCTGATCCTGCATAACCTGATAGGCGTAATAGCTGGTTTTCAGCACACCCGCCTGCGGATACAGGTTCGGGACACTGCTGAGAAGATAGTTGCGGTTGGAATACTTGCTCGTGGGAACGCCACCGGAGCCACCACCCGTCAACTGATTCTCGATGGTTCCGTAGGTGAACTCGGCAACGATCGTCGGCGAAGCCGTCCAGTCCGCCGTGAAAGCACGGTTGACGATAATCGGATATGGCGTATAGACATCGTTGAAGCCGGGGATCGAGCCAACCTGCACCACGGGGCGCAGCCGGTCTTCGTTCAGCACGGCTGACAGCCGGAATTTCGATGTCAGGTTGTAGTCGATTTTGACAACCGGCTGCTGTTCCAGCTGATTGTAACCAACCGGGGCCTTGCTGTAATTGAAGGATGTTCCCGGGGCCTGCGTGAGGTTCGGGCCCCCTGTCGCCTGCTGGTACATGTTCAGGATCGCGATACCGGGAGCGTAAGCCTGCGAGGCCGGAATCTGCCCGTTCGGGTATGGGTGCCCCGAGGGATCTTTAATCGGCGCGATCAGCTTACCGTTATTGTCGAGAGTCTGCGAGAAGTTGCCCGCCAGCTCAAGCGCCGTCGGCAAGCGCAACTGAACGTTGCTTCCGCCAATGATCGTCGAGGGCTTGAATTCGTGCGCATAGAAGAAGAACAGCTTGTTACGCCCGTTGTAAACGTGCGGGATGACCACCGGCCCACCGATGCTGTAGCCGTAGATGTTCTGGTAGGAGTAAGGTTGCGGGAGGCCGTTCTTCTGGTTATTCCACGACCGTGAATTCCAGTCCGAGTTCGTGAAGATACCGTAGCCCGATCCGTGGAGCGAATTCGTGCCGCTCTTGGTCACGGCGCTGATCTGCATTCCGCTCGATCTGCCGTATTCGGCCGAATAACCCTGCGTGATGACCTTCACTTCACCGATCGATTCGATATTCAGATTGATCATCTGGCCGTTGTTGCCTGTATCCATGGCCGAGATGCCGTTCATCATGATGTTGTTCTGATCCTGCGGAGAACCGATTCGAGACGTGCCATTCACGCCCGGCGTAAAGGCCACCGCGTTCATGAAGTTCCCGTGACCGATCGGCAGGTTGTCGATCTGCTGGGTTTCAATCGCATAAGAGCGCTCACCGCTCTGTGTTTGTACAAGCGTCGCATCCGCGGTGACGGAAACCGTTTCAGCGGTTCCACCAACCTGGAGTGTGATGAGCGGGACGCCCACGCGATCGCCACCGGTAACCAGAATGCCCGTTTCCCGCGTCGTTTTGAACGAGGGAGCCGAGACTTCGACGGTGTACCTGTCAGCCGTGACGTCCGAGAACGTGTAGTCGCCGCTGCCATTCGTCTTGACAGGGGCGAGCCTGTTCCCGTGCACTTCGCTGACGAGAGTCACAGTCGCACCGGGAATAACACCTCCCGACGCGTCAGCAACTCTTCCTGTTATGTTTCCGGTTGTGACCTGCGCTGGTGCCGAAAACGGCAACAGTAACAGGGCTGCAACCAGGCAGACAAAAAATATCCTGTGAATTTTTCGTATCATGTTTCCCCTCTAAATTAACGTTCTTCATCCTTCTACATTCGCCAGCAATGTCAACCTAACGCCAGATGAATGGACGGACCTTAAGTACCCCTACTTCTGGAACCGGTTCCACCAAATCAGCTTGGTGGAGTATATAACATCTCTTTCCTCGACACAAGGGGGCCAAAACGAAATTGACAAATAGGTGAAACAAATAGATGCTTTTAAAATATTTCAAGTTATTCATTTTAAATGGGATACCGCCTCAAAATTCGGGCGGGAGGGACGACGACATACCCGATTCACCCGGAATTCACGATAAGCTATCGGACGGCAGGAACTCATGAAAAGAGCAGGTTCGATAGCGCTGGTTTCGAGCGCGCTGATTGCATGGTTTGTAGCGCATGCCGCCGCGCCGATGAACCCGATCGGCACGACCATGGTGACGGTTCCGGCTGGGAATTTTGAAATGGGCGTGGACTCGGTTCCTCTGCCGGACGATCTGATCAAGGGCCCCAGCGGGGTGATTTACGACCGCACAACTCACGACGGCGATTACGACGAAGTGCCGGTACACAAGGTCACGATCCGCCACGCATTCGGGATGGGCGCGACTGAGGTGACTATCGAACAGTTCCGGCAATTTCGCCCGGATTATCAGGGCGATCCTTACTATGCGCCGTATGCGTCGGGGATCAGTTGGGACGATGCGGTCGCCTTCACGAAATGGCTGAGCGCCAGGGAAGGCAAGCCTTATCGTCTGCCTACTGAGGCGGAGTGGGAATATGCCGCGCGGGCGGGCACGCGGACGATTTTTTCCGCGGGCGCTCATCCACCCGCGCCGGAGGCTGCGAACGCCTGGGGACTGAAGAACATGGAAACCGGTGTCGCGGAATGGTGTCTGGACTGGCATGGTTTGTATCCCCGGGAAGCGCAGACGGATCCGGTGGGGCCTGCCGAGGGAATCGCGCGTGTGGTGCGCGGGGGCGGCCTGGATTATCGCGCCTCGAAGACCGATGGCGGCCATAAGTACCCGGCAGAGATGGCCTATTACGCGCGCTCCGCGAATCGCGCAAGCGCCGCTCCCGGTTTTCGCGGACCGGAACTCGGATTTCGTGTGGTGCAGGCGGCGATGCCCACGACGAGGCCACTGCCCTCTGTGCCGATTTTTTTCTCGACCGATGTGAAGCAGAATGCGCCGGATCTGAAGCGTGGACCCGATCCCAATGTGCCTTTCTATTACTCGCGTCCGCTCTTTCCGGAACTGGGCGATAAAGACATGCGGGCGCTCGGCTGGAAGATCGGATTCAAGCCCGGCCTGGGCGTTGCCTATCACAACTCCGCCGTGCAGGTGCTGAACAACGGCGATTTAATTGCGGCGTATTACAACACGCCGAAGTATGAAGACGATCCGGATCAGACGATCCTCACGATGCGTCTGCGCTATGGCGCCGAAGATTGGGACATGCCTGAGCCATGGCCAGATTTCGCCGACGCCGACGACGCCGCGCCTGTGTTCTGGAATGAAAGCGGCAAGCTTTGGTTCTTCTGGGGATCGCCCCGTCTGCTCGGTGGATTACCGTTCCAGTACATGACCTCAATGGATAACGGGGCGACGTGGAGCCCGGTGCAACTGGCGAATCTCACCGCGCCGCCGGGTAAGTTCACGCCGCAGCCGATCAACAGCGTGGTTCGCGCGAAGGACGGCGCGATCTATCTGCCGGTGGATGGCGATGGCGCTCAGTCGGTTGTGTTCGTTTCGCACGACGATGGCAAGACGTGGACCGATCCGGGTGGCCGGACCGCTGGCCGCCACACGACCCTCGTGATTGGCCGCGACGGTTCGCTCATCGGCTTCGGCGGAAAGAATTCCGAGATCGACGGCTTCATGCCAAAGGCGATCAGCCGCGATGGTGGAAAGACATGGGCGAAATCGGCGACGCCTTTTAAACCGTTGGGCAGCGGACAGCGGCCGAGCGTGATCCGGTTGCAATCGGGCCGTTTGTTTTTTGTTGCGGATCTGTTCGACAAGAAGAAGCTGGGGCCAACGGGCGCCGGCGCGTTTGTTGCGCTTAGCGATGACGATGGAATCACGTGGCAGAAGCGACAATTGCCGGGGATTTCGACGGTCGGTTATACAACCGCCACGCAGGCTCCGAATGGCGTGATCCACATCGTGACATCGAAGAGCGATCCGGCTGTGCACATTGAACTCAATGAAGCGTGGGTATTGAAGGGCGGCGATCCTGCTCCCGCGCCGTCGGAAGTTCGGGATGTGCGCGAGAGCCATGAACAGGATGCGACGTGGAGTGCCGGATTCACTCCGGATGGGCGCTATGCACTGAATGGCAAACAGACATTCCTCTATCCGAATGGGAAGAAGCAGTGGGAAGCCTCGTTTGTTGCGGGGCGCAGAACGGGCATTGAGACTTACTGGAGCACGACGGGCGCCAAGCAGTGGGAGCGCTCGTTTGGTTCCGGCGATGTCTGGACGTGGACGCAGTTCGATACGAGCGGCCACATCACTGCGCAATCGCGCTGGCACGGAAAACAACTGGTGGATGCAAATCCGGAGGGGGCTTTGCGATGAAGACAGCGCTTGCGATGGCGTCGTTATGTGCCGCAATATGTTTCGCGGCGAACGCGGCCGATACAGGCCGACTCGTGGTTTCGCCGAACGGTCATTTTCTGCAGTACCAGGATGGCAAGCCCTTCTTCTGGCTGGCGGACACGGCGTGGCTGATGTTCGATCGCCTCACGCTCGACGAAATGAAGACATATCTTCACGACCGGCACGAGAAGGGTTTTAATGTCGTACAGGTGATGGTGATTCGCGGAACCGATATCGACCCGTCCGGAAGCCCGGCGCTCATCGACGAAGATCCGTCGAAGCCCGACCTCGCGCACGGGCACTGGGACCACATCGATCGGGCGATCTCGGCGGCGAACGATGAAGGGATTTACGTCGGAATGGTGGCGGCGTGGGGTTCGGAAGTGAAGTCGGGCAAGCTGAACGAATCGAACGCGAAGCAGTATGCGACATTTCTGGCGCGGCGTTATCGTGACCGGCCCAACATCGTCTGGATTCTGGGCGGCGATATTCAGGGCGATATCCATCCGGAAGTCTGGCGCATCATGGGGACGACGCTGAAGGCCGAGGATCCGAATCATCTGATCACGTACCATCCTTTCGGGCGCATGCAGTCCTCGATGTGGTTTCACGATGAGCCGTGGCTCGACTTCAATATGTTCCAGTCCGGCCACCAGCGTTACGACCAGGATGTTTCTTCGCCACACAAATTCGGGGAAGACAACTGGCGGTATGTAGCGGAGGATTACGCGCGCAAGCCCGCTAAACCGGTTCTCGACGCTGAGCCTTCCTACGAAGGTATCCCGCAGGGCTTACACGATACGACGCAGCCTTACTGGGGCGCAGCGGATGCGCGTCGGTACGCGTGGTGGTCTGTAATGGCGGGAGCGGCGGGACACACCTACGGCGATAACTCCATCATGCAGTTTTTGCGAAAAGGCGATGGCCCGGCTTACGGGGCGAAGACTCTGTGGACCGAAGCCATGCACGATCCCGGCTCGGGCCAAATCCAGTACGTGAAAAAGCTGATGCTTTCGCGGCCTTATTTCGAACGTATCCCGGATCAATCGCTTATTGCCGGCGAAAACGGAACGAAGCACGATTACGTGATTGCGACGCGAGGGAAGAATTATCTCTTCGCTTATGACTACAGCGGAAAGCCGTTTCAGATTCGCATGGCTGGGATCACCGGGAAGCGCGTTCAGGCCTGGTGGTATAGCCCACGCGACGGCTCGGCACAGAAAGCGGGAACGCTCGACAATCGCGGCGACCATGCATTCACGCCGCCGGATAATAACGACTGGGTGCTGGTGCTCGACGACGAGGCCGCGAAGTTTCCAGCGCCCGGCACGGTCCGTTGAACTCATGTCCCCTGATTTCCTATGCTGAATCGACGTGACTTCGTTGCGCTGACGGCGCCCGCAATCCTTTCCGCCGCGGGTGAGCTGAAGCCGCTGCTCGACGCTGAGCAGTTCCGGCATCACGTCGATTTCTTTAATTCGATGGTCCCGGAAGATCCAGTCACCACGATTCCCAATGCTCATGCGTGGGAGTGGATGCTCGTCAACATTCCGTTCTTCTCGTGTCCCGACACGGCGACCGAGCAGATCTACTATTACCGCTGGTGGACTTATCGCAAGGCGATTGAAGCGACGCCCGTCGGCTATATCATTACGGAATTTCTGAAGAAGGTCAGCCATGCGGGCGAGTACAACGCGCTGAGCTGCGCGCTCGGTCATCACGTGGCGGAGGGGCGATGGCTGCGCGATCGCACCTACATCGACGACGACATTCACTACTGGCTGCGCAGTGGTGGTGTTGCGAATGTGCCCGGCGGCCTCGCGAAGAACCTTCACCAATTCACGGGTTGGGTCGCATGGGCGGTGACCGATCTGCTCGATGTTCGCGGTGACAATGCCGCGGCCATCGCATATCTCGATGCTTTGCAGGCCGACTACACGCAATGGGAGCAGGAGCGTCTCACACCCAGCGGACTTTTCTGGCAGCGCGATGTTTCCGATGGCATGGAAGAATCCGCGAGCGGCGGCCGCAAAGTGAAGAACATTCGCCCGAGTATTAATTCATGCATGTACGGAAATGCCGCCGCGATTGCGCGGATCGCGGAGCTTGCGGCTAAGCCCGATGTCGCGGCTGGTTTCCGTGCGAAGGCCGGCATGCTGCGCCAACTCGTTCAGCAGAAGCTGTGGAATCCGGAAGCGAGGTTTTTCGAAACGCTCGATGAGGGGGGTCAGTTCGCTCCCGTGCGCGAAGCTATCGGTTACACTCCCTGGTATTTCCAGTTGCCGGAAAAAGGCAAAGGCTACGAGGATGCCTGGAAACAGCTCATGGATCCTCAGGGCTTCTACGCGCCATACGGTCCAACGACAACGGAACGGCGAAGCCCTCTCTACAAACTGGACTATCAGGGTGACGATTGCAAATGGAACGGGCCCGCGTGGCCCTTCGCCACCACGATCACGCTGCGCGGTCTGGCGAACGTGCTCAACGCCTATCCGCAAAATGCCATCTCACGCGCGGATTACGCAAAGACGCTGAGCATTTACACGCACGCGCAGCGACTGAAGCTGGACGACGGCCGCGTGATTCCATGGATCGACGAGAATCAGAATCCTGAAACCGGCGAATGGATTGCGCGCGCAATGAAGATCCGCAAAGGCACGTTCTATGGCCGCGGCGATCACTACAACCATTCCGCATATTGCGATCTCATCATCACAGGGCTCGCGGGTTTGAGGCCGGGCGCGGGCGATACTTTCGACGTGAATCCGCTTGCCGATGCAGCGTGGGACTGGTTCTGTCTCGATAACGTTCCGTATCATGGCCGGGCTGTCTCCATCGTTTGGGATCGCAATGGCCGGAAGTTCGGCAAAGGTTCGGGCCTCGCGGTATACGTCAATGGCCTACAGGCTGCGCGTCGGAATACGATTGGTCGTTTGACCGTACGCCTGACCTGATATGCCCAAAAACGGCGGTATCCCTCCACCTCGCCGGCACGGAGCAGTTCCACATGGTGGATGAAAGCCCGATCAAAAATCGGTCGGGTGAACTCACACGCGTGACGACGCGGCGGGTGATCCTGGATGCGCGGGCCAGCCACGGTAATCGCAAGCCGATCGAGAAATGCGATCGTCGACAACGCGATCGGCAGTTCGAGAACCCCGTAACGTTCGCGCCGCGTCACGACCAGTCGCGAACCTCGCGGAAGAAATCCGCATCGCCGATCTTATAGCCTGAAATCATGAGTGAAGCAAAAACGGTCGCGGCCGAAATCCCCGGCTACACCTACGGCGCGCCTGCGGTAACGAAATCAGATGTTTCAATCGAAGATCTGGAGCGCCTGAAAGAAACGGTTGGATTCACAACTGAGGATGAGCGCTGGCTCAAAGCCGCCGGTAGTGTTCTCGCCGATCGAACGCACGCGCTGGTGGCGAAATGGCGAGGGCAGATCGGGCAGACGCCCCATCTCGCGCGGCATTCCAAAGATCCGGAGGGGCGACCGATTCCGCGCTACTCCGAGCAGAGCGGGTTGCGTCTGCAGCAGTGGGTCCTCGACACCTGCTTTCGTCCCTACGATCAGGACTGGCTGAACTATCAGCAGGAGATTGCGCTCCGCCACACAAGCATGAAGAAGAACCAAACGGATGGCGCGCAATCGACACCATTCATCCCGCTGCGCGATGTGATCGCCTTCACTGCCTACATGAACGAGACGATCAAACCGTTTCTCGCTTCAAGAGGGCACTCCACGGAAGAAGTCGAAAAGATGCACAGCGCATGGTGCAAATCGATTCAGCTGCAAATTGCGCTCTGGGCGCAACCCTACTCCAGCAGCAGGATCGCGCCCGACGAGTGGTAAGAACTCAGGCTTTGACTTTCCGGCGCACCCCGGCCACAATCCCCAACCCCGCAAGTCCGAGCAGCCACGTGGATGGTTCGGGCGCCTGCGAGGGCAAGTCATTCGAAACATTCAGCGTAACGGTATATTCCGAATTCGCCGCCGCGAACGTCGGATCGATATAGACATGCGGGTCCACCAGGGCATCCGAAGATCCGTTCACGTCAACGTCAGCGCTGGCCACCAGAATGATCTTATTAAAGGCGGCGTCCACGGCATTTTCATTCAGCGTTCCGGACCAGACGGGAGTGGTACAGGAATTGGCATTACGCAACACGTTGCCGCAGCCGACGCTCTGCAAAAGACTATAGGTGCCGCCCCCGAATTCGAGATGGATGGAAGCCACGGAATTGATGACATCACCCGCCGTGGCGCCCGACGCGTCGGTGTAGAGATACGCATCCACGTCAAGTGGCACGATGTCGCCGGGATTGCCGCCTTCCACATCAATGTCGTAAACCACTTCGGATGACCCCGATACGCGAGTGCCGCTTCCAACGAAGTTCGCCGTCGCTTCGGTGTAAGGTGTGTTAAAGCCTCCAATGCTTCCCCCGTTGCAACTCGCTGTCCCCTCGGTAAATGTATCGGCGCCGTCGCAAATCATGGTGTAGGCAGGCGGATTCAGAAAATCCGCCCGAAGAGGCTGCGCGGGTACAATCGCCAGCATTGCGGCGAGAAGCCCACACGACAAAAGACAACGATTCAGGTTTCGCTTCATGATTCCTCCGTGACGAGTCTGGCTCGCCGTTGAACCCAATAAAGCGCACCCGGACGCCGAAACCCGTCAATTTTTTTCGGAAAATTTTATTCGCCCCTGTAGAATTGATTTGACGGACCTCGCTTTCCCCACCAGCACCCCATGTACGACCCCGGCAAGACCCTTGAAGACAGCGTGACCCACTGGCTCATTCTATGGGGCAAGGGCGACCAGAAAGCCATGGATCGGGTGGCCGATCTGGTCTATCAGGATCTTCGCCGCCTGGCTGCATTTCACCTGCAGGGCGAAGCCGCCCCGATTACTTTTCAGCCGACCGAGCTTGTCCACGAAGCCTATCTGCGGGTTTGCAAACTCGACCACGTGGATTGGCGGAGCCGCGCGCACTTCCTCTCCGTGGTGACCTGCACGATGCGCCGCGTACTGGTGGACCATGCCCGAGCGCGCCATGCCGCGAAACGCGACACCTCGCTGCTGACGCTCCCCGCGTCCGTTCTCCCCGAGGCGCGAATCGACGTGCTCGCGATGGATGAAGCGCTCGACCGGTTATCGCAGCGATATCCCCGCTGCGGGCAAGTCGTGGAGCACCGCTTCTTCGGCGGTCTCGAATTTGTTGAAATCGCCGAAGTGTTGCAGGTTTCGCTTGCGACCGTGGAGCGTGACTGGCGCTTTGCCCGCGCGTGGCTGCAGAAGCACATGCTTTCCGATCAGGGGAGCGTTTCCTGATGGCGGAAGCCGGGGACCGTCTCCAGGAGCTTTTTCAAAACGCGGTGGAAGAGAGCCCGGAAGCCCGCGAGCGGCTACTCGCTTCGCTCGCTGCGGAAGACCCCGCTTTGGCCGAAGAGCTCCGGGAGTTGCTCGAAGCCGATCGCGCCGCTGAGCAGTTCACCGGCTGGAACGCTCCCGCTGTTCCGAAACCAGGCAGAGCCGAGACGCCGGCGAGTTGCATCGGAGAGATTGTTGGAGCTTATCGTCTCGTCGACCTGATCGGCAGTGGTGGCATGGGCGCGGTCTATCGCGCGGCGCGCGTCGATGCCCAGACCGCCGACTTCGACATGATCGTGGCGATCAAGCGGATCGCAATGCAGTTCCACGATCCCGAAATCGTCGCCCGCTTCCGTGCCGAGCGCCGCATTCTCGCGCAACTAGAGCATCCGAACATCGCGCGCCTCATCGATGGCGGAGCCGACGCCGCGGGCCTGCCGTATCTGGTGATGGAATTCGTGGATGGCGCGAGGCCACTCGACTATTGCCGCGAACACCGGCTGACAATCCGCCAGCGCCTCGATCTCTTCCGTCAGATCTGTGCCGCGGTGCATTACGCGCACCAGCACATGGTGATTCATCGCGACATCAAGCCCGCGAACATTCTCGTTACATCGGACGGCGTTCCCAAACTTCTCGACTTCGGAATTGCGAAAGTGTTCACGCCGGACCCCACAACCGTGACCGACATGACAGCGCCGATCATGACGCCGCGCTACAGCAGCCCGGAGCAGGTTCGCGGCGAGCCTGTCACGACCGCGTCCGATATTTACTCGCTGGGCGTGATTCTCTATGAATTACTCACCGGTAAATCGCCGTATGAAGATTCCCCGCCCCACCAGCTCATCGCGGCGGTTTGCGAGAAAGAACCGGAGCCACCGGGCACGCACGTTCGGGAACTTCGCGGAGATCTCGACAACATCGTCCTCAAAGCTCTGCGGAAGAAGCCCGCGGAGCGTTACTCGTCGGTGTCGGAATTCTCTGACGACATTCTGCGCTATCTCGAAGGCCGACCGGTTCTCGCGTGCGGCGACGCCCCTCTTTACATCGCTGCGAAATTCATCGGACGTCATCGCACGGCGACCGCCGCGGCGCTTCTGCTACTCGTGACGCTGGTTGCGTCACTGGTCCTGATCGCGCGTGCGCGGGCGCGCGCCGATCAGCGCTTCAATCAGGTCCGCGCGCTCGCGCATTCGCTCATGTACGATTACGCGGATGCGATCGGCCGCTTGCCGGGGTCAACACCCGTTCGCGCGCGCCTCGTGCAGGATTCCCTGACCTATCTGGATAACCTCTCAAAACAAGCCGACACTCCCGACCTGCAGCGCGAAATCGTGGAAGCGTACATCAGGGTCAGCGGGATTCAGGGCAATGCATACCAGAGCAATCTCGGCGATGAGGCGGGGGCGCTCAGCACCGCGCGCCGCGGAGTCTCCGCCGCGGAAAAACTCCTGAAAGAAGATAGCTCTTCCGCCGCACTCATGGCCGCAAGCGAAGCATACTCGGTGGAGGCTTCCCTGCTCTACTCCGCCGACAAACTACAGGACGCCGACCGCGATTATCAGCGAGCCGTCAGCCTTCGCGAGAGTGCCGCGAAGATGCAGCCCGATGACGTGAGTAACACAATCGCGCTCTCCGCCGACCTGCGGCACATTGGCGAACTCTACGGCGCCTACGGAAATCAGAATCTCGGAAAAACCGCCGAGTCTGCGAAGTATTTCCAGCACTCCGCTGAACTCGTCGGACAGCTCGGCGCGAAGCATCCGAAGGACGTTCAGGTGGCCCAGGCGCGGTATGACGCTTTGCTGTCGCTCTCTGCATCCGAGCACGCGGAAGGTTTGCGCGATGCCGCTCATCGGGACCTGCTGGAGGCATCCTCGGAGATCGGCAAGGTCGCTGCGGCAAGCCCGAACGATGTGGATTCCAACGCGGAGGTTGCCAACGTGGAGGCGCGGATCGGGCTCGGTTTGATGGATGACCGGAAGCCGCAGGAAGCGTTGCCTCATTTCGTGCGCTCGGCGGAAATACTCGAACGGTTTTCCGCCGCCGATCCCAAAAATGCAGTCCTGCGCCGCGGTTTGTCCGTAGTGGAAGCCCAACGAGCGGTCGCGCTGGCGGATTCCGGAGACACAAAGGCCGCGGTGGAGCATCATCGGAAGTCGATTGATCTTTCCGAGGCTTTGACCCTTCAGTCTCCGGGCGATGTGGAATACCGGTCCGACCTGGCGATTGGAGAACGGCGCCTTTCCGATACGCTTCTCAAATCCGGCGATGCCAGCGGCGCGCTCGATCAAGCGACCGCCGCGCGAAAAATCCTCTGCGACCCCACGCGGAAATCAAATGACGCATATCTCGATGCGAACTGCGACCGCACGCTGGTCACCGCCGGCAACGCGCTCCTGCGCCTCAACAAAACGGCTGAAGCCGTGGATTCCTGGCGCCAGGCGGAGCAGATCGCACAGCGGCGATCCGTGGCCGAACCCGTGAACGCCGTCTATCGCTCCGATCTCGCACGCGCTCAGGCGGCACTCGCCGCGGGCCTCGCGCACGCCGGCCAACATCCGGAAGCATCGGCGATGTACAAAAGCGCAATCGAAAACTGGTCGAAACTTCGCAATGCCAAAGCGCTTTCCGCGGAAGACGCATACCGCGCCTCGGTTGCAACCCATGATCTGGCGGCAATCGCGGCACGCTGAGCGTTTTCCCCTGCTATAGTAACGGCACTCTGGCAAGCGACGCACAGCCCAAAGCGGAAGTACCTGCGCCGACGGGACCTGCGCCGATGGTACCTGCATGGATCGCGGGCATGGGCACCCTGACGTTCGGCGTCGTAGCCGGGTTCCTCGTCACCGCCCTGCCTTTCCTGCTCTCCCGCGCGGGCGTGAGTGTCGATCGCATCGCGGGCATCAGCGCCATCGCAATGTCGCCGACCTTCTGGGGCTTCCTGGTCTGTCCGCTTCTCGATACGGGTTTCACGCGGCGCACCTACGCCCTTGTGTTCGCCGTCGTGAGCGCGATCAGCCTCTCGCTCGCCCTCATCACGTTTTCCCCCGCCAGGCTCACGCTGTTCACAGCGCTCGTGCTGGTAGCGGAACTCGCCGGAGTGCTGAATGTCGGGGCTGTCTATGGATGGTATTCCGAATTCGTTCCGGACAGCCAGCGCGGAATCGTGGGCGGCTGGTCGAGCGCGGCGAATCTCGGCGGAGGCGCGTTCGGAGCCATGGGATTAATGTCGGCGGCGCGAGTGACGACAAACAGCACGATGGGATTTCTCACGCTGGGCGCGGTCCTGCTCTCCGCCGTGTTCCTGATGTGGTTTCCGAAACCGGTAGAACCGGTCTTCGGCCTGCGCCAGGTGTTCAGCGATACGTTCCGCAATGTGGCCCGCACGTGCCGCCGCCGCGAAGTCCTGATGGGGTTCCTGATCTTCCTGACGCCGCCCGCCGCAGTGGCGGCGATCAATCTGTTTTCCGGCCTGGGCAAAGATTTTCATACCGCGGAAGCGCACGTCGTCTGGATCACCGGCGCAGGCGTCGCGATGACAAGCTCGATCGGCTCGCTGCTGGGCGGATACATCGCGGATCGCGTGAATCGCGGCGCGCTGTATCTCGGAGGAGGAATCGTCGCCGGCCTGACGTCACTCACGCTCGCGTTCACCCCACACACAGAACTCGCATTCGTCTGCGGTGTCCTTTTCTATAACGCCATAGCTGGTGTCACCTATGCCGCATTCAGCGCGCTCGAACTGCAACTGACGGGCAGTGACAACCCAACCGCCGCGACGCAACTGGCTCTCTTCGCCGCCTCGACCAACGGCGCGATCACGTACATGACCTGGTTTGACGGACGCGGCTACAGCGTTGCCGGCGTCCGCGGCTTGTTTGTGATGGATGGACTCGCGGCAGTGGTGACGGGCGTGGCGCTGATGCTCTTCGTCGTGCGCGGGCGGAGGCTGGAAAATAACTGAG
>Ga0134126_10007156_pt1 | contig 14002 bp, 13 predicted proteins | sample KB31752_FD_96881 | JGI IMG/M metagenome (GOLD analysis project Ga0134126, IMG submission 96881) | Terrestrial soil microbial communities with excess Nitrogen fertilizer from Kellogg Biological Station, Michigan, USA - KB3-175-2 | ecosystem: Environmental > Terrestrial > Soil > Unclassified ... | reverse complement strand
CGAAGATCGAGGCTGTCTATCAAGATGCCCGCCACTGCGGGTGGGCAGCCGGCAGCCGAAAACCGCACGGGAACAAGCGGAACCCGGCCGTTCTGCTGGCGGCGTTCACCGTGGCCCGCTATTGCTTGCGCTTCGGCCTCGCTTTACCTGCCTATTTCAATATGCACCACGCGCCTTAGATCCAGGGATTCACAATCGCATTCAGCGAAGATTGGAAGTCCCGCACGTTGCGCGTAACCAGCGTCAAACTACGTGCGATCGCCGTGGCAGCGATTAGGGCGTCCATGGCTCCGATTGGCCGCCCGGCAATCTCACCGCGTGCCGTTATTCTGCCCCAAGTATCAGCGATCGTGGCATTAATCGGTACGATCCGACCCTCAAAGCGTAACGGTAGGTCACTCGCTAACCATGCGGCGAGCCGCTGCTTGCGGATGCCGTCTTGCATCCGTCCGATCCCACGGCGTAACTCCGCCATGGTAATTACACTGATGAAGGCATGATCTTCATCCACATCGGCCAGCCAGCCGATAACGCCAGGATTTGGGCGCGGCTTCACCCACTCAGATACGACATTGGTGTCGAGCAAGAAGCTCACAACTCGATATCACGCGGCGGATCTTGCAGGCGTTCGACACTCAAGTCCGACTCTCGGAGCGGAGAGGCCGCGAACCACTCGGCTAGGTTGCCTGTGCGCTTGGTCTTCCGGTCCCACTCTTCGGCCGCCACGATCACCACGGCGGGGCGGCCCTTCCGCGTAATCATCTGCGGCCCATCCGATCGTGCTCGGTCCATGACCTCGCTAAACTTTGCCTTGGCGTCCGCGACCGTCCAGGTGTCCATGCTCTTGCCTCCACCCACCTCGATTCGATTGGTCATATTGGTCATATTGGTCAGCATCATCGGCCGAGTCAAGATCCGGGGCCGCGGACATCAATCTGTTGCCAGTATGGTACCATGCGCGCTGGTCGGGGCCGCGGACCCGTCCATGAGCTATTGGGAAAGATTCGGAAGGACGACCACCGCCATGCTGTTGCCGGAAGCGATCATCGCCGAGATACTGGGCGCACTGTTCATTGCCTATTCGTGTACCAGGCGGATACGAGGCAACGAGGGGTACGGGGCCGCCGTGTTGGTGATCGCGGTGGTGCTGCTGGTGGTCATCCCGGTTACCGCGGCATTCCTCAGCTAGTCGCGGGCAGTCCGCGTCCATTATTGAACACAAACTGGCCCTCGGGGAGGATCAAGCAGGTCAGTCGCCCGATTTTGGTGGCGAAGGCCCCAGTGTCGATCCCGATCTTGTTCGGATGGACCAGCGGCCGGCCGATTTGCACCGTGTGCCCAAAGACCACCGTCTTTCCCCAGTCGTAATCGCTGCCGAGGAACGGCTCGCGAATCCACATCCGGTCGGCGTCGGTGGTCGCCTCCGGTGGCGCCCCTGGGCGCAAGCCGGCATGCACGAAGTAATGCGTATCGGTCTCATAGAAGAGTCGCAGCCTCGATAGCCAATGGATATAGGGTTCGCTTGGCCAGCCTCCCTCGAAATCGCGCAAGGTGGTAATGCCGCCGTTGCTGATCCAGAGCAACATCTCCTCGGTAATCATGGCCTCGCTTCCATCCAGGACGCTCATGCTTTCGTAGGCCCGGAGAAACATATCCTCATGGTTACCCTTGAGAAAGATGCACGCATGCTCCTGCTCGAGTCGCATCAGGTGGTCGAGCACGGCCCGCGAATTCTCGCCCCGGTCTATATAGTCGCCCAGGAACAACAACGTGTCGTCCGACTGGGGTCGGACGCGGGCCAGGAGGCGCCTGAGCGGACTGATCGCCCCGTGAATATCGCCAAAGACCAGTAGTCGCGGTTCGCTCACTATCCCCTCAATCCGTGGCACGCGGCGCCAAGCGTAGAGTATACTAGTGCGGCATGCAAAACGTCACTATGCCTTTTATTGAGCGTACCAACCCAGGTACACTGCCTGCCGCGGCTTTCGCGGAAGTGTGCGAGCGATTGATTCTCACGCAATCGCTGCTCGCTGATCCCCATCACCTGTCGCGGAAGCAGGGGTCGGCGATGGCGCGGCTGTTGCAAGCCGGCTTGCACGCGGTGGGCCGGCAGCTGGATACTCTGCGCCGCCCCATTTTCGCGCCCGAGCCCGACGAGTCCGCGCGGACCCTGGCCGGACTGGGCATCGCCTCGGCCGGTCTGCGCCAGGTGCAGGCTCACCTGGGCTACCTGGGGAGCCGCTGGCCCCTGGGCACGTCCGATTTGTTCGTCCGCAAGCTGGTGGCCGAAGGAATGCCCCTTCCGGTGCCTACCCTGTGTCCCGTGGATCTCCCGGAAGCCACTACGGGCGAGATCGGGGCGGAATTGCGCGAGCGTCTCCTGGAGGCTGGTCTATGGGCCGCGCCACCCACCTCTGAAAGTCCAGTGTTGGTGATTCCCACCACGGATCTGCTGGACCCGCTTGCCTGGGCGGCTATACTCTTTCCCCTGGCGGCGGTCGTGGTGGAGCGGCAGGACATCACCTCCCGGCTCCGCGGCCCTTCGGGTCTCGATGATGATGGGGTGCGCCGCCTATGCGTGGCGGGAGTGGCGGCCAGGCTCGTGGGAGAGGCGACCTTCGCGGCGCGGGCCAGTAAGGCGTTGGTGGCCCGCTTGGGGGGCGGGAGCGCCGGATCCGATCTGGGGCTGCTCGCCCAGGCCAGCGAACCATACGCGCTTTCCCTGGATATCGGGGGCTTCCGCTCGCTCACCGAGTGCTTCCGCCGGCGCTTGCGAGAACAGGGCGCGCTGGGGAGCGCCTGGGGACGCCTGGACCGGGACACGGAGGATCAAGAAGCACTCCGGGACTGGTCGGTTTTGGATGATTTCGTGGCCGCTGGATTGCCGGCGCCCGATTTGCCAACCGCCGAGGATGTCGAACGCTTGGTGGCGCTACTCGCCGACGGGCGCCCGATCAATGCGCTCCCCCCTAAGCTGCCGTCGAACTTTGGTGCCCGCCTGGATGATGGGGCCGACGCGGATCGGTTCTATTCGGTGCTGGCCCACGCGGGCGAGCGGCCGTGTTCGCTGGCGACCATTCTGGCCGGAGGTTGGCATTATAAAATGCGCCACAGCCTTCCTCTGTGTGCGACCCTGATGAGTGGAGACCGGGCCTGGCGTGATGCCCTGGAGCCCTATGCCGCGCACGTTCATGAGCGGAGCGCCTTATTGCAGCAATCGATCGAGGGAGCCTATGTGCAGCAGGTGTTTACCCGCTGGAAGGACCAATGAGCATCCTGAATGAGCGACAGATTCTCCGCCGGCTCCTGATCGAGGCCGACGTGGTGGTGACTCCCATTGTCGATCTGGCGACCCAGCTTGGCCCCACCTCGCTCGACGTACGCTTGGGCACCCGCTTTCAGGCGCAAAAGCGGAGCGCGCTCCCATACATCGAGCCGCTGCAGGATGAGCAGGCACTCCGAGCGGATCTCGCCGCCTATACGCAGGATTATGTTGTCCTCCCGACCGAGCCCTACGTCTTGCATCCCGGCGATTTCGCCCTTGCCTGCACCCTGGAGTTCATCCGCTTGCCGGCGGATCTCTCGGCCCGTCTCGAGGGGCGGAGCAGTTGGGGTCGCCTGGGCCTGCAAATACATTCCACGGCGGGATTTATCGACCCCGGTTTCTCTGGCGTGATTACCTTCGAGCTCTCTAATCTCGGCAAGGTGCCAATTCCCCTGTATCCCGGCCTCCGGATCGGGCAGTTATGTTTCTACACCGGCGAAGCGAGCGCTATTCCCTATCGAACCAAGAAGCTGACGAAATACGCGGGGCGGATCGCGCCGATGGGAAGCGCGTTCTACCTCGACCCCGAATACAGAGCAATCCGCCATGAGCAGCAAGCCGAGCAAGACCGGGCCGCCGACGCGCCCGTCAATTAACCGCCGCTTCGATCGGCCCAATTTCCGCTCTCCCCGTGGTGCCCCTCCTCCGCGCCGCGTCCGACCGCGCCGCCTGGATCGGCCCGCGTTTCAACGTGGGGGCGGAGCGCGGAAGGTGGATAGTCTCCTCCGCTTCGGTATTTTTCTGGGGATTCTGGTGGTGCTCGCGGGCGCTATTGCTACCTTTCAGCATGTCTATGCCGACCGAGTGAGTCCGCATGTCAGCGTGGGAGGGATCGCGCTGGGCGGCGTCTCACTGGAGAACGCGCCGAGCTATCTGGCGCAAAGAGTGGACGAACGGGATCGGCGTCCCATTGTGCTGCATCTCGACCTTCCGAGCGGTGAACGTGTCTTTCAGGTGAACGCCAAGCAGTTTCACGCGGTATACAACCTGCGTTCACCCCTGAAGGCCGCCACCGCGGATGGGCATGACGGTGATGCCCTGACCAACTTGTGGAATCAGTTCAATACCATGCTGCAAGGTCACGACTATGCCATCCAGGGCACCCACGATCAACAGGCGGTGCGGCGATACCTGGCCGGCCTGGACAAGCAGATCGATATCGCGCCACAGGCGGCGGTGGTTGGCATACAGGACGGTCAGGTGACGATTACGCGGCACATGCAGTCAGGGACGATCATTGATACCGCGACCGCGGCAAGCCTGCTGTCGAGCGTGGTGGATGGCCACGCGGTGTATGACCTCACGATCCCGCTCCTTCAGGTGGCGTCTCCGATAAACGACACGGTGGCGCAGGCTGCCGTGGATCAGGCCCAGACGCTTTTGAGCCAGAAAACCTTCTTTAGCTCGGTGAACAAGGTACGCGCCTGGTATCTTACCCCCCAACAACTGATCCGGTTGCTCTCGTTCAGCGCCACCTATTCGCGCGGGACGGGCTGGAAAATCGTCCTGCATCTCGATCCCAAACGCCTCCGCGCCACCATGATCCCGATTGCCGCCGCCGTGGATCGGGCGCCCATCCCCTCGGTCTACACGGTCGCGGACTCAAACGGCTCGGTGGTCCCCGTTCCGCAACCCGATGGTCCTGGAACCCTCATCGACTATAGCCGCACGGCAACCGCCATTCTCGACGCGGCCTCGACCAGCCACGCCGTGGTCATTCCCCTCCTCCACCCTCGGGCGAAGTTTAACCAGACGGTCGCGCGCGCCTACGGCTTCGACACGGCGCTCGGCCAGGGGCACACGAGCATCGTAGGGGCCTCGTCCAGCCGGATCCACAACGCGGGGATCGCGGCCGCCGCGGCAAGCAACATCCTGCTCAAGCCGGGCGCGGTCTTCTCCCTGGCGAAAACCCTGGGCCCGCTAACCAAGGCCGGCGGGTACGTGCCCGGTCTGAACACGGTTGGCCGGAAGGATAGTACCGGCGCCAATAGCGCCGTCACCCAGGTCGCTTCGGCGCTTTTCCATGCCGCGTACGACGCGGGTCTCCCCATCCTCGCTCGCACGTCCTACCCCTATCTCAATGCCTTCGACGGTCCGCCGGGGACCGATGCGTCGGCGACCGCGCTCGGCGAAGGGCCAAACCTCCGCTTCCGCAATAACACGAATCAGGTGCTCCTGATCAGTGTCGCCGCCAACGTCGATCAGGTGACGGCCTACATCTTCGTGAACGGCAGCCTCGCGCGGCGCGGAGTGCGCGTCCAAGGCCCCGTAGTACGGCTCAATCAGGACGGAAGTATCGACGCTTCGATCAGCCGCGCGGTTAGCGGCGACGTCAATGTGCAAGACAGCATCGCCACCCACTATAAGGCCCTCAACCCCTACCCGTAGTCCTCTGTCAACACGCAATGTTTCCACTCCGTTACACCGATCCCCCGACTGCGGTCGGGTGGTAGCGCCTGACCGACTGCGGTCGGGAGGACGCAAACAATGGAGTTTGACAGGCGAGTAGTACAACGCGGCCCGCTTATCTTGGCGCTTCCGTAGGGGCATCCCTTGTGGGTGCCCTTGCCCTGCCACGCGAGGGCACCCACAAGGGATGCCCCTACGGATGCCGGAAAGGCCGCTTATAGCACACCTTTGGTGCTCGGTACGCGATCGCCCCTGGCGGGGTCAATCCGAGAGGCCGCGTGGAGGGCTCTCGCCAGACCCTTAAACACCGCCTCCACTCGGTGGTGGTCGTTCGCGCCGGCCAGGAGGCGCGCATGCAGGTTGCAGCGAGCCTCGGTGGCGAGCGAGTGGAAAAAATGCGGCACCATCTCGGTTGGCAGGGTGCCAAGCATGGGACCACCGAGCGGCAGATCGAGCATCGCGTAGGGACGCCCCGAGAGGTCCACGGCGACCAGGGCCAGCGCCTCGTCCATGGGCACCACCGCGTGGGCCATCCGGACGATCCCCCGTCGCTCTCCCAGCCCTTCCCGGAGCGCGATTCCCAGGGCCAGACCCGTATCCTCCACCGTATGGTGGGCATCGACGTGCAGGTCGCCCTGGGTGCGTACCGAGAGATCGAACAGGCCGTGATGGGCGAGCAAGTGGAGCATGTGGTCCAGAAAGCCCACTCCCGTGGCGATGTCCGCCGTGCCCACCCCATCCAGGTTCCAGGTTACGGTTACGTCCGTTTCGCCGGTTTGTCGGGTGCAGCGGCCTATTCTTTCACTCATCGGATCTCCTTGGTGTTTCTAGGGCGAATCGGACGGATCGGTCGGATCGGTCGGATCGGTCCGATCCGACCGATCCGACCGATCAGTCTGATTTCAGCGCGGCTACTGATCACGAGAAGCATGGTCGCCCTGGCCGGCGGCAAGCCAGAGGCGCACCACTCGTTCGCTGGCTTGCCGGAGGAGACTGGCGGCGCGGGTGAATGCCTTGGCATAACTCATGGGTCCATCGGTGATCGGGAAGGCGGCGGCTAACCCCGCCCCATACAACGATCCGAGATCGGCGGCGCGGACGCTGCCCCCGAGCGCGACCACCGGCACCCTGCCTCGTCCGGCATGCTCCAGGACGCCGCTAATCACCTTACCCTGGGCGGTCTGGCGGTCCAGCCGCCCCTCGCCGGTCAATACAAGGGTCGCGCCATCCAGCTCCCGATCGAAGGCCAGGGTTTCCAGGACCAGCTCGATCCCCGATTCGCTCCGCGCCCCTACGGCGAGCAAGCCGGCGGTGAGGCCGCCGGCGGCTCCGGAGCCCGGCAGATCGGCCACCTGAATCCCAAGGTCGCGGGCCAACACGGCGGCCAGTCTGGCCAGATTGGCCTCCAGCACCGGAATGTCGGCGGGACGGGCCCCCTTTTGCGGGCCAAAGACCGCCGCCGCTCCGTCCGGGCCCACCAGGGGATTCCGCACATCGCAGGCGACCCGCAACCGCGCGGCCCGCAGCCGGAGGTCCAGATCCGTAAGGTCGATCGTCGCCAGGTCCGCCAGCCCGGAGTTTCCCGGGGGGATCGGTCGCCCGCCGCTATCCAGAAGCTGGGCTCCGAGTGCTTGCAAGGCTCCGGCTCCCCCGTCCACGGTAGCGCTCCCGCCCACCCCAAGGATGATCTCGTTCGCGCCCTGGTCGAGGGCGGCCCGGATCAACTGGCCAGTGCCATAGGTGCCGGCCCGGAACGGATCGCGCTCATGCAGGCCCAGTAGGGGCAGGCCAGAGGCGGCTGCCATCTCGACCACCACCACACCGCCGCCCAGCAGGCCGATCTCTGCCGCGACTGGGCGACCCAGGGGATCACGCGCCTCCACCTTGAGCGTGACGCCGCCCCGAGCCGCCACCAGGGCGGCAACCGTGCCTTCGCCGCCATCAGCCAGGGGAAGTTGCCGTACCTGGGCGCGTGGAGCGGCGCGGATTACGCCCGCGGCCATGGCGGCGGCCGCTTCGGCGGCGGAGAGGCTGCCTTTGAAAGAATCGGGGGCGCACAGCACTTTCATAGGGACATTGTAGCGGGAAAAGAGGGGTTTTCACGCCTGAAGATGCCGGTAATCGGCATTTTTGGGTGACAGCTACGCCCCGCTATGCTATGATTCGCTCGGTCGTGCGCCAGTCGGAAGTGGTGTGTGCCATCGTCGGTACTCGCCACGGATCCAATCTCGGAGGAAGGGAGGAAAGCCGGTACCAGGGGCGGAAGCGCCCTGGAATCGGCCGTACTTATTGAAGAGAGACACGACTGGACACTCACGCAAGGCTCCGATAGCCGGGGCTATTGCCGTACTTTGCCTCGGTCTGAACCATGGGATCGGCTCCCCGCGAGCCGCCCAGGTCCAGGCCCAGGCGTCGGGGACCACGCAAGCGCGGGCATTGCCTTCACCGGGCGATGACCTGAATCCAGAAAGGATCGGGATGTTTTCCATGACGACGCAACCGTCGCTCAGCGATACACTCCCGCGCCGTGCCGTCCTCCAGCCCCTATTCGCCGTCGACCGCCCGGTCGCTACGGCGCCCCTGAAAGCGCCGCCCTCGCGCGGCATCCTTCATACATTGCCTGGGCGGGCGCTGAACCCGCCCCATGGTGACCAGGGCAATGCTTACTCACCTGCCTCTCAGGTACATACCACGAAGGTCACCGTTCTCCGCCAGCCTCACACGCTCTTCCACTCACGGACGCAGTCCCCCGCGCGGGCTCGGGAAGCGATTAACGCGACCCTGGCCATCCTGACGAAGGCGACCGCGCGAACCTCGTGGTTCGCGGGGCCTCAGGCATCAGCCGCCGATTTGGCCGGCATCGTTTCCACGGTGCCTGGCCGGCAAGCCAGTCTTTCGTCACTGAGTCTCGAACGTGTTCTCGATAATCAGAAATTGACCCCGGTCGCTCCTCTTCCCCTCAGCCGAGGGCAAGAGACCAGCGTGGCGGGGAACGATCTGGCTATCATGGCGCGGCGGCCGCGCATTGCCGCCGGACTCCGCATGGTTGGGGTGCATCCTGCCCCGACCACCTACGCGCAAGCAGCCGGCTCGCAAGCTTTGACTCGGGCCGACTATACCACCACGATTCCTGGATCGGGGAATGCGTCCAGCTGGACCGCCGCGACCATGCCGGGCGGAAATGCCGCTCTCTTCTGGATCACCGGCTATACCTGGACCGGGAGCAAGACGAGAACCGGTACCTATCCGCATTGGGGAACGGTCGCGGTCGATCCACGAGTCATTCCCTTGGGGTCCACTGTCTACATTCAGGGCCTCGGCCAATTCCGGGCCGAGGATACTGGTGGGGCGATTAATGGACGCCGAGTGGATGTCTTCGTGGCCAGCGCCGCCCAGGCGTACCAACTGACAGGCTATAAGTTGGTAAGCTTCATCCCACCCAATCACTAAAGCGTACGATCCACCGGTTCGCGCACGACCACCAGAAGCCCGTCGCCTTGGCGACGGGCTTCTTGCATGGGAAATAGTGCCGCGGCGGCGCGGGCCGCGCCTCAAGGCGCACCTGGATTGCCTCTTCCTGGGAGCGGGAGCCCTGTCCTGGGAGCGCGAGACGCCTGGGAGCGCGAGCATCTTGCTCGCACTGGCGCGTCAGTGCCAGGGACGACGTACCTACCCATCAGGGTATGGGCGTGCACCGTCCGGGCCGTCTGGCGAATGCCCGAACGGGGCAAGCAAGATGCTCGCGCTCCCAGGACAGGGCTCCCGCTCCCAGGCGGCGGCGTCATCCGCGCGAGTTCGTCAGCCCGACACCGTAAGCGTGTGATCGCCGGCCAGGGCCCAACACAGATAGAGCCGGTCGCCCTGGTGCATGTACGTCCCTTCACGCAAGGCGCCCGCGGTCTGGACGCGGGCCATGGGGACGCCGTCGAGCCGCACATCGCGCGGGCCATGCGCGCCGAGCGACACGGTAAAGCGAGGGCACGGGAAGGGGCTGGCGAGACGCAGGGTGACCGCGCCGCCGTCATCCGGCCCGGGCTCGACGGAAAGACTCGCGGCGGCCGCGGCATAATGGGCCAGGTCATCACAACTGGTCCAGGTCACGCAGTCGCCAAAGTGGTCTTCGATCCGCCGGATTACCTCGGCTAGAGCTGGCAGGCCGGCGAGAGTGCCCTGGGCGAACATGGTCTGCCAATGGGTGTGGAAGACGGCTGGCCCGCCGGCGCGCAGCACCTCGGCCAGGCGTCCGGCGCGGCCCTCGACGTCGATCAGCATATCGGGGTCGGCGGCCTGCCCTGACCAGAGACCTATACCGAAATCATAGCGATCGCAGGCCACGATACTGACCACGGCCTCGCCGGCCTCGGGCCGGTGAATGGTCAGCCGGGGCGGCACATGGGTGGAGCGCCAATCGGCCTGGAGAAAATACCAGGTGAGTGAGCGCTCATGGACCGCCTGTTGAGCGCTCAGGATCGCCTCCGCGTATTCATCCTCGACCTGGTTGCCGAAATCCCAGGGTGAGGTCACGCCGGCGCAGGGCAGATCCACCTGATCGAGAATCTCCAGACCAAGGGATAGATAGGGAAGGAGGGTCTTCCGGTCCTGATCGCGGCTCCATACATGTTCCCAGAACGGCAGCAGTTGCCCCGTGGCCAGATCGAGCGCGTTCCAGTGGGTGAGCGCTTCCGGGGTGATGTCCAGCCAGGGAGCGATACGCTCGCGGGTCACGTCGAGAAAGTATCTCCGGTCGGTATCGCTGACTCCGCGCACGGCGTGATCCACTCGGCCCAGGCCAAAGGGATAGGGGATCACGCTGAACTTGCCCCGGATCCTGGTCGTCTCGACCAGGTCGGCGAAGCGATCCACCAACTCACGCGGTGTATGCATCGGCCCGTTGCGGAAACCGCTATGGAAATAGGCGGGATTATAGCCGGGGGTAGGATCGTCCACGATCAGGCTGATCGGCAGGCGAAGCAATGGGTGCTCTACCTGGAGGTCGAAAGCGCGAAGACTCCGCCAGTGGAAGGGTGGATCGTCTGAATGGATCATGGTTGGTTCTCCTAATACAATCATCTTTGTAGTCGAGAGTAGATTTTAGGGGGCGTGACCTCGATGCCGGGCACCGGCACGCCCCCGACTATGCGGTGCACCCGGCGTTATTTGACAGAGAGCGGGTGGTGGCCCTATCGTGGCATGAAGGAAGCTGATTGACCGGCAGTGAAGGGGGTGCCGAGTAGGGTAAGTCCGCGTCGCCGCCACGCATTCAGGTATACTGACCTTGATCTTTACTATCGTCCATCGGAATTATAGTGAATCACTCGCCCCACGAGAAAGGAACGGTCATGGAGATTCGTTCGCGCCGGCTGCGTCTGCTTGGCGCCCTGGCCCTGATCACCGGCCTCTTTGCCCCGATTGCCTCCGGGCCGTCCGGCGGCAACCATGCCCACGCGGCGACGGCGCGGGCCGGAGACGGCATCTTGCGGATCTCCGACGAGGGGGAGAGCGATCTCCCCTCCATTGACCCCCCGAACCCCAGCGCGGGCGACGCGCAGAGCAGCATCGTGGAGGACTTGGTATTCGCCGGTCTGGTCCGCCTGGATCAGAACTTGAAAGTCCAGCCTGATGCCGCGTCCTCCTGGACAGTGAGCGGTGATGGTAAGGTCTATACCTTTACCCTCCGGCCCGGCCTCAAGTGGGGTGACGGCACGCCGGTCACCGCCGCCGACGTGGTATGGTCCTTCAACCGCGATTTCTCACCCTCTTATGCCAGCGGCAACGTCAGTTTCTATCTCGCCAGTATCGCGGGCGGCATGGATGTCGCGAACGGCAAGGCCAAGACAGTGTCCGGGATCACGGCGATTGGCACCAATAAGGTGCGATTCACCCTCAATCAACCTGCGGCGGTGTTCCTCAACGACCTCGCCTATAACGTGTCGTACCTGGTGCCCCGCGATCAGGCTACGGCTGATCCCAAGAGCTGGACCGAGCACGCCGCCGCGACCGGTCCCTTCATGGTCAAACAGTGGAAACATAACCAGGAGATCGATCTGGTCCCCAATCCGAACTATTGGCGCGGCAAGCCCAAGCTGGCCGGGGTGAACGTGGAGTTCATCAAGGATACGGAGACCGCCTATAACCTCTATAACACCGGCGCCGTGGACATCATGGGCGTGATCAATTTTCCCAGCAACCACCTGAAGGATGTACAGGGGAGGCCCGACTTCCATACCACGCCGCAGCTCTTTACCGAGTTCCTGGTCCTGAACGAGCATCATACGCCGCTCAGCAATCCCCTGGTGCGCGAGGCGCTGTCGTACGCGATCAACAGGACGACGGTCGCCAAGCTGCTCAAGAACCGCTTCCTGCCCGCCCACGGAATGCTGCCGCCCGGTATGCCCGGCTACAATAAGAGCCAGACTGGCCAGGTGTACGATCCGGCAAAGGCACAGGCGCTGCTAGCCAAGGCAGGCTATCCGGGCGGCAAGGGATTCCCCAAGCTCACGATCAATGTCGATGGCGGCGACAATGACGGGGATACCAAGGCGGTCGCCTATACGGAGTTCTGGAAGCAGGTTTTGGGGATTACGGTCAGCATCAACCAACTTGAGCACGGGGCCTACATCAATGCCCTGACCGGCCACAACTTCGATATTGCCACCATTCAATGGGGGGCGGACTATCCCGATCCCAACGACTTCCTCAGCCTGATCTGGCAGACAGGGGCTGGGGCCAACAATGGCTTTTACAGTAATGCTCAGTTTGACGCCCTCACCAAGCAGGCGGATGTGATGCCGCATGACAGCCCCGCTCGCTACAAAAAATATCAACAGGCGGAGACGATCATGCTCAATCAGGCGGGCGGGATCATGATGCTGTGGGGCCGCGCGAACGTCCTGATCAAGCCTTCGGTGCATGGATTGCAGTTGACCGCTCTTGGCGGCGGTTACCTGCTCGCGGCGCCCAATTGGGCGGACGTCACCGTTTCGTGATTGGTTAGGGAAGGAGGAAGGACGCGGCCTGGTCCGGCGCGCCTTCCTCCTTTCCGGCGCGACAATGATCGTATTTCTGGTCAGGCGTTTTTTCGGTCTGATCTTCGTGCTCTTCGCGGTTACGTTCCTGACCTTCCTGATCGGCCACGCCGCCCCGGGCGATCCGATCCAGATCATTCTTGGTTTCCACTACGATCCGGCCACCTATCACCGCCTGCGTCATTTCTACGGTCTGGATCAGCCGCTGCTCCAGCAGTATGTCCAGTACGTCTGGCATATCATCCGCTATTGGAACTTCGGCTATTCCTATCAATATGGGGGGCGCCCGGTGGCTACCATTCTCGGTACGGCCTTGCCGGTGACTTTTACCATCGGCCTGTCGGCCCTGGCGCTGGCGGTGGTGATCGGGGTGCCGGTCGGGGTGTATGCCGCAGGCAAACGGAATCAGGTCGGGGACCGCCTGAGCATGGCCGCCATGCTGGTGCTCTATTCGGTCCCGAGCTTCGTGTTGATTCCCCTGATGGTCGGGGTGGACATCTGGCTCTCACAGCACCGGTACCCCTCGCTGCCGGTCGCCAACTGGGGGACGGTCCAGCAGGCCGTGCTTCCCATCCTGGCGCTCTCCGCCGGAACGATCGCCTACGTTGCCCGTCTCACCCGCACCACCATGGTAGGGATGCTCCGGGAGGACTTCATCCGCACCGCTCGAGCCAAGGGACTGACCCGGCGCCGCATCGTGCTTGGTCATGCGCTGCGCCCAGCCCTGCTGCCGGTAGTGACCTTTCTGGGCCCGGCGATTGCCGGGCTGGTGACCGGCACCTTCGTGGTGGAGTTCATCTTCAACCTTCCTGGCGTGGGCTTCACGGCGGTACAGAGTATCGAGTCGCGTGATTATCCCGTGGTGCAGGGAGCAACCATTGTCGTCGCGGTCATCGTGGTCCTGATGAACCTGCTGGCCGACATCCTCTATCGGGTACTCGATCCGAGAATCCAGGAATAATGAGCGAGATCGATTCATCGTCCGAGATCGATTCATCATCCGAGACCAGGGGCCCGGATTCCGGCAACGCGCCCGCCGTCCGGTCACGCCGGCGCTTGATCTGGCTGGCCTTCGCGGGAAACCGAGCCGCCCTGATCGGTCTGGCGGGACTGCTCGTGCTCATCGTGGCGGCGATCGTCGGCCCGATAGTCTACACCCAGAGCCCCACGGCGGCCGACATCTTCAGCCTCAACTCGGATTCCTGGCCCGCGCCGGGCCACCTGCTCGGGACCGATAAGGATG
>Ga0134126_10007155_pt1 | contig 14004 bp, 14 predicted proteins | sample KB31752_FD_96881 | JGI IMG/M metagenome (GOLD analysis project Ga0134126, IMG submission 96881) | Terrestrial soil microbial communities with excess Nitrogen fertilizer from Kellogg Biological Station, Michigan, USA - KB3-175-2 | ecosystem: Environmental > Terrestrial > Soil > Unclassified ... | reverse complement strand
TCTCGCTCTCCTGATCGCGTGCGTGGGGCTCTACGGAACGATGTCGTACAACGTCGCGCGACAAATCGGCGAGATCGGAATCCGTATGGCTCTGGGCGCGCAACGCGGCGCCGTGGTTTGGATGGTTCTGCGCCGCGTCCTGCTACTGGCGGGGATGGGGCTGGCAATCAGTGTGCCTGCCGCGTTAATTGGGTCCCGGCTTGTCAAATCGTTTCTGTTCGAAACCCAGCCCAACGATCCGGGAACCCTGGCGCTCGCCAGTGTCGTCCTCCTGAGCGCGGCAATTCTTGCCGGCTATGCGCCGGCAAGGCGAGCGTCTCGAATTGATCCGCTGGCGGCTCTGCGGCACGAATAGGACATAGGCTCAAATCCTGGCCGACTACCCCCAACTCGAGTCGGATGACTTCCTTGCCGTGTACGCATATGCGGCCGCGCTGGCGGCCGCGACCAAAGCGTCCGGAGGATGAAGCTTCTCTTCGCGAAAGCCTATCACCGCGGCTGATTTCGTTACTCTTGCGTTTGCACCGGGAGATTTTTACGCTATGGCCAAGCGACGTTTGATCGGGACCGTTTTTGAAATGCGGTGCGCCCAAGTTAGACCCGAAGCGAGCCACGAAACGCCCTGGCGGCATAGTAGGACTCCGCTCCGTTGTGATAAACGAAGACAGTATCGTAGCGGCGATCACAAAAGAGGGCGCCGCCGAGTTTTCTGATTCGCGAAGGCGTTCTGATCCAGCTCGAGGTTTTCGTGTCAAACTCTCCGAGCCTCTGCAACTCTCGATATTGTTCTTCCGTTAAGAGCTCGATGCCCATATCAGCTGCCCCATCGACCGCATTATTCTTTGGCTTATCTTGCTTTCTCGATTGCAGCGCTTCACGGTCATAGCAGAAACTTCTGCGGTCCTTCGGACTTTCTGCTGAACAATCGTAAAAGATGTATTCGCCCGTCCTTTCGTCGTGCCCGACAACGTCGGGTTCACCCCCGGTTCGTTCCATTTCATTCAGTGACCAGAGCTTTTCAGCGCTGGATTCCAGCTTTGTCTGTACTTGAGCCCACGCAAGACCTTCATGACGATTGATGTTTTTCTCGAAACGGGCTCTCAAGGTTCTGAGTAGCTGTTCCCGCTGTTCTGACGACAAGTTCTTTTTATTGCTGTTAGCGTTTCGCGGTGTCATTGCCTTCGTGAGCCAATCTCCAGTTTCCGATACGAAAAGCCCTCAATCGAGGCACACAAGGGCGCATTCACCCTGGCGCCTCTCATGCATGAGAGAATATCTCACAATCGTTGCATGGCGCACGTCTGTCGTCCGGCTGAATGGCACGCCACTCGAAGGTCGAGCTGCTCAGCCCAAGTTGACGAGAAAACGCGCTAGTCGGAGAAATGATCTGGCTTCTTCACGAATCGAATCCAAGTCGCCGGCGACTGTTGCATCATCTCCGAATCGCGCGTCCGTCGGAAGGAAGGGAGCATCGCAGAAGCAGTACGCAGCGCCGAATCATGTGGGACCCGAAGCCTGCGTGCAATTCAACAAGCTCACCGGATTTGCTCGTCATCCGGGGCCGTGCCACTATATTGGTCGAGATATGACGAGCTCTCGGGCCGGCGCTCGTCAGAGCATTAGTGCTCACGAACGGGGAGGCATATGACAACTACAACAGAAATTTCAAACGATGTGTACCGCATCTCGGTGTTTGTTCCGGAAATCAATCTGGAGTTTAGTCATTTTCTGGTGAGAGATGACGAACCGTTACTGTTCCATGCGGGACTGCGTGGCATGTTTCCTCTGTTGCGCGAGGCGATCTCGCGACTGATCGATATCTCGAAAATCAGGCACATCGGATTCAGCCATTTCGAGTCCGATGAATGCGGGGCCTTAAATCAATGGCTTGAACTGGCGCCGGCGGCACAACCGGTGTGCGGCTTGGTAGGCGCCCTCGTGAGTGTGAACGATTTTTCGATCAGGCCCGCCCGTGTGTTGACTCGGGAGGATATCCTGGAAACCGGGCGGCGCCGTTTTCGATTCATTCCTACTCCCCATGTGCCACACGGGTGGGACGCCGGCGTTCTCTTCGAAGAATCGGAAAAAACGCTGTTCTGTTCCGACCTTTTTCATCAGTGGGGCCACCGGGAACCGGCAACTGCCGATAGCATCATGGAACGGTGTAAAGACGCACTGCTTCAAACCGAAGCTGGTCCGTTTGCCAATTATGTGCCCTACACACACCACACTGGCCGCGTGCTTGAAACCTTAGCGGAATATGAGCCGAAGACGCTTGCAACCATGCACGGCTCGACCTATTACGGCGATGGAGCGCAGGCGCTCCGAGACCTTGCCGTCGTGATGCGCGACGTGCTCGGGCCCAAAGCGCAGCAGGGCGAAACGACATCCACTGGAATCATCAAAACCTGAGGCACGAGTACAACCATCGGATTCTGACGCGCCGTAACGGAACAGGCTAGTTCACGCCTAACCCTTTATTGTGAACCGGAATTTCATATCTTCTCCGAACCACTGGATGTAATTCGTTCCCCAGCCGTTGTTGAACAGGCTGAAGTGAATGCCCTTGGAGAGATCCGGCTGTGCATTCGAAAAGTAGATAGGCGATTTCTCACCGAGCGACACCAGCGGAGCGTCGAGCGTCTCAATCGTCAATTTGCCATTTGCATCCCAATAGCTAAGACCGCTTGACAGGGCGTGCATGTGCCGGTTGCCTCCACGAACCACATCCGAGGGTGAAACCGGCTGCTCTACTTTGGATAGCGTCCAATTTTGGGCCGCTGGCGCATCGGGATTGAAGGTCAGCCACATCGCTTCGGGCAGGCGGTTTGCGCGCTTATGGAACCACGAGAAGTTGACATGGACCACTGGTTCCGATTTCGGAAGCACTAGTTCCAAATAGAGTTCCTCCGGCCACGCGGTAACCGCAGGCGGGACGCCGGCGTTTTCGATCTGCAAACGAGCCACCATCCGATGCGCCTTTTTGTCTTCACCCGACCAGCAGTTCAGCAATTTTGTGGTCCATGTCCGGCTCGACGCGCCAAACTTTTCGATATTGGGTTTACCGAAATCTTTCGGGGCCCAAACGGTGTGAAGCGTTATATAGCTGGCGAGAAATCGATCGTAATCGCTCTTCGAAAGCGTCTGGTAGCTGAACAACGCCAACGGATGTTCGGTCGAAGCCCAATCGCGATTGCCGGCTTTACTATGTAATTGCGCGATCGATCCCGTCGCCGGATCGAGGCCGATCGTAAAATGGGCGGCATTTATTGGCGTTGACGGATCGTGCGCCTGCAAACCGGCTGTCTCGGGCGCAATCGGCTTTAACTTCGCCAGCCTCCCGGTGGCTTCGGTGCGAAGCGCCGCCGGTAAACTTGCAAGTCCTTGATCGATATCGTTGCGCTTTTCGACCCAACTGGCGGTCACCACCTTGTATTTAGGCTTGTCGAGCATTTGCGCCAAGGCGTCCGGAGTGTAGTGGTCGAAATCCAGCCATGTCTTGGTGTCGGTTCCCCAGGTGTGTTCCGCGGCAAGCGCAAAGCGGCCTAACAATGCCAGATCAACGCTGTCTCCCGCCTTGAATCTATTTTGCTCGATCCATTCACGCCGCATCCGAAGCACCTCGCGATACCGCGCGAGTTTCACCGGATCGCTGGATACGCCATAAATCCAGGTGTCGCCAATCTCCCGTTTCAGGACCGGAAGGGCCCTCTTGTAAGGCTCCACGGCATTAGCAATTTGGGTCAAATTCGAAGCTTGAATCGAGGCATTTGGAAACTGCTGTTTCAGATCCGCATAGATTTTGTGGATCTCTTCTACCGTGTGAGGGCCGCTATTGTCATCGCGAACTTCCACCGCTATGGCCAGATCGGAGGCAGGAAAACGCACGACACCGCCATAATTGCGACGGTGGTACATCATGATGATGGAAGCGCCGCTGGCATCCTGCCAGACAAAGGCGTCTGGAACGTCGGGCGGTGTGCTGGCGGCGTTCACGCCGATGTCCAGGAATGTGACGCCGTTCTCGGCAAGCGGCCCGATCAAACCGCGGGAATGCCCCGGGACGTCCGTCATCTTGGCGCCTGTCGTTGTCCGTCCGAGACGCTTATCGAGCGACTTCGAAAAGCCGATCGCCCCGGCGATTGCAGAACGGTCCAGCAGTTCCGTTTGCCATGTGAACGGGAGAGCATGCCAGGCGATATCTCCCTGTTCCAGGGCTTGCTCCATCCGCTTGCGATTTTCCGGGGTCGCTTGCTCGAGATATTCGAAAACCAGCCACGATCCCGTCGTCCAAACATAGCGTTCTTTACCCGCCTGCCGTAATTCTTGGGCAGTCCGGATGGCCTGGGGAAAATATTGATCGAAGTATTTCCGTATGATTGCGGCTTGCGTGTCGACAAAGCCTACGTCCAAATGACACTTGAACATCACCAGAACGCGTTTAATGGCAGGGTCGGGTTTCGGGACCTCGGGTTGCTCCGTGCGGGAGCACGAGAGTCCGCACGCAAGGCCGCCGGCAGTTCCTGCCAGACTCGTTACAAAACGACGCCGATTCATCGTTTCACTCTAACGTGGGAGCGGGAAAAGAGGGCGGAAAGACACGCGCAGCGGGCAGACTCTTGCCGGCTATTTCAACGCCTCGTTGATTTCGATATCGCGTCTGAGCACTTCCGTGACGAGTTCCGACAAATCAACGCCCTTTTGTTCAGCCTTTCCAGAAAAATACTCCCACACCTTTCGCTCGATAGAAATCGGCATGAAGACCTTTGCATCGGAAGGAATGTAGTGAAGGCCGCGAACACCCTTCGAGAAATCGATCTCGAGCGGCATCTCATCGCTGCTTCGACCGGGTAAATTCTTCATAAGCTCTCCTCATAGTGCCGGATTTCAACTTAGGTTGCATCCGGCACTAAGATAGAGCTATGCGCGCGCGGATGCCCGGCTTTAGCCTACCTGCCATGTTGCTGTTGGCGGCTCTGCCAACAATTCTCGTCGCTAGAGATAAATATCAGGACGAGACGGCACGACTCGCCTCGTTGATGCACTGGACGAAGGGCGATGTGATCGCCGACATTGGCGCCGGCGAGGGCCAGATGAGCTTCGATGCGGCAAAACGAGTAGGCCCAACGGGTCACGTGTATACGACCGAGTTAGACGACCACAAGCTCGCGAATCTCAAAAACGAAACGGCGCAAAACCATATTCAGAATGTAACCGTCCTGAAAGCCGGAACAGAAGACACCAATTTACCAGCAAATTGCTGCAACAGCATTTTCATGCGGCGCGTCTACCATCACTTCACACATCCGAAAGCGATTGACGCTGCACTGTTCCGCGATCTGAAGGCGGGCGGAATGCTGGCGCTGATCGATTTTCCGCCAAACAAGTGGCTGCCGGCCGTGGCTGGCGTACCGGCGAATCGCGGAGGTCACGGCATACCGGAGGGCGTCATGACCGATGAATTGAAAGCGGCTGGATTCGAGATTGTTTCCGTCCAACGGGACTGGCCGGAGGATGATTACTTTGTCCTGGCGCGCAAACCCTCCCACTGACGCTCAGGACACCACAGTCCTCGCCTGAATTTGAGCGATAGTGAAGTCTACCCGCCAACCTCCCGGCCTGCTCCGGCGCATCGGCCTGCTCAGCGCGACGGCACTTGTCGTCTCCAACATGGTGGGTACCGGGATTTTCACCACCACCGGCTTTCTGGCGAGCGATCTCGGATCGCCGGTGCTGGTTCTGCTGAGTTGGATCGTAGGCGCAGGCTGCGCGCTCCTGGCCGCACTCTGCTACGCCGAACTTGGCCTGAATTTCCCCATTTCCGGTGGCGAATACGTGTATTTGAGCCGGGCTTATGGGCCAGTGTGGGGGTTTTTATCGGGTTGGGCATCTTTTTTTGCCGGGTTCTCTGCCCCGATTGCGGCTACCGGACTCGCCTGCGCCGACTATTTGGGTTCGTTTGTTCCGGCACTGCGCCAGGCGAGCGCGCCCGTTCTGATTCACGTCGGTAGCTGGACGCTGCGCTTCGGCGGCGCCCAAATCTTTGCTTGTAGCCTCATCGGCATTCTCACGCTGGTGAACATCTTTGGCGTCCAAAGGGTCGCGCGATTACAGAACTCGCTTACCGCGCTCAAGTTGATAGTGCTGGTGGGTTTCCTGGTCATGGGCTTCGCCTGGGGACACGGGGCCTGGGCCCACCTGGGACAAATCGCCACACGTTCCACAACCACGCCGTTGTTCGGCCAGTTCGCGGTCAGCTTATTCTGGATCTATGTCAGCTACAGCGGCTGGAATGCCGCCGTCTATGTCGCGGAAGAATTGAAATCGCCGGAGCGGACTCTCCCGAAAGCGTTGATGGGGGGTACTGCGATTGTCGCCGCGCTATATCTGGCATTGAATTGTCTATTTCTCTATGCGCTTCCGCTCGATTCCATGAAGGGCGTTCTCGCGATCGGCGCGTCGGCCGCTTCCGCGCTGTTCGGCGCCCGTGCTTCGGGGCTCTTCCGCGCGCTTATGGCGGCCTCGCTGCTTGCGACGATAAACGCCATGGTCCTAACAGGTCCGCGCGTCTACCTGGCAATGGCCCGCGACGGTCTGTTCTTTTCGAGAGCGGCGCACATTCATCCTCGGTGGAGGACCCCGGTTGCCGCCATTGTGGCGCAGGGAGTCTTCGCGATGGCTCTGACGCTGACTCCCTTTCCGCAACTCATCGTCTATATCGGTTTCACGCTGAACTTTTTTGCCGCGATGGCGGTTGGCTCGATATTTTTCTTTCGCCGCCGGCCCGGATGGCGGCGATTGCCCGCCGTCAGTTTCGGTTTTCCAGCCGTGCCCGCGATTTCGTTAACGATCGGAATCTGGATGACCTGGGAAGGCTTCCGCCTACGTCCGGCCATCTCGCTGACGGCAGTGGGGGTGCTCGCGGTGGGGACGCTGGTCTATTTCTTCCAGAGTAGAAAACGCAAATATGACGCGTTTCTGAAGCCAGGGCCGCCGCTGTCCTACGATTAATCTTTAGCATTCAGAGCTCGAGCGCATCTATAAAAAGGAGATTTGGCCGATGAAAGCAGAAGATCGCTTACGCAAGCAACTGGTCAGCACCCTCGGAGGGCATGGCGCGCATATCGATTTCGATTCGGTTGTAAAGAATTTTCCAACGGAACTGCGCGGTAAGAAGGCAGGCGCCCTGCCACATACCGCCTGGCAGTTGCTCGAACACATGCGGATTGCGCAAGCGGACATCCTCGAATTCTGTACGAATCTTCAATATCAAGAACGCAAGTGGCCCGACGACTACTGGCCGCACGATCCGGCGCCACCCGATTCAATGGCCTGGGACAAAGCGATAAAAGCCTTCCGGCACGATTTAAAACAGATGCAGGACTTGGTTGCCGATCCCGAGCGCGATCTGCATGCCTCGATTCCGCACGGCGATGGGCAAACGCTGCTCCGCGAGGCGCTGCTGGTGATCGATCACAACTCGTATCATCTAGGCGAACTTGTCGGAGTACGGCAGCAGTTGGGAATCTGGTCGGCGAAATAGATCACCGCGGATAGGGATGCCCGCGCAACGTTGTGAACGCCCTGTAGATTTGCTCGGCCAGCATGGCGCGCGCGAGTTCGTGCGGGAACGTCATTGGCGAGAGCGAGAGCAGCAGGTCCGCGCGCGGCTTCCACTCGGCCGGCAATCCATTGTGGCCGCCCACCAGAAAAACGAGATCGCGTCCTTCGTTTTCCGCTCTTTGCACGAGTGCGATGAATGCCGCTGAGTCGAACCGCTTGCCGGCGGGGTCGAGAAACACTTTCTGAGCGGACGAATGCTTGCTGAACAGATCGAAGCGTCCGAATACGATCTCACGCATTTCGCAGTTCGCGTAGCGCGAAGAGCGCTTGATGAACTCGGCCGCAAGGGCGTTCGCGTGCTCATCTCGCGCTTTCCCGACGTAATACAAGAAAAGTTTCAACCTGTTTTTCCCCGCTTGGGTCCACTGCATTTTACTAGCTGCGCCAGGGAATTGAGAGACTAGTCCTGATGCGCATCATCAGTATTGGCGAAATCCTCTGGGACGTCATTGGGGGCAACGAATATCTAGGAGGAGCGCCGTTCAACCTGTGCGCGCATCTGGTCCGCCTCGGGCACCAGCCGTTGTTCGTTAGCGCCGTGGGTTGTGATGACCGTGGCCGCCGCACGTTGGAAAGGGCGGAAGAGTTGGGCATCGACACCCAATACGTGAACCTCACGCAACAGGCGCCGACGGGAATTTCGGAAGTCACGCTCAACGAAGGGGGACATGGGGAACACAGGTTGCCTCGCCCGGCCGCTTACGATTTCGTTCAATTGACGGAAGAGCAACGGGTGACGCTCGCCGAAAAGCAGCCGGCGTGGTTATGCTACGGTACGCTGGCGCAGATGGAGCCCCATCCTCGCCTGCTGACACGACAGTTAATGGAAGAGAATAGCAACGCAAAGCGCTTTTACGATATCAACCTGCGCCACAATTCCTGGACTTCAGATCTCGTGAACGACCTGTGCCGCGAGGCGGACGCGATCAAGCTGAACGAGGAAGAAGCGTCCGTGCTCAGTGGAGTTTTCGATTTGCCGACCCATCCCGTGGACCGGTTCTGCGAAATGGCGTCCGATCGATTTGATTTCGATGTCGTTTGTGTCACGCGCGGCCCCGATGGATGCGCGTTATGGAGAAATGGCGAATATGTAGAATCACCTGGGTTCATCGTAAGTGTCGGCGATACGGTCGGATCGGGCGACGCTTTCTCGGCGGCTCTTCTCCATGGCTTGCAAACGGACTGGGCGTTGTGTGAGATTGCACAATTCGCCAACCGCGTAGGTGCGCTGGTCGCGAGCCGCTCCGGCGCAACACCGGCGTGGACGCGCGAAGAAGCGATGGCGTTGTAGGAGAATCCGGTTCATGGGAAAAGCACTGCTCCTGTTGGCGGGCGCTCTCTGCCTCATCTCCGCCGAAACGCCAAAGCGAACCTTCGATGGATCGTTCCGGCTGGAGTATCATTTCACGCCGCCCCGGAACTGGACCAACGATCCGAACGGGCTCGTTTACTACGAAGGCGAGTACCATCTTTTCTATCAATACAATCCGTTCGGAACCAAATGGGGGCACATGAGCTGGGGTCATGCAGTGAGCCCGGATCTAGTGCACTGGCGCGATCTTCCCGTCGCGCTAAGGGAAGAGAACGGAATCATGATTTTCTCCGGAAGCGCGGTGGTCGACGAGCACAACTCGAGCGGCCTGTGCCACAACGGCGATGCGTCGGATCGTTCCTGCCTCATCGCGATCTACACGGGAAACACATCCAAACTACAGACCCAGAACATCGCCTATAGCAACGACCGGGGACGCACGTGGACGAAATACAAGGGCAATCCTGTCATCGACCTTGGGCTGAAGAATTTCCGCGATCCGAAAGTAATGTGGTATGCGCCCGAAAAGAAATGGGTAATGACAACGGCCCTTTCGGACCGGCAGAAGCTGCGGTTTTTCGAGTCGCACGATCTGATTCACTGGAAGGTGTTGAGCGACTTCGGCCCAGCCGGCGCCACCGGCGGCGCGTGGGAGTGTCCCGATTTGTTTGAGCTCCCGATTGCCGGGAGCAGTGGAAAGCGATGGGTGCTGGTTGTCAATATAAACCCCGGAGGCGTGGCCGGCGGATCGGGAACGCAGTACTTTATCGGCCGTTTTGATGGTACGCGGTTCACGAACGAGAATGCCGCCTCGCAGCAACTCTGGATGGATTACGGCAAAGATTATTACGCCGCCGTTTCCTATTTCGGCGCGCCGGATTCGCGCCGAATCATGATTGGATGGTTCTCAAACTGGCAATACGCAAACGATACGCCTGAAAGGGATTGGCGCGGAGCCATGAGTTTGCCTCGGGAGATCACACTCGCGAAAACGTCCTCCGGAATCAGGATACGGCAACTGCCCGTTCGTGAGCTTCAAAGCCTGCGAGGAACAGCTGCTGTTCAGAGCGGCCCTGTCGACATGAACGTCGCGAACAAACTGCTTCAGAACGGAATTGCGGGCTCCAAAGCCGTCGAGATGGAAATTACCTTTGACCCTGCTTCCGCGCGCCGGTTCGGAGTGGCTGTATTCAAAGGAGATCATAAACAGGCGCTGGTGGGCGTGGACCGCGATAAATCGACTGTATTTATCGACCGGCGGAACTCGGGTCTGGTGGATTTCAACAAGGATTTTCCATGCCGTAGCGATGGACCGGTGCATGTGAGTAAAAGCGTGACGCTGCACATTTTCCTGGACAAATCTTCGATCGAAGTATTCGCAAACGACGGCGAAACCACGCTGGCCGACCGCGTGTACCCTGGAACCACGGGCGCCGGCGGCAGTATTTTCAGCGAAGGAGGAGAAGTGCGTATTTACTCTCTCAAGGTGTGGCGGCTGGACTCCGCCTGGAGCCGAAAAAGCGATACCGCGGCGGTTTCGACGGAAGTGTCTTTTCGATTCAGACCCACAGCACCGGCTGGCGAATCGGGAAATTACGGATCACTTCTTCGACCGCCGGATCGGGATTGAGCGTTTTCCAAAGCGCGATGTATTCGGGACGTTTGAGCGCCAAGCCTCCGAACAACAGGCTCGATTCACGTACAGGCCACTGATCGAAATACATGACGTCGGGCGGATACGGCCATTTGCTCTTGTCTTTGATGTACGGATACATAAAGGCAAGGGCATTCGCGATACCGCGCCCGTCCGGCGTTTTGAAGGTCCATAGATTATCGCTGGCCGGCGAAAGGATCTGGCAGATGGCCGACATCGCCTCCAGATTGAATAGGGAATAACTATAGGGCTTGGTGCGATTGAGTTCCAGCGGGAAACTGCCGTTCTTTGCAATTTGATTTGGCACGAGGACGTTCTTAAAGCGTTCGGAGCAGTACGCCGACATCTTGCGGCTCCCGGCGAATCGCGCAAATTCGGCCGCCTGCATCACCCAGCAAGTGCCGTGATTATTCTTCGCATCACGCTCTTCCCGGCCGTTTTTGCTGGTCGCGATCCATGTCAGATAATCGGCGAACCATTGTCGAAGAATGGCGAACTCCGTAGACGCCAGGGCTCCGGAAGGCTGAAGAATATGCGCGCCGCGGGCCACCTCCACGAGATGGATGGTATCGATAATGCCGGTGCCCCGCCCTGTTACCCGGCCATGAATGGCTTGTGCGTATTGCAGGTTCGGATTCATCAGTGTGTTCGGATCGATGAACCAGGCGCGTAGGTGAGCGGCTGCGTGATCCGCATATCGCTTGTCGTGAGTGACCAGCCAGGCGGCGCACAAGGCAGGAGTCTGCACGCTCAATCTCATGAGCGCTTTGCGATGGTCGTCGAAATTGCCTGGGTTGGACATGCCGTCGCGCCGTATGTAGGGACCTTTCGGGTTTTTCGGATCGGGCCACCAGTAGTCCCCCTCGGAAAAGTAGTCGTGCAAACCACCGGCGCTGCGCGGACTGTGTGACGCGGTAATCGTGACCGGCTTCTCGTTCAGATACTTTGCGGCGGCTTTCAGAATTCGTTCGCGGTCAATCGTCGCGACATCCACGCTCGCAGAATTGCTGGCCAAAAGAGGAGAGGCCATCGATGCCGAGAGAAAAGTACGTCTGGTCACTGGGCATTCACCAGTGTAAGGAACTGGGCATCGTTTTCTCTTGAGAAGATTCCAAGCGGCCGTGAACTGACTGAAGGATTGGCCTAGTCGCTCCGCTCAGGCGACGCGATAAAACGATAGCCCACCCCTCGAACCGTCAGCAGATGCCGGGGACGCTTGGGATCGTCCTCGATGTAGCGGCGCAAACGCACAATGAAGTTATCGATGGGGCGAGTATCCGTATCCTCGTGCAACGCCCAGACTTCTTCCAGCATGGCCTTTCTTGAAACCGGCCTTCCTTCGTAACGGATCAGGTAGCGCAACAAGTTCGCCTCCATCAGGGTTAGCGGAAACACCCGATCGCCAACGCGCAATTCCAGAGTGTCGAAACTGACGGTCTTGCCGTCGAATACGAACGTGTCCTTCTCGCCGGACGGCTCGGAACCTTGATTCGTCGAAGCAAGCAGCCAGTCGCGCCGGCGCAGCAAGCCATGAATTCGCGCGATCAGAATCGAAAGATCGAAGGGTTTCGTGAGGTAATCGTCCGCCCCGGCCGCAAAGCCGCGGAGAACGTCGTCCGGGCGCCCGCGAGCGGTCAGCATCAACGTCGGGATGAACTGGCCGCCGTGCCGCATCTCCGACATGACATGAAAGCCATCCACACCTGGGAGCATGATGTCGAGAATCACGACATCAAAGCGCTGAGCTCCGGCCATCAGCGCTTCTAGCGCGGCTTCGCCGGAATCGACCACTTGCACTTCATATCCCTCGGCTTCCAGGTTGAAGCGCAGACCCTCGGCAAGGTGCTGTTCGTCCTCTACGACCAGAACGCGTGTCATCTCGCAATCGGGAATTGCAGGAAGAAGGTGCTTCCCTGCCCCGGGCCTTCGCTCTCCGCCCAAATGCGGCCGCGGTGGCGCTTCGCAACCGCGCGGACGATAAATAGACCGAGCCCGGTCCCCTTCACCTTGTTTGCCAGCGGGCCCGGCACACGGTAAAAGCGCTTGAACACGCGCTTCAATTCCGGTTTCGGAATACCCATTCCCTGGTCCTTCACTCGCAGGCAGACGTATTTCCCTTCGACATTGGCGGTTTCGAGACTCACCTTCACAGTGCTGCCAGAATACTTGATCGCGTTGTCAATCAAGTTCGAAACCGCCGCCCGCACTTCGTCCACATCTCCCAGTATTGTGACCGGCGCTCCAGGCTGGTAATCCACAGCTTCCGCCGGCACACGATGCAAGATGCGGGCCCGAGCGACACATTCGTCAATGATTGCGCCGAAATCGATCGGAAATAGATTGGGTTTCCGAGCCGCGCTCCCAATTCTTCCGGTACGCAACACCTGCTCGATTGTGCCCATGAGACGGTTGCTGTCTTCGAGCATAATTTGATAAAACTCTTTCCGCTTCTCATCGTCGACGCTCCGCGCTTGCAGCGTCTCAAGGTACAGGCGGATGGATGCGACCGGGGTCTTCAACTCGTGCGTAACGGCATTAATGAACGCATCGTGCTGTTCGTTCCGGCGGATTTCGCGGACAAGAAAGATTGTGTTCAGCACGACGCCGCTGATGATCATGAGCAGCAGCAACACTCCGAAAAACAGCAGAATGCCGGTTCGCCAGTTCAGCAGCACCCAACCGATGTAGAGCAGCAGAATAACCGAGATGAGGCCCACGCCGAGAGCGATGAAGAACGCAATCGATTTTTGGCGGCCCGCTACGACCATGTTTCCAGCTTAAGCTGAAGTCCATCGGCCGGCCACTATCGGTACTCGATTTCACCAGGCGGCCGGCCGGCGTTACTGGCCGCGCCTGTTGTGAATGGGCGGGCGCCATCAGAACGTTATGATGGTGGTTTGAGCGCGTTTTCCAGCTCCACGTTAACATCAGAACGGTTCCGCAAGATTAGAAACTGGACCTTACTCGTCCTCATGTATCTGGTCTCGGCCGTGTGCATGTATTATGCGCTGTCCGGCGCGCATATCAACCTGATTTGGGGCGAAATCCAGCACATGCACTGGGGATGGGTGTCGTTCGCGATCATCGCGACAATTCTGCTTTTCCTGCTCCAAAGCTGGCGCTGGGCGCTGATCCTGCGCCCGGTCGAGCGTGTCTCGATGTGGACCTGCACGCGCGCCGTTTACATCGGACTCTTTGCCAATGAAGTGTTGCCCCTTCGCGCGGGCGAGTTGATCCGCTGCTTTTTAATTACCCGCTGGTCTAGCGTCCCGTTGTCGGTCAGCTTCGCTTCGGCGTTAATCGAGCGTATTTTCGACGGCATTTGGCTGATGATCTGTTTTTTTCTGACGCTCCGCATGGCCGCGCTGCCGCATATTTTTGAGCGCGGAGGCTACATTCTCGGCATCATCATCGT
>Ga0134126_10007153_pt1 | contig 14005 bp, 14 predicted proteins | sample KB31752_FD_96881 | JGI IMG/M metagenome (GOLD analysis project Ga0134126, IMG submission 96881) | Terrestrial soil microbial communities with excess Nitrogen fertilizer from Kellogg Biological Station, Michigan, USA - KB3-175-2 | ecosystem: Environmental > Terrestrial > Soil > Unclassified ... | reverse complement strand
GCGATGCGAGGCGAGCGGATCGTCAGAACCATTTTTCAACAGGTTCATTAGGTCAACAAAACAATGGCAGACGACGGCGACGATGACGTTCTTCCCTTTCTGTCACCAAAGTCAAAGGGTCCCTCCGTAAAACAATTGCGGGAGCTCAGTGAACAAAATCAGTGGTTACAGGCGCATATCGACTGGAACGCCCTGGGGGCGCTCGCATTCATCCGCACCAAGGATCCGGTCCGCGGCAATGAGGTGGTGCAAGAGCTCTACCACAAGATGCTGCGGTGGCCGCTCAAGGAGCTGCAGAAACTAAAAGAGCCCCAAGCCTATGCCACCAGAGCAATTATCAATCGCGCGCAGAATTCGCGCCGATGGTTCAGGAGAGTAGCCGTCGCGCGCGATCCGTACGATCCCTATGCGCAATTGCCTTCACACACTCCGACACCGGAGAGGGTGGTGGAGTCGCGCCAGGAGGTACGCCAGTTACTCGCAAAACTACCGATAGAGTGGCGAATTCCTTATGTGCTCACTGAGTACTACGGCTTCTCTATTGAGGAGGTGGCCGGGTACCTCTCGCTCACCGTGGATGCTGTCAAGAAGCGCAAGGTCAATGCTCTCAAATTGCTCCAGATACTTCTGAACATCATCCCTCCTGACTCGATTGTAGATCGTGCTAAGAAACTCGTTCAACGCAAGGAGCGTTCCAATGGCAAGTAATGAAGAAGTGATGGACATTGCGATGGAGTGGCTGGTGATCATGAACAGCTCCTCGCGAGCCGAACTCCAACGCGAGGAGTTCGACACGTGGCGACGGGCGGATCCGAGTCATCAGCTAGCCTACGAACTTGCGATGCGTCAGTACGCCGATCTGCAGAAGACGATGGCTCTGCCCGGACTGGCGGGCTCGGTATCACCCGAGAAACTGTTGAGCGAGATCGCCGAGGTGTCGTATCGCGATAACCGGCGCCGGGAGATCAAGCGCGGGGTGGTGCGATTGTCCGTTGGCGGCATATCAATTGCGGCTGCTGTCAGCCTCGTGGTTTTGGTCGTGCGCGTCTGGGGCGGTCCTCATGCTGCCGCGTGGGAGTCGTATGAGGGCGGGCCCGGCATGCCGACAGCGCACCACTTAACGGACGGTAGCGCCCTTTATCTGAATGGCCAAACCACTGCGGCGAGTGTGCGCATCACATCGACGGTTCGGGAGATTCAACTTGAAAGGGGGGAAATCGCCGTCCAGGTCAAGCGCGATGTCGTCCGTCCGTTCCTCGTAAAAGCAGGCTCCGTAGTCGTTTGCGCTACCGGCACGTTGTTTTCCGTGCGGCGTCCGGACATGAGCAGCACGGAGGTGCGGGTGCAGGAGGGCGCTGTGCAAGTCGACCCCGTTGGGGGCGCTTCGCCTCACACGCTCTCGACTCACACTAAAAGAGTGGAGCAGGGTCAAGTTGCGGTGATCTCTGCGGGAGGCACGCAGGTGCAGGTCAAAGACATGGCTCCCACCGAGCTGGAATACAGCCTCGCCTGGCGGAAGGGAGATCTCTACCTTCATGGCACCCTTCTCGAGGCGGTCGCGCAATTCAACGAACATAACCAGCGCAAGCTCGTCATCGACGATTCATCAATCCAAAACTTGAATGTCACCGGCATCTACGGATTCCATGATCTGAGCGAGTTCGTCGAGTCAATGAGGGTGCATGGGGTGTTTTCCAGGACCGAGCCGGGTCAGGGCACGATCCACCTGAGCGGTTCACGCCATTCCAGTCGATCGAAATAGGGGGATGACTTGTTCAATTACTTTCGGGCTCCGGAACGCGTAGTGGCCGTACTGTCTTGGTGTCTTCAGGTCATGGTTGGAATTCTACTAGTCTTGCCAATCAGCGTATCGGCGGCAGAGGAGACAGCGCGGCTCCCGTTCCGAATCTCACCCGGCTTCGTTAATAAAGCTCTGCTGGAATTTGGACGTCAGGCACACCTGAATGTCGAGTTTTCGGAAGACGAGGTAAAAGGAGCTCATACCAACGGAATAGACGGGATTTTTGAATCGCACGGAGCACTCTCTCAACTTCTGGAGGGAACGTCACTGTGTTCTACCTTTACATTGTCGGGTAAGTCAGTTTCAGTGACTCCGTGCGTCGCGAGCCCGTCAACTGATTCGAGCGATGGTGAGCCGGCTGCCTCGCCACCGTCCTCTGCACCCCCATCTGTAGTGATTACAGGCTCCAATATTCACGACTCGCAGCTGCCGGGTCTCAATATGGTGGTCATTTCGCGCGAGGATTGGGAGCGCAAGGGCATTGAAACCACCGCTGAGCTCATCGCGAGAGTGCCGGAGTTAGGGGCGAGTCTGTTGGAGTCGCAAGCGGACGGCAATTCCGGTTTGGGAGTTCCAATGGCATTGCGAGGCCAGGGAGCGGCGGCGACCTTAATCCTGGTCAACAACCATCGGCTGGCGAGTAGCGGGACGTTTGCGTCGTTTCAGGACATCAGCAACATACCGTTGAGTGCGATCCAAAGGTTGGAAGTCGTTCTGGATGGAGCCTCCGCGCAATATGGGACGGATGCTGTCGGGGGCGTGATCAATATCATCACAAAATCAGAAGCATCAGCGCCCGAATTCAATGCTCGACTCGATGAGGGGCTGGGTACCCGCTTCCGGCAAATTATCTCGAGCCAGACGGGCGGAGGCCACTGGGGCTCCGGGGACGGCGTCGCGGCGGCTGAATACGACCGCGCCACGTCCTGGAAAGGTCCTAACTTCATATTCCCCCAGACTACCTCGATAGTGGACCGGGTGCCGGACAAGGAGTTCGCGGGCGCCTACGCTCACGTGCGACAGACCTTCCCGCTGAGGACGGAGCTCACAGTGGAAGGTATTTATGGGCACCGGCGTTCAGGCGAGCAATACGATGAGCCAGTGCCGCCGTTGTTTCCGGGTGCCGCCGTAAGTGAGAAGACCGGAGTGTCGGTGCAAATGACCTATTTCGCCCTCGAGTTGCGCACTATGGTGGGGGCGGACGGCGTGCTCCTCCTGGGGCTCAATCGTGCGACGGAGACGCAGCGACAACGAATCTGGCCAGTAGGACCAGCTGAGTCGACTGTTGGTACGACCGAGTCCCCGGAAATGCTCGGGGTTGTCCCCACGTGGTTCAGGTTGTACTCCCGCACCGACCAGGCGACTGTCAAATTCGACCGGTCGATCGGGTCCTATGGCGCAGGTACCGTAAAAGCCCTGGTGGGTGGCGAATACCGCAAGCAAAGCCTCGAAACTGTGGACAGCATGAGCTCTCCAGGCGATCGATACAGCAGAACGGCTTCCGCAGCATTTGGCGAGGTGCGCATCCCGATCGCGGGAGATGACTGGAGCGTCCTGGGACTGCGGGAGTTGGAGTTGTCAATCGCTGGAAGGCGTGAGCGATACAGCGACTTCAGTGGACGGTTCACACCACAGTACTGGCTGCGCTGGAAACCGGTGCAGGGGATAGAACTGATCGCCAGTTGGGGGAGGTCGTCTGAGGCACCGACGTTGCCGAGTCTTGATGCAACGCGTAATTCCATTACGCTCGCGCAGGTCCCCGAGACACAGTCTACTACCCCCACATCCCCTGTATTTGTCGAATCGGGTAACAATCCGCGCCTGACCGGACAGACCGCGACCAGCGAGAACTTAGGCGTGCGATTCGACTGGGCCCTGGTTGATCGCTGGTATTTCAAGGGTGAGGTCGATGCCTTTCGAATTCACTTCTATGACCGTATACCCAGCATGGGGTTCGCTCGGGCACAGCTCGACAATCCGGCTGATACACCTCTATTGACGCGGAATGTGACTCCCGCGGAGCAGCAGGCGTTATGTTCGAGCGATCAGTTCTACGGCAGTGTTCGCGCCTGCCGTACGGCCAGCGTCGCTGGCATTCTTGACCTTACTTTACATAACACTGACGCACTCTACACGGAGGGTCTGCAGGTGAGGAGCAAGTGGGGCGCTGAGTTCGGAAGCGTCCGTGCCGCAGTCGAGTTTAGTGGAGCGTACTTCTTCGAGGTCTCCGAGCGGATCACTCCAACCGCGCGGGCCGTTTCGTTGCTGAGAACACAAAACGGACCCGCCGCGTATCAATTGGCGAGTCGCTTCTCTCTCGGCTTGGGTGATGTCGAGTTTGGGTTGATGGCTAACAGCCTGAGTGGTTTCCGGGACGAATCGCATCACGTTCCGACCTGGACCACCTTCGACGCTCAGCTTCAGTACTCCATGCCGAAGCGCTTCGATGGCTTGCTGAAAAACTGTACCTTTACCCTCATGGTGTGGAACCTCTTTGATCAAAGGCTGCCGATTTTCAATGACCCTTCGATCAACCAGGACTACGGACTGCTCGGCGGGTTCGGGGTCAAGCGCGTGTTGAGCCTCGGGGTGCGCAAAGGCGTGTAACCATCAGCTCATACCGCACCGGTGTAGTACGACGGAGCCAAAGAGCCAGCACAGAATAGACAAGAAGAAGAGTGCCCAACCACAGAACAGAACTAAAAGCGGACGCGCGGGGCGAGGGGCCACAGCCTTGCTGACGATGCTCTCCCACATCCAACAGCTGCTCATCAACTGAACGACGGTCAGACTGGTCAGCGCTCGCTCAAACGAGAACTCCTTGAGAAAAAGTTCTAAGGACAAGGGAAGTATCTCTGCGACGACTCTTGCGATGAGGTACACGATTGTCTTTTCTCCATACCGGGGTGTCTCAGCTCCATTGACACTCGAGAATCCAATTACGTGCTCTCCAGGGACGGAGCGCGAGAGCGAGAAATCCGCCCGCCGCCGCCCGATGCTCTGGTGGCACCATTCGCCTTCTTGAGTCTGGCATCACGCCACCCGCGTGCTCGAGCCGGCATGATCCGACCCGCCGCGGGTGGCACAACCAGGATCGTGTGCGGCGTGGTTTCGGACGAGCGAATTCCGCTCGACGCATCAACCCCCCCCATGGCCTGGTGCTCCGGGATTGTCGCCAGGCCAACTGACGACGCTGATCGTCGCCACAGTGGAGGGGGCAGAATCAGGTAACCTGTCAGCATGACCCAGTGCTGGTGGCTCTATCTGCTCGTGTGTCGCGATGGCCGGACGTACGCCGGCATCGCGACCGACGTGGCAGCCCGCTTTGCCGCTCACACGAGCGGCAAAGGGGCGAAATTCACGCGCTCCAACCCTCCCGTTCGCGTGCTTGGAGCGCAGGCCTTTGCCACCAAGTCCGAGGCTCTCAAGGCCGAAGCGGCATTGAAGAAACTCGACCGCACGAAAAAGTTGTCCTGGGCTCGCAACTGTGCGCCCGGGTGGGCTACGTCAGCGATACCCGACTAAGCGGCCCGCAGGTGCGAGAGAATGCATTCGGCATGAATACCATGCCCCAAATGCTGATCCTCGAGACATCCTCCTCCGACGTTGATGGCTACGACTTCGCCGTTGACATCCAAGATTGGAGCGCCACTGGTGTACTTCGGTCCTCGCGGTTTGTCGAGGTACCGAAATACGAAGCTGAGCTCCGTCTTATCGACAACTACCGCCGCGCGTAATTGCGCGCCACCCTCGAATCTGGCTGCCAGCCATACTGCTTCGCCAACGCCGGGCGTTGCCTCAGCGAGGCGTATTCCCTTCACATTTGCGGTACCGTTTGCAATGAAAGCCGCGATGTCGCGATGTGCAAACGGCTCTTCAACATTGCTGCGCGCGTTTGGCAACACCAGCATCTCACCGGCCGTGCCCAAGACGTGAAACATCCATTTTTCCTGTAGCGCATCGTAGAGGTTTACCTCCGTTATCACTCGGGGCAACTCCTTGCCGGTATACCCCGTATTCTCGACCGCGGTGTCGACTCCATTGTTTTTTGCCACTTCATCCAACACATGCAAGGCCGTCAGCACCAGCGTTCGCGGCCCCACCTGAACCACAGAAGCGTAGGACCCAAAACTCGAGGCCTTGCCGTAGATGAACTCGGGCCGAACGAGCGAGCCGGCAGTGACCTTCGGTGGCGCGACAGCTGGTGGGGACGGCTCGAGCCAGGAGAGGAAGAGCTCGGCGGATTTTCCAGGTACCGCGACGAAGTGATGCCGAGCAGTCTTGAAGGGGTCGTTTGCTACCGGGTGTGGCACCCGCCCGCGCGCATACGCCGTGTAACACGCCGTGCACAAATCGCTTTCCGGGCCCATGCGACAGGTTTCGCAGTGATAGCGAGGGCCGCTGATGGGAGACTGCCCGCAGTGATGACATGCGTGCCAGATATGAACCTCTTTTCCACCCGACATCTTCTATTTACCTCCATGTATAACAGTCGCGCTCCGTCACCGACGCTTGGGATAATCCCTCTGTCGGGCAGGTTGCGAGGTCGCAGCGGCATCCCACCACCGATGCCGGTGGTTGGCGAGCTTACGCTCACCAACCGATGCACACATTAGCAATTCTCAGGAGCTGACACGGGAGCGGGGGCGGCCGGGCGGGACGACTGTGGAGGCCGACCTGCCGCTTTAAGTCTTTGAAAGATTGGCTCCCCCGGCACACGTGGGCGGTAAGGCGGGACGGGATGCGGGCGAAATGTATAAGTCCGCCTTGCAGCTATTGCGCGCCTTCCAGCAAAGACAATACAATATGTATACACAAAGTGCTACGCACGTGCGTAAAAACGGCAGGCTGATGAACGATACGTCAACGCGTGCGGCGGATGCGCGCGAGCAGCAGATCGCGGCGCAGGCCATTGGGATACTCGATAAGTTGATCTCTTTCGACACCACCTCCTGCGGCTCCAACCTGCCCCTGATCGAGTACGTAGAGGAGTATCTCGCCGGCTACGGAGTGAGCGCGCAACGCATCGCCAACAAGGAGGGCTCCAAGGCGAATCTTCTGGCAAGCATCGGCATGGGCACGAGCGGTGGAATCGTCCTGTCGGGACATACGGACACGGTGCCCGTGGCAGGCCAGAGTTGGACATCCGACCCGTTCACGCTGACGCGGCGGGGTGACCGCTTGTACGGCCGTGGCACGAGCGATATGAAGAGTTTCATTGCCTTGGGCCTGGCGGCAGTACCTCATCTGCTCGAGCGGCCGGCACGCCGTCCGGTGCATCTCGCGTTTTCGTACGACGAGGAGATCGGCTGCCTTGGCGCTCCGGATCTGATCCGCTCCATTCTGGAGAACGGTTATGTGCCGATGGCGGCGATCATCGGCGAGCCGACGAACATGACGGTCGTGAACAGTCACAAGGGATTCGATCTCTACCGCGTGACCATCACTGGGCGTGAAGCTCACTCCAGTCTCGTTAACAAAGGCGTCTCCGCCAACATGGTGGCCGCCGAGTTGCTCGCCGTTCTGGTGGAAATAGCGCGCGCAGAGGAGCGCTCGCACCGCGACGAGCGCTTCGAACCGCAGTGGTCCACTCTCACTGTGGGCACCATCCAGGGTGGTACTGCGACAAACATTCTGGCGCGCCAATGCCGCTTCGTGTTCGACCTGCGTTGCATTCCCGGCCGCGAGGCGGAGGCTGTTCTCGCACCATTCCGGGAGGCGGTGGCCCGGGTCAGCGCGCGGATCGAGACAGCCGGCGAGGGTGCGGGCATTCTCGTTACGCGTTTGGCCAGCATACCGTCGTTGCGCCCGGAGACGGCCGGAGCGGCCGAGCCCCTCTCGGCGATGTTGAGTGGCATTGATGGGGTGGGGACCGCGGTGCCGTACAGCGCAGAAGCGGGACAATTTCAACAGGCCGGTCTGTCCAGCGTGATCTGCGGCCCCGGCTCCATCGCGCAGGCTCATCGCGCCGACGAGTTCATCGAGTTGAGCCAGATCGATGCGGGCGCGCGTTTCATCCGGCGGCTGGTCGAATTCGTACAACAAGATACCTGACAAGGGCAGCAATGCGTAAGAAGAAAGGGAGCAAGGTTGTCGCGGTGGGCGCAGCTGCGGACGGTGACGCGCGGCAGTCGACCGGGCAGAAGGTTTACTCGCTGCTTCGCGAGCAGATTCTGAGTCTGACTCTGCCACCGAACGCCGAGCTGGACGAGGTGCAGTTCAGTAAGGAGTTTGGCTTCTCGCGCACGCCAATCCGCGAAGCGCTGATTCGCCTCGCCGCCGATGGTCTGGTGGTATTGGCCCCAAACCGGGGCGCGCGGGTTGCATCGCTCGACCTGGACCAGGTGCCGCAGGTGCTGGAGACACTGGAGCTCTACGAGCGGGCCACTACCCGGTGGGCCGCTATGCGGCGGCAACCTGCCGACCTCGAACAATTAGAGCAGCGCAATCGTGAGTTTGCGGTAGCGTTCAACACCGGCGATCCGCGCCTCATTGTGGAGGCAAACTGGGCCTTTCACGACACTATCAACCGTGCCAGCGGCAACCGCTTCCTCGCCGCTGACTGCTCCAAGCTCCTGCGCAGCATGATGCGGCTGTCGCTGTTGGCTTTTCGCCAGGACCGCTCTTCGTTGGCCGGCTACGCCGATATCACCAAGCAGCATCAGGAAATGATCGAGGCCATTGCCAACCGCGATCCCGATCGGGCGGAGGAGCTGGTGTTCATCCATTCCGAGGAGTTCCGCCAGCGGATGCTCATATTTGTGGTCGGCCCCTCGACAGCCAGTATCTCGCTCGCCCCCCGCAAGACGGCGGAACGGTAGAGCGCTGCGCCGCTTACCCCGTCAGGACCGACAAGCTGTTAGCGATCTCGCGCGCCTGTCCGGACAGGGGGATGGCCTTGCGCGCTTGGAGATCGAACCGCACCGTCACGCCTTCAAGGATGGTGCACGGCTCCCGATCTGGCAGGCGCGCCAAAGTGGTGCGATGGCGGATGGACGAGTTGCCCACCGCGATGATGCTCGACTCACACACCAACAGATCCCCGGCCAGCATCTCGCCTTTATAGGTGATCTCGTGGCGTACATCGGCCCAGCCCACGCGGCGTCCGCCTTCTTCTGCAATGAGCGGCCCTAACAGGCCCAGCAGGTGGTAGATCGCCCCGTCCAGGAGCGGCATCTGATGCTGCACAGAAAAATGGCCCATGGCGTCGCAGTGCCAGGGGAAAACCACGCCACGGAAAGTTTCGTGACTGACTCGCTGCCCGCTCGTGTTCTGCCGGTCTCGCATGCCACGCCGTTGTTGACTAGTCGGAATCAAGTATACACAATGTATTCATAAGATATAAATGCGCCAGGATGGCCCGAAGCTGAGCGAGGGCAATGAGTAAGGCTGTCCATGAGGCGAGTGTGACCGATCTATCGGGCGAGAGCGGCAGCTCCGCGGCCGCTGAGCGCCTGAACCCGCGGCGCTGGCTGCTGCTGGCGGTTCTGTTTCTGGTGGGTACGTCCAGCGCGACGGACCGGGTCGTCATCTCGGTGCTGCTGGAGCCGATCAAGCGTGAGTTCGGCGTTTCGGATGCCCAGCTCGGTTTGTTGAGCGGCCTGTCCTTCGCCGTGTTGTATTCCGTATTGGGTCTCCCGATTGCACGCTGGGCGGATCGCGGCGACCGCCGCAGGCTCATCACCATTGCGCTGAGTGTCTGGAGTGGGATGACCGTCGTCTGCGCGGCCGCAGGCAATTTCTGGCAGCTCCTCATCGCCCGCATCGGGGTCGGCGCGGGCGAGGCGGGCGCGACTCCGCCTGCTCAGGCGCTGATCGTCGATTACTTTCCAGCTGAGCTGCGCGCCCGGGCCATTGCCATTTTCGCAAGCTCCGGTACGGCGGGTTACCTGTTGGGCTTGATGGTGGGGTCGCAACTGGTCAGCCACTATGGCTGGCGCGAGACGCTGACGATCTTTGGGCTGGCGGGATTCCTGATCGCCGCGCTCGCGTATGGAATGCTCGAAGAGCCGCGGCGAGCGCGGCACGCAGGCAACGCCGGCAGCAGCGAGGACTTTGCAGCTTCGATGCGCCGGCTGATGGCAAAGCCCGCATTCGTGCGGCTCCTGCTGGGGCACACCCTCTACAACTTCGCAGCTTACGGCGCACTGTTGTTCGTGCCGACATATCTGACTCGGGTGTTGGGTATTCCGGTGGGCAAGGTGGGCCTGTACTACGGCTTCGTCACGGCGCTCAGCGTGTTGATAGGCAGCCTCGCGGGCGGCTGGCTCTGCGATTGGCTCGTGTCGCGGGACAAGCGTTGGATCGCCTGGTTTCCGGCGGCGGGCTTTGCACTGGCCACCATTCCCGACAGTCTCATGTTTCTGAGTAGCGATTTCACAGTGTTTCTGTGGGTCAGCCTGCTTGGCGGCATTCTGCTCAACATGGCACTGCCGACCGCCTTCGCTGCGGTTCATGCGGTCTGCGGTAATGCGCGGCGCGCCACTGCGATTGCATTAGTGCTGTTCGCGGGGAATCTCCTCGGCTTTGGTCTTGGACCGGCTGCGACCGGCCTTCTCAGCGATCTGTTCGGTTCGCATTTCGGGGTCGAAGGTCTGCGGTACGCGGTGCTGTTGGTGATGGCACTCACGTTACCCGCTGCGGCGGCCATCTACAGCGCTGCTGAGGCGCTGCCGGGTGACCTCGAGGCTTAGGAAGCCAACCAATACGGAAACTTTCTCAACGTCTGTAACGTTCCGGGGTGGATCATGTCGATTCGATTCTTCGCACGAGACCTCACTGTAGGCGCCACTGCGGTGGCGGTGAGTGTTTTGACTTCAGTGCGCGCGTACGCAGAGTCGCCGCCGGCTACCGAGGCTCCCGCGGCTCTGGAGGAGGTGACTGTGACTGCGCAGCGCCGCGGCAATGAGGCATTGTCGAAGGTGCCGGTTTCAGTCGATGTGCTCGGTGGTCAGGCTCTGGATCACGCCAATCTCCAGAGTGTCACTGAGGCTGTCAACCAGGTCTCAGGTGTCACCATGCTCGATCAAAAGCAAAGCGGTGGCGCCCAGATCGCAGTGCGCGGCGTCACCGCAGGTGGTCCGCTGTTCTATGGCAGCAGTACCGTTGGATATTACCTCGATGACGTGCCCTTCGCCTTCGTGAAGAGCGCTATCGCGCCCGATGCCGATGCATACGATCTCCAGCGTGTCGAAGTGCTGCGGGGGCCTCAAGGCACACTGTATGGTGCCAGCGCCCTTAACGGTGTGGTGCGCATTCTGACCAACGATGCGAACCTGAACAATTTCGAGCTGAAAATGCGCGGCTCGTCCTCGAATACCGAGGGAGGCAGCGAGAACTATCGCGGCGACATGGCGGTCAACATCCCGATCGTGCCCGGAAGCCTGGCGGCGCGCGCCGTAGTGGACTACAACCGCATGAGCGGCTGGATCAACAACCAGTTCGGGACCGACACCAACACAGCGGAAATGGCGAACGTCCGTTTGAAGATCAATGCCAAGCCGACCGACAACCTGAGGGTGAAGCTGAGTTACTGGCACTCGAGCTCGCATTACGGGGCGCCGCCGGTGGCGGATGACCGCGGCTTCAATAACACCAGCGTCGATGAGCCTCAAAACGTCAAGTACGACACGGTGGGCCTGTCGCTGGAGTACGCGTTCCAGAGCTTCATACTCTCGAGCGCTACGAGCTACATCGATTACTCTGGAAAGGGCGACCTGGACTATGCTCACCTCGCCCCGTTGTACACGGGTCTGTTCAACAAGACGGCATCTGAGGAGATCGGCCTGCATTCCACCCTGACCGGGCCATGGAGCTGGTCCGCGGGGGCGATCTACCGCCATGGCCAGGACCAGCTCGTGCAGACGTTGGGAGCGTTGCTACCGGCACCGATCAACTGGACGGACCGCTCCGCTTCCGCCGCCGTGTTTGGCGAGGTCACCCGGCGCTTGCTCGACGACAAGGTCGAGCTCAGCGTCGGTGCCCGCTCTTTCCATGATGCCGTCACCAACCAGGAGAACGTGCAGGGCCAGGGCAACCCGAATATTCCCCTCTATCATCGCGACAGCACGTTCAACTCCACGACACCGCGCGTGGTGGCGACCTGGTATCCCACCAATGACCTGACTCTGTACGCTTCCTATTCGCAAGGCTTCCGTAGTGGGTTTGCGCAGAACGCCAACGTATATGCCGCGGATCCGAGTCTCCCGGCGGTGCGTCCCGATAAGCTCACCAACTACGAGATCGGCACCAAGGGCTCTCTGTTCGGCCGCAGCGTGCTGTTCGATGCCGCCGTGTACTACATGGATTGGAAGGACATTCAACAGACCGTCCTGGTGCAGCTCCCGAACAGCGTGCAGACCTCGGCGGTCGTCAACGGCAGCGGCGCGAGCGGTGTGGGTGTCGACCTGGGCCTGACTTTCAGGCCGATCGAGGGTCTGTCAGTGCGGGGCAGTGTGGGTTGGAACGACCTGTCACTGGACAGTGACGTGCTCTCCGGCGGTGTGGTTTTGTTCCATAAGGGCGATCGTCCCAATGAGTCCGCGCAGACCACCACGAGCCTCTCGGGACAGTATGAGTTTGCGCTCGGCAGCAGCGGCTACAAGGGCGCGTTCTCCGCTATGACGACCTATCATACGAAGCTGGCGAGCCGGACGATCGCGGCGGGTGCGCTCGCCGTCGCCAGCAGTGATGATATCTTCGATGATCAGCTGGAGATCTCGCTGAAATCGCCGGAGCATTGGACGACGACCCTGTTCGCCAGTAACGTCAGCAATCGCTTCGGGATCACGGACAACACGCCCGCCAGTGCCACACTGGCGACCGTGCGGCAGCGTCCCCGGACGATTGGGTTGCAATTCGAGTACAACTATTGAGGCGTGCGGACAACGTCGACTGCGTGCTCGCGGGCAAGGCCGCTCTCGGCGAGGGTCCGGTATGGGACCCCGCCGGGCAGTGCCTGTATTGGATCGATATCAAACGTCCCGCGCTGTATCGCTACACACCCGGGCGGGGACAGACCGGGACCTGGCCTTTGCCCCGGCCCGTGGGCTGTGTGACTCCCGCTGCGGATGGACGCATACTGTTGGCCGACCAGGACGGGTTTGCGTGGCTCGATCCGCCTGGCGGCGTGTTGGTTCGGATCGTCGACCCTGAGCCGCATTGTCCCGACAACCGCTTCAACGATGGGAAGGTAGATCGTGCCGGCCGCTTCTGGGCCGGCTCGGTCTACGAGCACGAGGTGCGAGAGGCGGGGACCTTGTATCGCCTCGATCCTGATCTCACGGTCACGAAGTGGGAGAGCGGCCTCACGTGTCCGAACGGTATAGGCTGGAGTCCGGACAATCGGACCATGTACTTCACCGACTCCATGGTCCGAACCGTGTGGGCCTATGAATACGACTTCGCGACAGGCGGCCTGGGAGAGCGGCGCGTGTTTGCGCGGCTGGATCCGAGTGACGGCGTGCCTGACGGCCTCACCGTCGATCGGGAGGGTTATGTCTGGAGTGCCGTTTGGGACGGCTGGCGGGTGATCCGTTACGCGCCCGATGGCAGTATCGACCGGGAGATCCACATGCCCGTGCAGCGGCCGACGAGTTGTATGTTCGGTGGCGCGGCACTGGATGTCTTGTACGTGACGTCGGCCAGTGTAGGTGTGGAACGCGCGGCGCTGGCGGGTGGCCTGTTTGCTATTCAGGTCGGGGTCAAGGGTCTGCCGGAGACGCCGTTTGGGCTCACGCGAGCGGTTGAACGACAGCCCGATCCGCGTCGGCGCTGATCCTAAGCATTGCACCGTTGCGTAGTCCGGGCCATTCGGAAGCTGGGAGGGTAACGATGGGGATCTGCACGTCATAGAGGTCTTCCACCACTAAGGCACCGATGACCAGGATCGCGTCGAGTTGCTCGAGAATTATGGCAGCTGGAGCGACTCCTGCCCGCGCGGCCTCCACGAGCGCGCTGGACGAGGACGAGGAGCCGCGCGCCTTCCTCATAGCAACGATCCGGCGCGCCAGTGAAATACCGCACTGCGGGTGGGTAGCGTCCACAATCGTGCCTGTGCGCAGGTCGAGACCACCCCATAAGCTCAAAGGCTCGTCGAGCATCACGAGCGTGCCTTGCGCGTTGCCTCCAGTCAGAGTGTTGCCAAAGATCAACATGGTGGGGCGACCGCTCCCAATTCCGCCGAGCGCAGGCAGCGCTCCAGGG
>Ga0134126_10007152_pt1 | contig 14006 bp, 10 predicted proteins | sample KB31752_FD_96881 | JGI IMG/M metagenome (GOLD analysis project Ga0134126, IMG submission 96881) | Terrestrial soil microbial communities with excess Nitrogen fertilizer from Kellogg Biological Station, Michigan, USA - KB3-175-2 | ecosystem: Environmental > Terrestrial > Soil > Unclassified ... | reverse complement strand
CACGGACGCCGTAAGTTCCGGCGAATTCGCCGGGTCCTCCCAGGCCATAGGCCTCCAGCACGAGCTGCACATCCCGGGGAGCCGTGAGCCTCCCCACCACGGTGGTCTCGTTGATGCGGGACCATTCGAGGGTGATGGTCGTCGCGCGGGGGCGGTTTCGCCAACCGATGAGCGAGTAGGATCCATCTGGCGCATGCGGTCCGACCAGGCTGACGGCATCGAAGATGCGACTTCCATCGACGAAGGTATTGGACTTCGAACCGAAGCGAACCGCGAAGGGTATTCTTTGCCCATATGCGGTGGAGTCGAACACGATTCCGTTCCAGGCATCCGGGTCGAAAGCGCCGATGTGCACCGCGGAAAACTCCGGTCTCGTCTGCGCAGCGAGAAATACCGGAAAAAGAAGCAGCGCAAGTAGGTATGACAGGCGCCTCCAGGGATCTCGCGGTTGGTTCATTGCGCCTCGCTCATCTTGGAGCGCGTTTGCGGTTGATGCGCATCACGCACTCAGGGGATTCTCAGTACCGATCGCGGGTCCAATGCAGGGCTTTGGATCCGGCTCGATATAGTACTTCCCTCAGGCCTCGCAACTTCGCGGCCTTCGGCTCGGTGACCGGCAGCGGCAGCTCGCTCAGCTGACCGTTCCCGCAGATGACATCCGCCAGGATGGCGCCGAACACCGTCCCAGCGGCTATACCGCGCCCGTTATACCCGCTGAATCCGATAACCCCCGGTGCATACACATGGAAGCGCGGCAAGCCATCGGCGGTCATTCCGATGTGCCCGTACCAGCCATGCTCGAATTCGATGCGACCGAGCTGCGGAAAGAGCTTGCCGAGCGCGCGCTTGGCCCATTGCCGGTGGACATCGGATCCGCCAGCGCGCAAGGAACCGACACTGCCGAATATGAGCCTGCCGGCAGCATCCAGCCGGAACGAAGAAAGCACCTTGCGGGTGTCCCATGCGCCCTCCCCGCCCGGCAGGATCGATTTGCGCCGAGGCTCATCCAGCGGCGCGGTCGCGAAGTTGAAATATGGCAGGTGCACCTGCTCTTCCCGCGCGACCCGCCAGGGTCCCTCCGCATAGGCGTCTGTCGCAATGACCACCCAATCGGCGCGAGCGGAGCCCGAGGACGTCCTTACGACCCACGTCTCCCCATCCCGCTCTGCACTGAGGACCGCGCTGGCGGTGAAGAGCGCCGTCCCGTTTGCCATCGCTGCCCGGGCAAGGCCTCGCACATAGGCCAAGGGCTGCACCGTGCCCGCCCGAGCGTCGAACAGCGCGCCGGAGAAGATCTTCGAGCCGGTGCGCAGCGCGGTATCCGCGGGGCCCAGAAGCTCCACCGGCGCGCGAAGTGCCGCCCATTGCCTTGCGCGCTCCGCGAGCTGCTCCAACCCTGCGCGTCCGACACCGCAGTGAAGCGTGCCCGAGCGCATGGGCTCGCAGGCGATGCCATAGCGGGCGATCAGCTCGAATACCCGAGCGGGCGCCTCTGCGAGCCGCTCGAGCAGCCGCGGTCCGTAAGTCGTCCCGAGTCTTTGGGTCACGACTTCGGGCATGAGCCACAGACCCGCATTCACGAGCCCCACGTTGCGCCCCGAGCCGCCGAAGCCGATCTGCGCCGCCTCGAGCACCGCCACGGAGACGCGCCGCCCGGCAAGGTGCAAGGCTGCAGAGAGCCCCGTGTATCCGGCCCCGATGACCACGACATCCACGCGGATCTCGCCGCTCAAGCCGCTGGTCGCCGGGCCCGCGGGCGCAGACCTCTCCCACAGGCCATGACTGAGCCCGTTCATCGGGCCTGAATGAGCGCGGCCCATCCTGCGTCAGGTCGCGCTCGGCTCGGCAAGTTGCGAATGCACGCGCATGCCCCGAGTGGCGCGCTCAGTCAGGATCAGCGCAGCCAGCGCAAGGGCCGCCGCCAGCACGAAGGCGGCGCCAGGGAGGTGACGCGTCGGCGCGTGGTCGCCGATGAACAGTGCGAAGAGGTTCGCGAAGAGCGCCGGCCCGATGATGCCTGCCATGCTCTGCAGGCTGGACAGCGCCCCTTGCAGGCGCCCTTGCTCGCTGGGGTCGACCTGGTGCGTGATCATGGATTGCGCGGGTGGTCCGGCCAATCCGCCTAAACACAGGAAGGGAATGCCGGCCAGGAACATCCAGGCGTCCGGCGCAAAGCCAATACCATGTAGCCAACGATCAGCAATGCCATACCGGTCAGCATCATGCGGCGCTCGCCCAGCCACGGCATCCAGCGCCGCACCAGCACGGCCTGCACGACCCCGGTACACAATCCCACTACCCCCAGGCTGTAGCCGACGATCTGCGGCCCCCAGCCGTAGCGATAGTCCGTGTACAGCACGTACGTCGAATTGAGGGCGAACTGCGCCAGTGCCAGCAGGAAAAACACGGCGGCGAGCGCGAATACCTGCGGGTAGCGCCGCAGCAGGATCAGCGAGCCGAGAGGATTGGCCTGGCGCCAGTCGATACGCGTGCTGCGACGCTCTTTCGGGTGGGATTCCGGCAGCACGAAGAGGCCGTAACAGAAATTCAGCAGCGACAATCCCGCCGCGACCCAGAAGGGCAGACGAATCCACAGATGCCCCAGGAAACCGCCCAGCGCGGGCCCTACGATGAAACCGAGCGCGAACGCGCCGCCGAGCATGCCGAACGCCGCGGCCCGCTTCTCGCGCGGTGTGATGTCGGCAATGTAGGCGTTGGCCGTGCTGAAGCTGGCTGCGCAAATGCCCGATACCACGCGACCCACCAACAGCAGCCACAGCACCGGCGCCAGCGCCATGACGATGAAATCGATGCCCAAGCCAAAGCTCGAAATGAGGATGACGGTGCGGCGGCCGAAGCGGTCCGACAGCGCGCCCTGGATCGGCGAGCACACGAACTGCGTCAGCATGAAGAGCGTGCCGAAACCGCTCGACCACACGGCAGCCTTCGCGATGCTGCCGCCGATGAGGTCCACGATCAGGTGAGGCAGCACCGGGATGATGATGCCGTAGGCCAGCATGTCGATCGCCACCGTGACAAAGACGAACAGCACCGCCGCACGGCGGGGCGGGTGCGTGGGAGGCTCGTGCACGGTCATCGTAGGCGCTGAATCGGAAGGGGAAACGCCGATTTTAGCACCTACCTGCGCGAGGCGGGCCATGGAGCCAAAGCGTTCAAAGAGCGCTGCGGCCCCCACCGGACTCATCCGCCAGGCCGGCCTGGCCGCTTCTCGTCGGAATCCAGCTGCAGCCCGGGTAATGGACCAGTCACGAGCTCAGGTCATACGGCCCCAGTTGGCTTAATGGCTCAAGTTTCCCGGGCCCGGCCCCTATATGCTGTTCGGCAGTCGAAGACCCCGGACACTCTGCGTTCAGCAGGAAGAGAACGTCATGCTCAAAAGCGTTCTGTTGATATTGTCGATGGGTATCTGCGCGTCGGCCCTGGGCGCTGATGAAGGCATGTTTTCCGCCCAATGGCCCGTGAGCGGCCACGACCTCGCCAACTCGCGCAGCCAGCCTGCGGAAATGCGGCTCAGTCCCGCCAACGTCCACTCCCTCACCGTGAAGTGGGTTTTCACCACCGGTGCTGACGTATCCGCCACTCCTACCGTATCTGGCGACGCAGTCTATTTCCCGGATTGGGCGGGCAACCTGTTTGCGGTGAACAGAGACACGGGTCGTTTGATCTGGTCGCATCTGATCTCCGACTACGATGGATCGCCGGGCGCCCTGTCGCGCACCAGTCCCGCCATTCATGGCAACGAGATCATCGTTGGCGACATTGAAGCTCATTTCCTGCTCGACGATGGCGCAAGCGTCATGGCCGTCGACCGCAAGACGGGGGCATTGCGCTGGATCACCCGCGTCGATTCCCACCCCGCCGCGAAGATCACCGGCTCCCCCGTGGTCTCCGGCGATGTCGTTTACATCGGAGTCTCATCGCAGGAGGAGGTCTTCGCGCTCGCCCCATTGTTCAACGCAGTCTATCCTTGCTGTAGCTTCCGCGGCAGCGTGGTGGCGCTGAATGCCAACACCGGCAAGCTCCTTTGGAAGACCTACACCGTTCCGGGTAACGGCGGCCAGCCGGGCGGCTACAGCGGCGGCCCGGTCTGGCAGCCTCCCGCGATCGATGTCGTCCGCCACCAGCTATACGTCGGCACCGGCAACAACTACAGCGTTCCCGAAGGTGTGCTTGCCTGTGAGACTCAAGCGATTGGGAGCGACGATCCCAACGCCGATTGCGCCGCACCCGATGATCACTTCGATAGCGTCCTGGCGCTCGATCTGGCCGACGGCCACATTCGTTGGTCGAAGCGCCTGCTGAGTTATGATGTGTTTACGAACGCCTGCATCTTTCCGGGTGCCGAGGCTTTCTGCCCTTCACCGGCCGGACCCGACTATGATCTCGGCGGATCGGGCCCCAATCTGCTTCCGGGATTCGTCGGTATTGGACAGAAAAGCGGCGTCTATTGGGCCCTTAACCCGGACAATGGTCACATCCTCTGGAGCACGCAGGTGGGGCCCGGGGGCAGCACGGGTGGCATTCAGTGGGGGACCGCCACCGACGGCGGGCGCATCTATGCCGCCATTTCGAACAAAGACGCCAAGCCCTACACACTGGTTCCGGACGGACAGGAAATCACCTGGGGTGCCTGGTCGGCGCTGAATGTCTTCACTGGCAGGTTGATCTGGCAGACTCCCGATCCCACCTCCGGCGCCCCTGATGCGGGAGCGGTCACTGTCGCCAACGGAGTGGTCTATGCCGGGTCTGAATCGGGCCTCATGTATGCATTCGATGCAGCCACCGGCAAGGTCCTGTGGAGCTTTGATAGTGGCGGCTCGGTAGTCGACGGGCCATCCATCGTCGATGGCACGCTCTACTGGGGCTCGGGATACGTCGAAGCCAGTCCGGGAATGCCCAACAACAAGCTCTACACCTTCAGCCTGAAGGGTAACTCACGATGAGCCGCACATGTCACCTGCCGATGCGACTAGGCTATGACCGGGAATGTCACCGCGAGCGCCTCGTCCGTGGTGCTAGCGCAGGTCCGGCGGAAGCGACGGCATGAAAGCGCCGCCCTGGATCAGCCCGTAGCCGATGAGCACGGCGGCCGACGTATAGACGAGTCGCGGTATCCATTCCGCGACCAGATCGTCGAATCGATCGATCGCCGCCGTTTCAGCCTCGGAGTACCGAAACAACATGCGCGGCAGCGTACCGCTCGCCTCGCCCGTCCGAATCAGTTCGTACGACTGCGCGCGGCCAAAGAGCGACAATCCTGAAAGGGCCTGGCTGAAGGACGCCCCCGCTGCGATGCGCGGTTTGATCTGGGCAAGTTGCGCTTTGAGCGCCTGGTTTCGAACCGTGCTCAGCGCCGTCGGGAAGCCTTCCACTATCGGCACCCCACCCTCCAGCAGCAGCGCCAGACTATCAAAGAAGTCCCGCAGGTTGCGCCGCACCTCCATCGGGCCGAAGAGCGGCATGAACGGTAAGGCTCCATCGAGCAGGATTCGCCAGGATGAAGGGGCAGTGCTGCCGCGTCGCTGCAAGAGGCCGAGCAGCAGATAGGCGGTTACCCCTACGGCGATCCACGGCAGCAAGTGCTTGATCACATAGCCGCTCGGGGTCAAGGTTCCCATGACGAGATTCGGCACGGGTCCCAGGATGATCCACCCCGCGATCATCACCACCGGAAGGATCATGCGCGACTTTAGCGCCTTGATGCGCGCCGCTCGCCGCGCGCACTGATCCGCGATGAGGCGATAGGTGCGCGCCGGGCTGCCGGATAACGTCGCCGCACTCACGAGGGACGCCTCCAACGCAGTGAACAAGCCACCCTTCAGTCCTGCGTCGGCGATGCCCCGGCCGCGCCTGATCAACTTGCGTGTTTCCGCAAGGCGCGTGGCCTCGCTCGGCGGCAGCTCCAGGATATCGAGCGCCTTGTCGAATGGCAGGCCCGCCTCTTCCATTGCCGCCAATTGAGCAAAAAGATCGGCCCTGACATCGAGCTTCATGGCAATCAGCATACCACTCGACATGACCCGACTACCTGCGCAACTTCAAATTGTGGCCGAAGACTTGATATCCCCTGTCCACCAAAAGTATGCAGTCTCCGCGACCGCCAGCAACATGAATCCAATCGTCGCCAAGGCATGCCAGTAACTGTAGTGCCACACGGACCTCGTTACCTGCGTACAGAAGCCATGGCCACAGACGAAGTAGTCACCCCCGGAAATATGACCGTTGATGGCATCACCTCCGAGATGGATGCTGATGAGAACAAACGCGAAGAAATTGACGAGGCCGATGAGCCCCGTTGGACCCATGACGCGCCTCGCCCGCGTTGATAGGCAGTACAAACGTTCGACCATACCTGTCGTCACATGCGCCGGTGCTCCGGCACAGGCAACCGGGTGAGTTTAGCACCGGGTTGGGCGCGAACCAACGGCCAGCGCAGAAGAAGAAGGAGCCAAAGGCCTCTGTCGAGCTGCGCCGGCGGCACTCCAGCCCGCCGCAACGCCACGATCAACGGTTCGAGCTGGGTGCGATAGTGGCGCCAACGTCCCGTGCGATGGTTCAGAGGCTCCTGCCGTCCACCTTGCGTACCTTGAACTGATCGGCATCGACACCGTCCAGACATCGCACGTTGACGGCGGCCATGAGGTCGCCGGTCTTGGGATGCTTGCCCATGGCGAACGACTGGATTCCACAAGTCGAGCAGAACTTGTGCTGGATCGTGTGCCGATTGAACTCGTACGTCGTCAGGTCATCCGCGCCCTGAATCAACTTGAACTGACTCGCGGGCGCAAAGGCGAACAGGGCACCCAGTCTGCCGCACCGGGAGCAATTGCACGAGAGGACCTCGTTGATGTCCAACTGCGCCTCGTACCGCACTTTGCCGCATTGACAGCCGCCTGTGTATTGCACGCTCATGGCAGATTGCTCCTTGATTTCGCACAAAACTGCCACGGCGGCCTGACCGCGTCAAGACAGGCGGACTTTCCTTCTCGACCTCTTCCTTGATCCCCAAGTACGCCGCCCGTATTGAATGCGGGGCCGACCCAGGCCCGGTAGCGGCCAGCTTTATCTTCCGCAACGGCTGAGGCGCTGATGGGATACGCTCTCGATTCGCAACCCGGAGTAGCGCCCCATGATGCGTAAACTCGACGATCTGCCCCTGGCGCGAATCGACAGCAGCGCGTCCACCTGGCTGTTGCTCCCGATGGTGCTGCTCGCCTGCTGTCTGACAGCGGCGCGCGCGGTCGCCACCCAGCCTCCTCCACAGGCATCCCAAGGAGCTCAGCCGGGCACGCAGACCCTGAGTGTGCGGGGCCTCCGGCAGCCGGTGCGGATACTGCGCGACCGCTGGGGCATCGCGCACATCTATGCGGCCAACGAGCACGATCTCTTCTTCGCGCAAGGCTACAACGTCGCCAGCGACCGGCTGTTTCAGCTCGAGCTCTGGCGGCGGGAGGCGACGGGGACGGTGGCGCAGATACTCGGGCGCCGCGAGCTCGATCGCGATATCGGTAGTCGCCTCTTCAGCTATCGGGGTGACCTGACCCAGGAGCTCAACTGGTATCACCCGCACGGCGCCGCGATCATCCAGGCCTTCGTCGACGGCATCAACGCCTACGTCGAGCGCACGCGCAGCGAGCCACAGTTGCTCACCCGCGAGTTCAGGCTTCTCGGCATCAAACCGGGACTCTGGACCCCCGCCGTGGTGGTGAGCCGCTTCAACGGCCTGCTCGGCAATATCGGCGAGGAGATGGATATCGCCCTGGCGGTACGGGCGATCGGTGCCCGGAAAGTGAAGGACATCCTCTACTTCCAGCCCTCCGATCCGGACCTGAGGCTCGATCCTGCGATCGACGCGGGACTGCTTTCCCCCGACATCCTGCGTCTCTACCATGCATTCCGCACGCCGATCCAGTTCACCGCCGACGAGCTGGCGGGTCCCTTCCATGGCCGTCAGAAGGCTGCTGCGGCACTCAACACGGCGGCGGCGCCAACGGCGATGGATCTCAGCCGGGAGTTCATCGAGAACGGCAGCAACAACTGGGTCGTTGCCGGAAGCCGCACGCCGACCGGCTACCCGCTGCTGGCCAACGATCCGCACCGCGCGCAGAGCGCTCCCTCGCTGCGTTACTGGGTGCACCTGGTGGCGCCCGGTTGGAACGTCATCGGAGCGGGCGAGCCGGCCCTTCCAGGCATATCGATAGGCCACAACGCCTTCGGGGCCTGGGGCCTGACGATCTTCAGCGTCGACATGGAGGACCTCTACGTCTACGACACCAATCCTGCCGATCCGCTGCAGTATCGTTACAACGGACGCTGGGAGTCGATGCAGGTCATCCGCGAGAGGATTCCGGTCAAAGGGTCGGCGCCGGTCCCGGTGGAGCTCAAATACACGCGCCACGGGCCGGTCGTGTACGAGGATCGCGCCCACCATAAAGCCTACGCCGTTCGCGCCGCATGGCTTGCAACCGGTGGCGCACCCTATCTCGCCAGCCTGCGCATGGACCAGGCCCAGAGCTGGGAGCAGTTTCGCGACGCCTGCGGTTACAGCCACACACCCGCGGAAAACATGGTCTGGGCCGACCGGGACGGCAACATCGGCTACCAGGCCGTGGGCGCAGCGCCCATTCGGCCCAACTGGAGCGGTCTGGTTCCGGTGCCGGGCGATGGGCGCTACGAATGGAAGGGGCTGCTGCCGATCAAGGAGCTCCCGCACGTGCTCAACCCGGATAAAGGGTACTGGAACACTTCCAACAACTACCTGATTCCCCGCGGTTGGCCGTATCCGCAGGCGGAAAGCTACCAGTGGGCGGACCCGTTCCGGTCAGAGGAAGTCGCGGGCGTGCTCGGCTCGGGCCGCCAGTTCACCGTGGCCGACACGGTGGCGTTGCAGAATTATCTGCTGTCGATACCGGCGCGCAGCCTCGTGCCGCTGCTGCGCGATCTGCCGCTCAGTGACCCGCTGAGCGCGCGCGCGGCACGGCAGCTTCTGCACTGGAATTTCGTCCTCGACAAGGATTCCGTTGCTGCCGGGATTTACGAGATGTGGCAGCGGTATCTGCTGGCGGACCTGCGCACATTGCTGGTACCGAAGGCGGCATTGGATTACATCGGAGCGATCTCACCGACGAAAGCCATCGATCTGCTCTATGCGCCGGATGGGCGTTTCGGCCGCGACCCGATTGCGGGACGGAACGAGCTGCTGACCACGGCCCTGCGCGAGGCGGTCGCGGACCTGCACCAGCGCCTGGGAGACGACATGAGCAAGTGGGCTCTCGGCGCTTATCACCACGCCAGGATCCTGCATCCCTTCGACCCCGCGCTCACTCCCCGGCAGCAGGCGCTGTTCGACGTCGGTGATCTGCCCCGCGGGGGCGACAGCTATACGATCGACGCCACCGGAACCAGTGACAACCAGACCAGCGGCGGGTCCTTCAAGATCGTCGTCGACACGGGCGATTGGGATAACTCGGTCGGTATCAACAACCCCGGGCAGTCGGGTAACGTCGACAGCCCGCACTACCGCGATCTTTATCCGCTATGGGCGCGGGGCAGGTATTTTCCCATCTTCTTCTCCGAGTCCAAGGTGCGCTCGGTGACGGAGGCGCGGCTCGACCTGCAGCCAGCACGCTGACCTATCCTACCCGCTCACTAGCTCTTGCCCAGCACCTCGTCGGCACGCTGGGTGTCAGCATCCAACCGCATGACACCGTCACGTTCCTGACCGATGTACGTGTTCGCGGTTTTCTCCATCGTCGGGGTCGGCGGCAGCAACGAAGCACTCACTTCGTCCGTCAGCCAGGACAGCCATGCGCGCAGCATGCCCGCGTAAACGAGCGAGCCCTCGTCCGACTGAATCCTGAGGTCCACCAGGCCGTCGATGTCGTGGTTCAAGGCCGCAAGCGCCCTTTGCGCCCCGCTACCGGAGACTTTCCTGTCCGCAATGGCCTTCTGCAGCGCGCTACGGGCATCGATAGCATGGTTCAGCGCGGTGTCCAGGCGCCCGATGGAGTCGTGGATCTGCATGAGCAGGTCGAAGCGCTGTTGTAGCTCAGCCTGCGTCGTGGGATACCTTGGGTCGAGCTTGACCACGAACGGCTGCTTCTGCGTCGTGGTATTCGCATAGCTCACCGTCGCGTAATACGTGCCCGGCACGACTTCCGGACCGACCGGCTTCCTCGCTCCCTGGCTGTGCGGGCTCTCATAGATTCCCTTGACGTCCACGGCATCCGGATATCGCAGATCCCAGAGATAGCGGTTCATGCCCGGGTGCAGCTTCTGTTCCGGCTTGCCGGTCTTCCTGTTCGCGATCGGCAGGGAGAGCGTGCGTACCTCCTTGCCGGAGGCATCCGTAAAGCTCAACTTGACCGGTTTGCCGTCATAGTCGGCCGGCAGATGGAAGAAAACGGTGACCCCGGAAGGCCGGCTCTTGCCTTCGTTCCGGCTGGCGTCTTCGAAACGACGCCGGCCGGTGACCAGCCAGGCCTGTTGCGGCTTGAAAAGGTATGTAGCGTCGCCCGACACCTGCGCCGAGCTCAGCTGCTCCAGGAACTGGAGGTTGTCCAGCACCCAGAACGCGCGGCCAAAAGTCGCGATCACCACCGAGTGCTCTTCCGGCCGGATCTCCACATCGTCGACCCGCACGGCCGGCAGGTTGCGAGTGAGAGGCTGCCATTGCGCTCCGCCGTCCAGGCTCATGTACACCGTGCCGCTGGTTCCCGCGAACAGCAGGCTCGGGTCATCCGGATCCTCGCGCACGCTTTCGACGTACTCGTTCCCGGGCAGTCCGGTGGTGATCCCGGTCCAATGCTTGCCGAAGTCGGTCGTCTTGTAGACGTAGGGATGGAAGTCATCCCAGTCGAAGCGGCTCGCGGATACATATGCCGTGCCGAGCGTCGTATGCGACGGTTCGATGCAGGTGACCGTGGACCATGTCGGCAGCTTCGGCGGCCGCACCTGACTCCAATGGGCACCGCTGTCGGTCGTCACGTACACCAGGCCGTCATCCGATCCGGTCCAGATGACCTTATCGTCCATCGGCGAGTACGCGATCGAGGAAAGCGTATCGAACTCTTCCTCGCCGGTCACATCGGCGCTGATCGGTCCGCCGGGCCGCCGCTGCTTGCTCTTGTCGTCGCGCGTGAGATCGGGGCTGATGATCTTCCAGTGAACACCCTGATCGAAGGTCTCGAACACCACGTTTGCGCCAATCAGGAATTCCTTCGGGTTGTGCGGCGCGAATACCTTCGGATGATGCCACCAGCCGAAGCGGTAATCGACCTTGTCACCCCCGGAGCCGAACTTCCATTCGGCTGTCGTGTTGACCTGGGTGGAGATACCCGTTCGGCGGTCCTCCCGCACTTCCTGGCTGTAGTACCCGCTGCCGTACGTCACCCAGGGCTGACCGGGCGTCGGTACCACCCAGGTCATCTCGCCGCCGCTGACGCTGGTCCACTCAGCGGGCTCCGCATTCGATGCCTCCACCGAACCACGGTCCTGCTGCGCGCCGTAGATGTGGAACGGAAACTGGTCATCGAGATTGGCGTGGTAGAACTGGCCGGTCGGCTGGTTGTCTTCGACACTCCAGGATTTGCCGCCGTCCAGCGAAACCGTGGCGCCGCCATCATTGCCTTCGATCAACGTCCTGGTGTCGTTCGGGTTGATCCAGAAGACGTGATTGTCACCGTGCGGCGGATGAAGTTTGGTGAGCTTTTTGCCGGAATCGTGCGACACGAACACGTCGGCATTCGGAAGATAAATCGTGTTCGGATCCTTGGGATCGACATACACGGTGTTGTAGTAAAAGGCGCGCTGCGTGATGTCCAGGCTGTCGTTGGTCAGCTTCCAGCTCTGGCCGCCGTCATCGGAGCGGAACAGTCCGCCCGGATGGCCTGGTTTGTAATTCGCCTGAATCAGGGCATATACGACATTGCCGTCGGACGGAGCCACGGCCAGCCCCACTTTGCCGAAAATTCCCGACGGCAGTCCGGGGTTGCGGCTGATGTTCTTCCAGTGCGCTCCCCCATCCGTGGACTTGTAGATGCCGCTGCCCGGCCCGCCGCTCGAGAACGTCCAGTGCCGGCGGTATGCCTGCCACATGGCGGCGTACAGCACCTGGGGATTGCGCGGATCCATCGCCATGGTGATGGCGCCTGTATCCTCGTTGACGTACAGGATCTTCTTCCAGGTCTTGCCGCCGTCGGTGGTCTTGAATACGCCGCGCTCCGGGTTGGGTGCCCAGACGTGGCCCATCGCCGCCACGTACACCACGTCCGGATCGTTCGGATCCACGATGATGTAGCTGATGACTTCGGTGCTCTCGAGTCCGATACGGCTCCAGGTTTTCCCGGCATCCGTCGATTTGTACATGCCGTCGCCCGTCAAAAACGTGTTGCGAATGGCGGGGTCACCCGTACCGGCATAGATGATCTTGGGGTTGGAGGGCGCTATGGCGATCGCGCCAACGCTGCCGGTCTTGAAGTATTTATCCGAGAGATTCTTCCAGTTGTGGCCGTAATCGTCCGTCTTCCACACACCGCCGCCCGCGGTCGCCATGTAGAAGAGGCTGGGCCGGGCCGGCACCCCGGCGAGGGAGGTCACGCGGCCTCCCAGATAGGGACCCACGCTGCGCCACTGCAGGGCGGCCGTGAGCTCCGTGGGCGGGACCGCGGCCGCGGCGGCCGTCAGCAGGGCGAGACCCAGCGTGGTAGCCGACAGTACCGTCAGAGCGAATTTTGATTTGAGCACCTGTCTACTCCGGCAAATCGGCCACTGCGCAAAAGAAAATGGTTGCGCCTCAGATGATTATATTATCGGGGGCGCGGCTATCTGCGCCGAACTGAACCGGACGGAAACACGGGCTGTCGCAAAATATGGCTCAAGTGCTCCTCTTTCACCACGCTCAGGGCCAGACGAGGGGGTTTACGGCCTTCGCAGACGAGCTGCGCCGGGCAGGTCACCCGGTACACGCGCCCGACCTCTTTGGCGGGCGCACGTTCGCCTCCATTCAGGAAGGGATGAGCTACGCGGAAGGGATCGGCTTCGACGAAATCATCGAGCGCGGCGTGCGCAGCGCGGACACGCTGCCCAATGAGCTCGTATACGCCGGCTTCTCGCTCGGCGTACTGCCGGCGCAGAAGCTGGCGCAGACGCGCCCAGGGGCCCGGGGCGCCCTGCTCTTTTACTCCTGCGTCGCGGCTTCCGCATTCGGGGGCTGGCCCGCCGATGTGCCGGTGCAGATCCACGGGATGGATGCCGACCCGATCTTCACAGGTGAAGGCGACCTCGAGGCGGCAAGAAGCCTGGTGGAGTCGACGGACCGGGCGGAGCTGTTTCTGTATCCGGGGACGCAGCATTATTTCGCCGATTCCAGCCTTCCCTCCTTCGTTCCGGAGGCGGCAGCCCTCATGACCCGGCGCGTGCTCGAATTCCTGAGGAGCTCATGATCATACTTCTGATCGTCGCCTTGATTGTGTTGGGCGCCCAGCCGGCGCAAGCGCTGCAGCCCAATCCCATGCATGTCGGCATGCGGCCCGTGCTCGGATGGAGCAGCTGGAGCAGTTTCAGGGGCAACGCGAGCGCGGCGAAGGACGAGGCGCAGGCGCGGGCCATGGTCTCGAGCGGTCTCGCGAAGCTCGGCTACCGGTATATCAATCAGGACGACGGGTGGTACGAGTGCCCCGGCGGACTCGGCTCGCCTGCCGGCAACCCGTCCAGACACGGAGCGCCCACCGTGGACCGGTGGGGGATGTGGATTCCCAACAGCCGCTTTCCCGCGCGCGGATCGACCAACGGCATCAAGGCGCTCGCCGACTACGTGCACAGCCTAGGGTTGAAGTTCGGCATCTATCTCACACCCGGCATCTCTGCGGAGGCGGTGGCCAAAAACACCCCGGTGGAGGGAAGCGCGCGAGGCCGGCTGACGGGCAAGCCGAGTGGATACACCGCCGCTCAGATTGCCGGCAGGACAGCCGAGCAAAACTACGACT
>Ga0134126_10007151_pt1 | contig 14007 bp, 9 predicted proteins | sample KB31752_FD_96881 | JGI IMG/M metagenome (GOLD analysis project Ga0134126, IMG submission 96881) | Terrestrial soil microbial communities with excess Nitrogen fertilizer from Kellogg Biological Station, Michigan, USA - KB3-175-2 | ecosystem: Environmental > Terrestrial > Soil > Unclassified ... | reverse complement strand
TCGGCTTTGAAAATATCGAGTTGATTTCCGACCGGCCTATCGAGCTTTGGCTCGAAGAGTTTCGTCAGATTAAGAAGGAATACCCGAAGCACATACTGATCGCGTCGATCATGGAAGAATATGAGAAGGGCCGCTGGCAGGATCTAACGCGCATGGTGCAGGACACGGGCGTTGACGCGTTCGAGCTGAATTTTTCCTGCCCTCATGGCATGACCGAACGCAAGATGGGTTCAGAGATGGGCGAACATCCAGATCTATGCGAACAGGTAACAAGTTGGGTCACTGAAGTTTCAAATATTCCCGTGTGGGCGAAGATGACACCCAACATCACCAACATCAAAGAGCCCTCGCTGGCAGCGGTGCGAGGCGGCGCTGCCGGAATTTCGGCGATCAATACGATTCTGTCGGTGATTGGCGTGGATCTGAACACGCTACGGCCGATGCCGACGGTTGAAGGACACACAGTGCCCGGCGGTTATTCTTCGCAGGCCGTGCGGCCCATTGCGCTCCGCATGGTGAGCCAGTTGGCCCTGGGACTGCCTCAGGACGTTTCCATCAGCGGCATTGGCGGGATTGAAAACTCGCACGACGCTATCGAGTTCCTGTTGTTGGGATCTTCGACAGTACAGATATGCACCGGCGTGATGCTCCATGGTGTGAAGATGATCGACGAGCTTCAGGAGGGACTCGAAAAATTCATGACCGATAAAGGCTTCAACTCCGTGCAGGAAGTGGTGGGCAAGAGTTTGGGTTATTTTTCCACGCATATGGACCTGGTGCAGAAGATGAAAGCAGCGAAGAGATCAAAAGCCGGCGAAGCCAGTCGCGATAACGAATGGGGCCAGAAAGACATTACCGAGAAGACCGCGGAGCTCACGTCGAACTAACTGTCTTGAAGTTCCCATAGAGTTGGGCTGTCACTCACCAGGTACTCGAGAAAAGTTGGTGGATTCCCCCGGACCTGCTATAGAATGCCGCCCACCATGTTGCCGAACGCAATCGCCCCTATCTCGCCGCTTTTGCGAGATAGAAAATTTGCCCTGGTTGTAGCTGGAACGGCGGGAGTTCAGATAGCCCTGGTGTCGCTGAGTCTACCAGGATGGGAATGTCCCTTTTTTCGTGTGACTGGAATTCCCTGCCCCGGTTGCGGCTTGACCAGGGCGGTAATACTCCTGCTAAAAGGCGACCTGCAAGCATCGCTTCGTTTTCACGCGTTTGCGCCTATCGTTTTACTCACGGCTGTGGCGCTCATCCTTGTTCTCTTATTACCAAGATCAATCACCCAACCGGCCATCTCCAGATTGGACCGGTTGGAACAGCAAACGGGATTCACTGTCATTATTTTAGTTGGTCTGATTCTCTACTGGCTGGCTCGACTGTTGTTTCTGCAAACGGCTTTCGTCCAGCTTATTCGCGGTTAACGTTCGCCTGCTCGACTAATCACCCACTGGAGGAAAAACAACGATGCTAGGATTACTCGCCATGCTGGTCGGAATAGGATGTTTGATCTGCTTCATCATTGTCCTGATCAAATTGTTTCAGAATGAAGGCGCCCTCAAAGGAATTCTGGGACTGATTTGCGGTCTCTACACCTTCATCTGGGGATGGATGAATTCGGACAGGTTAGGCATCAGAAACATCATGATGATTTGGACTCTCCTAATCATCATCCAACTTGTCTTGAATTTCGTTTTTGGGGTGGCGATGATTCCCGGCTATCCTCCGAGACCCGCGCCAGTTGTCCCCTAAAATCAGCAGACCTTAGGAGCCTTTCGGCGGCGACGACTCGCGTTCAGTCGCCGCCGAAAAACTTCGACTCGTCGCGGGTCGACACCAGTCCCAGTTTGTTTTCGTTTTAGACCTCACTCAAACTCAGCTACCACGGGTGCATGATCGGAAGGGCGCTCCCAGGTGCGCGGTTCGATGTCGATCCAGGTGTTGGTGCTGCGCGTGACTAATGGCTTAGTCACCCACATGTGATCGATGCGCAGACCCAGATTGCGACGAAACGCGCCCGCGCGATAGTCCCACCAGGAAAACTGCCCGCCTTCTTCATGATGTTGTCGAAAGGTGTCCGTGAAACCCCAGCGTTTAATTTCGTCGAGTGCAGCGCGTTCAGCGGTGCTGCACATGATCCTTTCCTGCCAGAGGGTCGGATTGTGGATGTCGCGATCCTCGGGCGCCACGTTGAAGTCGCCGCATAGGATAACCGGAGAGACGGCCTGATAGTTGTTATCAAAGAATGCCCGCAGGCGTTTCATCCAATCAAGCTTGAACTCAAACTTCTCTGAGCCGACCGCCTGTCCATTGGGAATGTAGACATTCACAATGCGTATGCCGCCTACGGTGGCCGCCAGCAAACGTGCGTGCGCGCCTTCCTGATCTTCGTAATTTCCTCGCTGCAGATCGGCGCACTCCTGCCGCGTGATAATCGCCACGCCGTTATAACTCTGCTGACCAAAGACGCTCACGCAATAACCAATTTTTGAAAACTCCTCAGAGGGAAACTTATCGTCCGTACACTTCGTCTCCTGCATACAAAGTACATCAGGCTGGACAGCCTCAACCCAGCGAATGACGTGCGGCAAGCGCGCGATAATGGAGTTAACGTTCCAGGTAGCGATCTTCATAAAAGTTGTGTGCTGGTAAACTTAACGTCTGAACTGCGATAGGCGCAAGCGCGTTGCTGGGACCGCGGGCGTCCCGCCCGCCCCAAGGTCCGTGGGCTTAACTGCAATACGTGCGCCTCCCGTACGCGGGCGGGCGGGACGCCCGCGGTCCCAGCAAAGCGCTTGCGCTGAAACCTCAAATTTCAGGGTTCTGAACCGAAAAAGCTCGGATGTGTTCTATACTCTCGCGACTAAAGACTACACACTTATGCCGCAGCTTAAGCCACTTAAAAAACTCGTTCGTAAGGCGCGCGACCTGCGCGATAGTCACCAGGAACGCCATCGGCCCACCGGCTTCGGCTTCGCACTCAGCGACAGCATTGGCTATCTCGACTCCGGTCATTGGAACGCAGTCGTACAGGCCAAATCATTGTTTCTGTCGCCCCGGTACCTGCGCGTGCTGGAGGAAGCAGGTCCCGATAACCTGCGGCAGCGTTACGCGCTCGTTTTTCGTGGACGAGAGCCGGTAGCAGCCGTCGCCGCGCAAAGCGTTACAGTCTCGCTCTCGCGCGTGAGTCAAAAGCCGAAAACTGGAAGGACGGCAGCACCACTCGAGAAGGTCCAGGAGAAGCTGCTCGTTTGCGGAAACCTTCTTTCATGGGGCATGCATGGCATTGCGTTCGCTCCTAATGAAAACACCACAGAGCTTTGGCCCGCCATCGCAGAAGCGCTGTACCGCCTTCGTCGGTCTGACAAGTTGTTTGGGAATACTGATCTTATAATGGTCAAAGACATAACCGACCCTTACGCCGAAGGCGCCTCAGCGCTGTCGCGGTTCTCCTACCGCGAACTTGAAACTGAACCCAACATGGTTCTGGACATTTCGCCGAAATGGGCGACTTACGAAGACTATCTGGCCAGTCTCACTTCGAGATATCGCAAACAGGCCAAGGATATTGCAAAAGAAGTTGCGGCCGCCGGACTTCAGGTCGAACTGCTGGCTGGCCCAGCGGAAGTAGCGCGTCACGGCGATGCGATACATGCGCTCTATCTGCAAACGCACCACAACGCGCGTGTCAGACTTGTAACCCTCTCTCCGAAATTTCTTCCGACACTGGCAGCGCAACTCGGCCAGGACCTGCGCTGCACCATTCTCAGAAGCGACGATCAACTGTTGGGATTTGTAACGACTGTCCGCGACGGGGAAACGGCAGTGGGCTATTACATCGGTTTCGATCGAAAAGCTAACGCCCATGTACCGATCTATTTTCGCTTGTTACAGGCGGTGGTTGACGATGCAATCAAATTCGGCTGCCGCAGTCTCTCGCTGGGCCGCACTGCGCTCGAGCCAAAAGCACGTCTTGGCGCCAGACCCGACCCTTTTCGCATCTGGATTCGCCACCGAATTCCCTTGCTCAATGTGATCGTGCGGGGATTGCTCCACACCATCTCAGACCACGACGAACCGCCGGAACGAAACCCGTTCAAGTAAGGTCATAGAGTATTAATCAACGCTGCTAATAAGGCGCCACGTCGCGGAATGTCATCGATGATGATGTGCTCGTGAACGGCGTGCGCGCCGTCGCCGTCAATTCCGAGTCCGTCCAAAACAGCAGCACCAGCGGCGGCAGCAAAGTTTCCATCGGAAGCGCCACCCACCTGAGTTTCGCCCAGCTTGAAGTTTAGTTGAAGAGCAAGGGCTTTCGCCTGATCGTAGAGACCTAGAACTTTTTCGTTACGTTCCAGCGGCGGACGATTAATACCACCCCTTACGATTAGCTGCACGCGCTCGTCATAAGGACGTAGATTGAAAATTTCGTTTTCGATTCGCGCCGCCTCATCGCTATTGCTGAAACGGACATCGACCTCCGCACGCGCGGCCGCTGAAACAACGTTTGACAGAGTGCCGCCCTGAAAGACGCCGACGTTAATGCTGATGCCGCCTGATGAGCCGTTGAACGAATGCAACCTCTCAGTCTGGCGCGCTAACTCCAGAATTGCACTCGCACCTCGCTCGGGTTCCAAACCAGCATGTGCCGCACAGCCGCGCGCCTCAATCGTAAAGACTCCGGTTCCCTTGCGACCAGTCTTTGCGCGACCGCCATTTCCCGGAGGTTCGAGCACTAGTACGGCATGCGCGCGGCGCGATGCTGCTTCAACGAGCTGCTTTCCAGTGCGGCTTCCAGTTTCCTCATCACAAGTCAACAACAACACAACCGGACGTTTGGGAGTAAGACTAGTGGCCACGCAGGCCTGTAACAATTCAATCGCGAGGGCGCAGTTGGCCTTCATATCAAACACGCCTGGTCCGTAAGCGCGATTCCCTTCCAATCGCCAGGGACGTTGCTTCAAAGAGTTACGTGGGTGAACGGTATCCGTATGACCCAAAATAACAATTGGCTTTTCGCGCGATTCCCCAAAGGCAGTTACCCTCAAATGTTCTCCATAGTTTTCGCTGGCTACGCGTTCAATGGTTGTCACCCGGCTGATCGCCGCAGCAGCGGCAGCCAACAGCGAAACTACAGCCTTGCTCCCTGCTTCATCGCCAGACGGCGATTCCGTTTCAACCAGAGCGCGCGCAAACGCAACTACCGCCTCCTGGCGACCGTGGAAGTAGTCGCTCAAGACCTTGGTACTTGAAGTGGAAAGTTGCATGGATTTGAAAAGTCTTGCGAGTGCTGCCCGGGTCCCGTAGATATTAAGCTATGCCCGGACTATTTGCTGAATCAATAACAATCTCTAGCTGATGAACTCAGTCCTGACCGTCAAAGCATCGATTCTCTGCTGATTAACGTCGAAGCCGATGCCCGGTTTGTCAGGCGCGCTGATGGTTCCGTTCGCCGAAACTGTGACTGGAGGATCGATGATGTCTTCGGTCCAGTATCTGGAACTGGCTGAAACGTCGCCCGGCAGCGTAAAACCTGCAAGTGTGGCCATCGCGATGTTGTGAGCGCGACCAATGCCCGACTCGAGCATCCCGCCACACCACACCGGGATGTTGTTTTCGCGACAAACTCGCTCAACTTTTTTCGCCTGAGCGTGGCCGCCGACTCTGCCTAACTTCAGGTTGATAATTCTCCCGGCGCGCAGCTGAATCGCGTGCTTTGCATCCTCGCTTGAACGAATTGATTCATCCAGACAAACGGCCGTCTTGATCTGTTTCTGTAGTTCAGCATGATCGAAGATGTCATCATGAGCCAGCGGTTGTTCCACCATCATAAGGTTGTATTGATCAAGTTCCTTGAAAAGAGCCACGTCGGCAAGTGTGTAGGCGGAATTCGCGTCGGCCATCAGACGGATGTCGGGAAACTTGTCGCGCACTTGAGCGATGATCTTCAAGTCCCAACCCGGCTTGATCTTGATCTTGATGCGCTGATAGCCGGCTGCCAACTCTGCTTCAATCTTCTCCAGTAACGCTTGCGGCGTGTCCTGTATGCCGATGGAAACACCGCACGAAATCTCTGCGTGCGTACCGCCCAGATGTTTCCACAAAGGCACACCCAAACGCCTGGCTTCGAGATCCCAGCAGGCATTTTCAATGGCGGCCTTCGCCATGCGATGCCCGCGCACAGCCTTCATCAGCCCCCACGTCTCCGCTGCGCTCTTGATTTCGTTCCCGATAACCATGGGAGCGAGAAGCATCTTCATTGTAGGCCACGCCGTTTCCGCCCACTCATAAGAATAAAACGGGCCTTCTCCGGCGGTGCACTCGCCCCAACCTTCAGCGCCCTCTTTGTCGCTAACGCGGACTAGCAAAATTCGACGTTCAGTGGTGCGTCCGAAGCTGGTTTCGAAGAAGTGAATTAATGGCAGGCGAATCTCACGCAGCTCGACAGAAGAAATGATCACTTGTCGCGGAACTCCATGGGGAAAGGTTTGCGTACCTGGAATTCAGCATTATGCCCCGTGACCGGCGGCTTTGTCAGCCTGGGCGTTGTCGCGATGCAAGAATTTGGTCTGCTTAAGCTGCTGATTTAACTGACCGTTAACAAACCCTTAACCCAATCCTCATGTCCAGCTCTTAGTTTTATCGAAGCTAATGCAAGAAGTCTGGCATCACGCCTTGACCCAATGCAAGATTGCTGGTAAAAGTTTCGCTCACTCTCAGCGTCTTTCTGGCTCCCTTACAGATAAAACTGCGCCTGTTGAATAACTAAGTTTGAAAGGATCACTTCATGCCTAACGCCACCCGACCCGCTTCGCGGACTCGTCTGTTCATTTTTCTTTTTGCCGCCCTATTTGGAATTGGTCTATTCCTTCATCAAGTTTACTTCGCGCGGCGTGTGCAGGCCGTTTCTTCGACGGTTGTAATCAGTGAGTTTCGCACCGTGGGCCCTAGCGGCGGGAATGATGAATTTATCGAACTATATAACTTGAGCAACAGTCCCGTGGACATAAGCGGCTGGACTATCAGAGGTTCAAACAACGCAGCGGGAGTAAGTATACGTTTGACAGTAACCGCGGGCACCAGCATACCGGCTCACGGGCATTTTTTGGCAACGAATAGTGCGGCTTCGGGCTACAGCGGAAGCGTGCCGGGCAACCAAACCTACACCACGGGCATAACCAATGACGGCGGCATAGCCCTTTTCAATGCGGCGGCTACCATTATCGACCAGGTTGGAATGAGCGCTGGGTCTGCTTACAAAGAGGGTACAGTGCTGACTGCGCTCACTACCAACACGAATCGTGGTTATGAGCGCAAACCCGGCGGCGCAAATGGCAGTACTCAAGACACGGATAACAACAGCACAGATTTTCAATTACTGACGCCAAGTGATCCGCAGAATCTTTCGAGTGCACCCACACCATCCACTAACCAGGCAATCAATACAACCTGTCCCAATCCTCCGAGCACAACTCAGGGAACGGCGACTTCTGCAGCCGTTAGCGCAACCGATCCAGACGGGATAGTAACGAGTGCGAGTATTACGAGTGCCTCGGTTCCAGGCATTACGCTCGATAGCTTTTCGCCCGCAGGCGCGGTTGGCGGCACGGCATCGGCAACACTCAATGTTGCCAATACAACTACTGCCGGGACTTACAACGTCGCGATCCAATGGTCGAACAACGACTCTCCCACTCCTCAGACTGCGACCTGTAACGTTGTTGTTACAGTGACTCCGCCGAACCAACCGATCGCCCCAAGTTGTCCCGCTTCCTTAAATGCAACCCAAGGCACCGCGACTTCCACAGGTGTAAGCGCCAGCGATCCTGATGGCACCGTAACCAGTGCCAGCATTACAAGTGCTCCGGTCGCCGGGATCACGCTTGATGGCTTCACGCCGGCAGTCGCGGTAGGAGGAACCGCCTCGGCAACGCTAAATGTGGCGAATACTACTGCGGTAGGTAACTATAACGTCACGATTCAGTACTCAAATAACGATTCCCCAACTCCTCAGACGGCCAGTTGCACTGTGGCAGTGAATGTTCAGCCACCACCGCCCGCAGCCGGTTCAGTCGTCATCAGCCAGGTCTACGGCGGCGGTGGCAACGCTGGAGCAACGTTAAAGAACGACTTCATAGAAATCATCAACCATACCGGAGCGCCAATCAACCTGGCCGGTTGGTCGGTTCAATACATTTCTGCCACGGCGACCAGTGGGTTGTGGCAAGTGACTCCTCTTAACGGCCTCATGCTCCAGCCTGGACAATATTATTTGGTTCAGGAAGCGGCCGGTACGGGCGGTACGGTTGATCTGCCCACCGCCGACACTGTGGGAACCATTCCAATGGGTGCCACGGCCGGCAAGGTCGCTCTGGTCAGCAATACCACAGCGTTGTCTGGTGTGGGCTGTCCGACAGGCGCCGGCGTCGTCGACCTGGTGGGATACGGCGGCACAGCCAACTGCTTTGAAGGCGCAGGGCCAACGGCAGTGCTTACCAACACCACGGCCGACCTGCGGAAAGATAACGGTTGCACCGACACCGATAACAACAATAGTGACTTTTCGACTGGCGCACCCAATCCTCGGAACACTTCGTCACCCACAAATAATTGCGCCGTTCTCAAAGGCACCGGCTCAGCTAACCCATTCGGCGTACAACAGGGTGAAAGCACAACTCTGACAGTGGTTGTATCTCCCGGGAGTGATCCCACCAGCACAGGCATCACTGTCACCGCAGACCTTTCATCAATTGGCGGGTCGCCCACTCAATCTTTTTCGGGCAGCGGAAACACTTTCACGTTCTTCGCCACCGTTGCACCGGCTACACCGCTCGGAAATAAGCTTCTGCCAGTGACAATCACCGATGACCAGGCTCGAACGGCGAGTACAACCATTGCGCTCGTAGTTCAACAACCCCACATCGTGATCAGTCAAATCTACGGCGGAGGTGGTAACACCGGTGCGACGTACACGAATGATTACGTCGAACTCTACAACCCGACCAGCGTGGACTTCGACTTAACCGGTTGGTCTCTGCAGTATTCATCTGCCACAACTGACGGGTGGGAGTTCACCAGGCAGCCACTGGGAGGCACCATCGAACCGGGACAGTATTACTTAATCGCACTTGGTTCAGGAGGCGCTACGGGCGCGCCGCTGCCCGCAGCAAACATCACTAGCGATATCAACATCAGCAGTTCGGCCGGCAAGCTAGCGCTTGTTAACGACTTCGAGCCGCTGGAGGGTAATTGCCCGATTGGTGATGTTAACATTCAGGATTTTGTCGGGTATGGCAGCGCGGACTGCTCCGAGACTGCGAATGCAGTGGGGCCCAGCAACAACACAACCGCTCTGTTCCGCAAGAATGACGGCGCCACGGATACTGACAATAACTCGTCAGATTTCGTCACTGGCGCACCAAACCCACGGCGAACAGCAATCATTGTTGAGTTAGGCCCTCAGGTATTCGGCACCGATCCTCGCAACAACGGCGCAAATGCTGCTCGTGATGCGAGTATGACGATTACCTTCACCGAGCCGGTCAGCGTGGTCGACCCGTGGTTCGACATTACCTGCGCCAGTGGGCAACACAACAGTGCAACCTTCGCCAGCACTAACGGCGGCAAGACGCACGTAATAACGCCGAACGTTAATTTTGCTCCCGGCGAACAATGTACCGTAACCATCTTCAAGGATCAGATTCACGATTTGGACTTGGATGACAGCGGACCGAATTCCGACACGTTGCCGGCGAATAAGGTCTGGACATTCACGGTTGCGACTGGAACCGCGCCGCCATATCCATCGAGCGTACATCTCACGATGGGTGATCCGGGTTGCGGGACCATATACGGTTGCGCGGCCGCCAGTCTCGGCCAGCCGAACAACTTCCTGATGGACAAACCCGAATTTACGATTTCTTACAATCGCGATAAGGGTGGGCCAAACTGGGTAAGCTGGCACTTAACTGATGAGTGGATCGGATCGCTCACTCGCGTGGACACGTTCCGTCCTGACCCCGGCGTGCCTGATACCTGGTATCGCGTACAGGCGTTTGATTTTTCCGGTAGCGGTTTTGATCGCGGGCACATGACGCCCAACGCTGATCGTGACAAGGAAACTTCGATCCCGATCAATCAGGCCACCTTCCTGATGTCAAACATGGTCGCCCAGGCACCCGATAACAATCAGGGCCCATGGGCTGATCTGGAGGGCTATCTCAGAACGCTCTTGCCTGGTGACGAAGTTTACATCGTTTCCGGACCCTTCGGCGTCGGCGGGACGGGTAGCAACGGCGGCGTCACTACCACCCTTGCCGGCGGTAACGTCACCGTCCCGGCCCAAACCTGGAAGGTTGCGTTGGTGATTCCCAAAGCAAGCGGTGACGACATTTCGCGTGTTTCGTGTAGTTCACGATCCATCGCCGTCATCATGCCGAATATTCAGGGCATCCGAAGTAATCCCTGGGAGAACTACCTGACCACGGTTGATGCAGTTGAACAACTCACAGGCTATGATTTCTTCGCGAATCTGCCGCCGGCCGTTCAGGCTTGCGTTGAGGGCGGCACCAACGGAACGAACCCTCCAGGCACGGCTAATCAATCGAATAACACTACTGAGGACAACGCGGTGGTCGTTACTCTGCAGGCGCTGCAGGCTAACAACAATACGCTAACGTTCTCGATCGTGAATGGACCAACTTTTGGTTCGCTGGGAAGTGTTAGTGCGGCTTCATGTGCCAGCGGCACTTGCACCGCTACTGTCACCTACACTCCCGGCGCTGACTTTAACGGGTCAGACAGTTTCACTTTCCGGGCCAGTGACGGAAGTCTTAACTCTAATACCTCAACAGTCAGCCTGGGAGTAAGCGAGGTCAACGATGCGCCTATCGCCTCTGTTGACAACAAGACCACTCAGGAAGACACACAACTGAGTTTCGCCGCCAGCGAACTGACTGGCAATGACTCAACGGGTCCCGCGAACGAAGCAAGTCAGTCGCTTACTGTGACCTCTGTCACGGGCGATGCAAATACGCACGGCACCGTAGCATTGGATGGCGGCATAGTTACTTATACCCCGGCGGCAAACTTCAATGGACCGGCATCGTTCACCTATAACGTGTGTGATGACGGCACCACGAATGGCTCGCCCGATCCGAAATGCGCAAGCGGCACCGTTAACGTTACCGTCAACGCCGTCAATGATGCTCCCGATGCGGTTAACGACTCGGCCACGATTGCGGAAGACAGTGGTGGCAACCTGATAAGCGTCCTCCCAAATGATACGGACATAGAGAACGACACTCTTACTGTCACCGCGGTCACGCAAGGCACGCATGGATCAGTTGCCATCACCGGTGGAGGCGGCGGCGTTGGTTACATTCCTGCTGCGAACTTCTTCGGCAACGACTCGTTTACCTACACCATAGCCGACGGACATGGCGGCACTGATACGGCAACGGTTAACGTCACGGTGACAAATGTCGAGGACGCTCCCGATGCTATTAACGACTCCTCGACAGTCGCGGAGGATAGCGGTGCCAACGGTATTGACGTTCGGGCGAACGACACCGATCTCGATGGCGACACCCTGACTGTTACAGCAGTGACTCAAGGCGCGCACGGAACAGTAGCCATAACGGGTGGCGGCACAGCAGTTAGCTATACGCCGGCAGCGAACTTCTTTGGCAGCGACTCTTTCACCTATACCATCAACGATGGCCAGGGTGGCACTGATACGGCAACTGTGAATGTCACGATCACTAACGTCAACGACGCCCCGGTCGCTACCGGGGAGAGCTACGTTATGAATTCGAATGCGACATTGAATGTTGCGGCGCCCGGCGTCCTCAGTAACGACTCGGATATAGACGGACCATCGCTCTCAGCCCAGCTAGTGTCAGACGTTTCACACGGCGCGCTTTCGTTGCAGAGCAACGGCTCGTTCATTTATACGCCAGGCACTGATTATGAAGGTTCTGATAGCTTTACGTATCAGGCTTTTGACGGCTTGGCTCCTTCTAACGTGGTGACAGTAAATATCACGGTCAACGACACGGTCGCACCGGTGTTAACGTCGGCGGTGGCCGTCAGCTTGATCTCATCAACTAACAGTAACCTGATCAATGTAGGTTTGACCGCAAGCGCCACCGACAACAGTGGTGACCCGGTCACAATCCAAGTCTCTGTTTTCGGTGATGAGGATGATCAAACGCCCACCGCCAACAACATTCTTCACTCGCCTGATGCAAAAGACATCGCACCGATAACCCTGCGCCTGCGTGGCGAACGTATCGAGGCAAACGATGGACGTGTTTATTTGATAGTGATCAAAGCCACTGATTCTTCGGGCAACATCAGTCGGAACTACCTAACTGTAGTGGTGCCGAAGAACAATAAGCAGGCGAGCACTGATTCGGTGAACGCTCAGGCAGCAGCGGCTGTATCCTATGCTCAGTCACACGCCGGAGCGCCTCCGCCAGGCTACTTCGTGATAGGAGACGGGCCAATCATTGGACCAAAGCAGTAGCGGCTCAAGTTTGGCTTACTGGTGCGACTCAACAAGAGGCCGGCCAGTGAAATAAAGAAGCGGACGGAATGCCTTCGTGGCATTTCGTCCGCTTTTTATTTACCTCGCGAAGCTTTGAGTTTGCGAGCTGCTCTTATTCGGTCGACACGATTTCCTGATTGTTAAGCGCCGCATGCATCGTATGCCACGGCAACGAAGCGCACTTCACACGGACCGGGAACTCACGCACGCCGGAAAATATCTTTAAGTTGCCAAGACCGTTGCTGGTGGTCTCTTCGTCCAGCTCACCGGTAACCATACCGTGAAACTCCTTGAAGAGCTGCTCGGCTTCCTGCTTGCTCTTTCCCTTCACCGCCTGCGTCATCATGCTGGCTGCTGCTTTAGAGATGGCGCAACCTGAGCCCTCGAAGCTTATTTCCTTTACGGCCCCATCTTCCAGGTTTAGATAAACTGTCAGTTGATCGCCGCAGAGTGGATTAAACCCTTCAGCCGAATGGTTGGCCGTCTCGAGCTTGCGAAAGTTTCGCGGCTTTTTGTTGTGGTCAAGAATGACCTGTTGGTAGAGTTCGCTTAATTCAGACATATGAAAGACCGTAAATAGTGAATAGTGAAGAGTCAAAACACTGCTTGGGGTCATGGTAGTTCTTAACTTTTCACTTTTCACTCTTCACTCTTCACTCTTCACTGTTTATGAAAAGATTTCTACAACCTTCTCAATCGTTCGCGCCAGCACGTCAACCTCTTCTTTCGTATTGTAGAAAGCAAACGACGCACGCGCAGTCGCCGGAATATTAAAGCGTTGCATCACAGGCTGCGCGCAGTGGTGGCCGGCGCGAATAGCGATGCCTTCCTGATCGAGAATGGTGCCAATATCGTGCGGGTGTATGTCATCAATTACAAACGACAACACACTCATTTTCTCTCGCGCGGTACCAATAATCCGCACTCCCTCAATCGCCTTTAGACGCTCCGTCGCATATACCAGCAACTCATGCTCATGCGCCGCCGCTTTTTCGCGATCGATCGAATTCAGGTAGTCGATGGCTGCTCCGAGGCCTATTTGCGAAGCAATTGCCGGCGTTCCCGCCTCAAACTTGTTTGGCAAATCCGCATAGGTCGTTTTCTCAAACGTAACGCTCCGGATCATGTCGCCGCCGCCCTGAAAAGGATTCATCTTCTCGAGTAGCTCGGCCTTGCCGTAGATGATGCCGCTGCCCGTGGGCGCGAACATTTTGTGACCGGAGAACGCAAAAAAGTCGCAGTCGAGATCCTGTACGTCCACCAGCATATGTGGCGCGCTTTGGGCGCCATCGATCAGGACCGGCACGCCATACTTATGCGCCTGATCGATCATTTCCTTTACCGGATTGATCGTACCGAGCGCGTTTGAGACGTGCGTTAAAGCCACGAATTTTGTTTTCTCGTTAAGCAGAGCGTTGTATTCATACTGCAGTAATTCGCCGGCGTCGTTCATCGGGATT
>Ga0134126_10007150_pt1 | contig 14010 bp, 10 predicted proteins | sample KB31752_FD_96881 | JGI IMG/M metagenome (GOLD analysis project Ga0134126, IMG submission 96881) | Terrestrial soil microbial communities with excess Nitrogen fertilizer from Kellogg Biological Station, Michigan, USA - KB3-175-2 | ecosystem: Environmental > Terrestrial > Soil > Unclassified ... | reverse complement strand
TAGCCGCGTCCGAAGGGGCTGTGCTGCTTTCGATTGCCTGCATGATCGCTTTGAGCCTTTGGATTCCACTCCGCCGGGCATTGCAACGTCCCTTAGCCGATCTCCTTCGCGCGGAATAATCGCGGTGCCGCCAAAATTCAGAAAGCGCCGGTCGCTGAGTTCAATTGAAAGCGCGGCATTTGGCGAGGCGCAAGAACCGAACCTCCCGTCATACAGCGGCTGGGGCGGGGGGCTGCCCGCCGCCGCTGAAGGGCACGGTTCCACGTAAACGAGGAGGCCCCAAGGCGATGGCCGTTCGCCCGGCAAACTCGCGCGGTGCCAGATCGAAATCCTTAATCGAAGCATTGCATCGCAGCATTCGCTCATAGGCAGGGCGCTCATCCAGAGCACCAGCCCATTCCTCGATATCGCACGAAAATGCCGGCCGACTTTGCCCTTGGCAATCAGGCTTGCGCCAAAATCGCCGAGCCTCGCGCGCAGGATCGCAGCCGATCCGCGCGATTCCATTTCCCGCCAGATGGGCCCTTGCGCGATGTTCCTTAAAAACTCCACGCGCTTCTCCATTCTCATCCATCGCCCGCGCGGCTATCCCAGCGGCACAGCCAGGCCGCGCGCGATGCGATGCGCGCGCATCGCTTCCTTCTGGTGCGTTTCGATGCGCAGATCGCGCCGCGGGCGCGCCGTGCAGAGCAGCACGAATCGCTCGCTTGCGTCTTCCGCGTAAAATCGCCGCGAGGCGGACTGATCCACCTCTCCCTCGAGCAGCCTTCCCGCGCAGGTGATGCACCACCCTTGCAGGCAGCTATAGGGCAGGTCGAATCCGTGGTCGAGCGCCGCTTGCAGCACAAACTCGGAAGCGGGGCAGGGAAACGAGCGTTCCGCTTCGCCCCGCGTAACGAGCGTGATCGTGTAACTGCGCTCCGCCTCAGCCACGCGGGAAGTTCTCCCGGCCGCGCCGCAGAACCGTCCCGCTCATGGATTGTAGAAGCCGTGGTTCTTGCTGTAGGGCGCCTCGCCCGGCGCGCCGCGGCGGAAATGCCCCGAAGGACGCACCGCGCCGTCGCGCTCCATGCTGAGCAGCTCGATGAACCATGCCTCGTGCTCGATCTCCTCGTTTAGAATGCGCGACGCCATGTCGTAGGTTCGCGGATCCTTGCCGAACGTCAGATCGCACACCTCGCTCCAGGTGCGGATCGCGCAGCGCTCCGCCTCCAGCAGCACCGTCAATATATTTACGGCCGTCGGTTCGTCGGGCAGGTAGGCGTCCGGGCATCCTGCGCGATCGGCAAACGCGCGAATGTCCTTCGGAATGGCGCCGCCAAGTTCGTAAATGCGCGGCGTGATCAGCTCGAAATGGGCGCGATCCTCCAGCCGCGCGTCCTCGCAAATCTCTTTGTAATCCTCGTTGCCGGCCAGATTCATGCGCAAAATCGTGTAGTAATAATAGGTGGTGAATTCCGCGCCGGCGGCGTCAATCAGTTTCTCGATCAATTGCTTCACGTCCACGCCGCGCGTGGTCAGTTGTTCCACGCCGACGCGCTGGGTCACGTCCCCGGGTTTTACCTTTCCGCTGCCGTGGATCTTGGGCGATTTGGGCATCGTTGCGTCTCCTTTTTATTAATGGGCTTTGTTGTGAGCTGGACTGCCTGCGGTCGAGCCGCGCTGCCTCTCTCCGGCAGCGCCAAGCCTAGAGACTAGGCCGTGGCGAGCGATAGGAATAATATATTCTTTCTATCGCATTCATAGTCTGGCCCTATAACGAAAAGCCCGGCCTCGTCCGTGGGAGATGCCGAATGGAATTGCATCAATTGCGCTATTTTGTCGCCGTGGCCGATTCCGGCAGCTTCACCCGCGCGGCGAAGGCGTGTTTCGTCGCGCAGCCCTCGCTGAGCCAGCAAATTCGCAGCCTCGAACAGAACATTGGCCAGACGTTGTTCGAGCGCCTGGGCCGCGGCGTGCGGCTCACGGCCGCTGGCGAAGCCTTCTACGAACGCTCCGTCCGCATCCTTTCCGCCGTCGCCGAAGCACAGGATTCTGTGCGCACGCCGGAAATCCTCGGGCGCGGCACGATTCGCATTGGCGCAATTCCGACCATCGCGCCCTACCTGGTTCCCCGCCTCGTGCGCACCTTCACGCGCCGCTATCCCAAAGCCGAAGTCACCGTTAACGAGGATTTCACCGAGGGTCTGATCGCCGCTTGCGCCACGGGCGAGGTGGACCTCGGCCTGCTCGCGCTGCCGGTGGAAGATAATCGCCTGGGCGTCGAGGAGTTGTTCTCCGAGGAGTTGCTGATCGCCATGGCTCGCCGCCATCCGCTTGCCGCAAAGCGCCGCATTACCCTCGAAGAACTTACGCGCGAACGCTTCGTCCTGCTCAGCGAGATGCATTGCCTCGGCGCGCAGGTGATCCGCTTCTGCAAGCGCGAAGGGTGCATGCCCGCGCTCACGTGCCGCAGCGCGCAGCTAATGACCGTGCAGGAATTGGTGTCGCTGGGGCAGGGTGTATCCCTGGTGCCCGAAATGGCCGCAAGCGCCGGCGCCGGCCGCCGCATCGCCTATCGGCGCGTCAGCGGAACCAAGCCGGCGCGCACGCTCGCCATGATTTGGCACAAGCGGCGTTATCTCGGCCCGTTGGCGCGTGCCTTCATGGAAATCGTCCGCCGCGAGGCGCGGCCCGGCGGTCACAGAGCGTGTGTTTCGCCACGCTGAGCCACGGCAGCCGATCAGCTCAAAAACGCGTGTTGCCAGTCTCAGGCGTGGGTTATCGTGGAGGCGGTGTCCTAATGCCACTCCACGGTCTGCAACATATCGAGCCTGCCGTTCTGTTTGTGCTGTTCTTCGTTGTGGTACTGGCAGCACTGGCAAAGCGCCTCGAAGTGCCGTACGCGATCATCCTGATGATCGGCGGCCTCCTGTTGGGAGTGATTCCCGGCATCCCGCACCTGCGCCTGAATCCCAACGTGTTTTTCCTGGTGATTTTGCCGCCACTGATTTTTTCCGGCGCCTTCCTGATGCCCTGGCGCGATTTCCGCAACAATCTTTCCACCATCACCATGCTGGCCGTTGGTCTGGTCGGCTTCACGGTTTTCGGAATCGCAGCCGCCACGCGCTGGCTGCTTCCCGGTTTCGATTGGCGCACGGGATTGGTGCTGGGCGCTGTCGTGGCCGCCACGGACCCCATCGCGGCGACCGCCATCGCCAGGCGTCTGGGATTGCCGCAGCGGCTCATGCACATCCTCGAAGGGGAAAGCCTGGTGAACGACGCCACCGGCCTGCTGGCGCTCGAGTTCGCCACTGCGCTGGTTGTCAGCGGTCACATCCCGAGCCTCGCCGCGGGCGCGGCCCGGCTGCTCTATCTCATCTTCGGCAGCATCGTGATTGGGCTCATCGTCGGAAAAATCATTCACGAATTCGAGCGCCGCATCGCCGACGCGCCGATTGAGATCACCATCAGCCTCCTCGCGCCGTATTTCGCGTACCTCGGCGCGGAGAGCCTTCACGCTTCGGGCGTCATGGCTACGGTCGCGTGCGGTCTCTACCTGGGGCATCGCAGTTCGGTTTACTTCTCCCGCGACGCGCGCGTGCAATCCGCCGCCGTGTGGGACACGCTCACCTTCGCCCTCAACGGCGTCGTTTTCATCCTGATCGGCCTTCAGCTTCCATACATCAAAGCGGAAATTGTTTCCCTTCGCCTGCCGCAATTGCTGCGCGACGCGCTGGTATTCAGCGCCATCCTGATTCTGCTGCGCCTGGTGTGGATGTATCCCGCGGCGTGGGCCTCGAATTTCGTGCGCGGGCGCTGGCAGCGGCGGGCGGCGCCGTTCCCGAATCCGCGCGCGGTCTTCATTATGGGTTGGACGGGCATGCGCGGCGCGCTCGGATTGGCGGCGGCGCTGGCGTTGCCCGAAGTGCTGGATAGCGGCGCGCGATTCCCGCAGCGCAGTACGATCATTTTTCTCACCTTCTGCGTCATTTTCGTCACGCTCGTGCTCCAGGGGCTCACGCTTCCTTCCCTGATTCGCGGCTTGGGACTTGCCGGCGGAATCCACGCCGATCGCGAGGAGGAAGGAGCGCGGCGCGCGATGATCGAAGCGGCCATCTCGTATCTCGATACCGCGCGCAAGGCGGACACCACGCAGTTTGCCGCCCTCTACGACGAACTCGCCCGCTTCGAGCGTCGCCGGCTCAGCGCCCTGGCGGGCGATGGTGCGGCGACGGCGCAGGGCGGCTATCGCCCGGAGGACTACGAGCGGATGCAGAACGTCCTGCAGGAGATGCGGACCGTCCAGCGCGCCGTCATCACGCGGATGCGCAACGAGAACAAGATCAACGAAGATGTGCTGCGCCGCCTCGAACACGAACTCGACCTGCGCTCGACCGTGGCCGAGCACTCGTAGATCGTTGGCTCGCTTCTAATCTACGGCAAGCCGGCCTTGTAATCGCGGGGCAGCAGAGTGGTGGAGAGGTCCAGGCCGGAGAGGTCCACGCCCTGGAGGTCGGTCTCGCGGAGGATCGTGGTCCGCATGCACGCGCCGCGTAGATCGGCGCCTTGCAGGGCGGCATTGCGGAAGTTTGTGGCGCCCAGATTGGCTCCGCGCAATTTGGCGCCGCGGAGATCGGCGCGGAACACCTCCGCCCCGCCCAGATGCGCTTCGGTAAGGTCGGCGCCGGCGAGCGAGGCTTCCGTGAGGTCGGCTTTGCGGAGGTCGGCGCGGGCGGCGGCGGCGTTGCTGAGGTCGGCGGAGGCGAGCCGCGCGTCGCGCAGGTTTGCGCCCTCGAGTTTGGCGCCGGCCAGGTTCGCGTAGGCGAGATTGGCCTTGCCAAGGTCGGCGCGGGAGAGATTGGCGCCAGATAGGTCGGCACGGGCGCCGGAGGAATCGCCGCGCGCGAATCGCGCGTGCGCCTCGAGGATTTCGCTCAGCTTCTTCCCCTTGTGACGAATGGATTGCGGAGAGCGGAAATTTCCGCCCTTCAGGATGCCCAAGAGACCCATAGTCGCGAATTCTCCACTGGAATTGAAATTATGCGGCTCAATTCTACTAGATTTGATCGCGAATTTGATCAAAAGAGGGCCGCGCGCGGCGGATTTGAACCGGATTCCGGCGGGAATCGAAAAGGCGGGATTAAGCGAGCGGGAGGGGGCGCGGGGCGGGCATCTCTGCTAAACTAGTCGCACGCTTCGCTGGTTGATCCGTGGCGCTATGGTGCAACGGTTAGCACGCGGCCCTTTCAAGGCCGAAATACGGGTTCGATTCCCGTTAGCGCTACCAATCCTCAAAGAAGCCAACAAAAACGAGCAACCCCCGCAACTGTGACCCGAACTGCTGCCCAACGCTTGCCCATTGCGAAGAAACCGGCCTGAGATTTTCACTGGATCGGTACTATTCACAATGGAGACATGCACCGTGGCGACGGCAATCCGGCTATACGCGCTCCGGGGCGGGAGGCGCTTGACCCGCGGGAGCGGCGGTGCTAAGTTGGTGGGGATGCGATTTGGCAGGGCAATTTTGATGGCGGCGCTGGCGGTGGCTTTGGCCGCGTATGCGTTCGACTGCGCGGGAATGACGACGCCGCGGCAGGCGATGCAGTGCTGCAAGACGATGCCTTGTTCGCCGGCGGGGCATGGCAGCCAGGATTGCTGCCAGAAGATGCCCGCTATGCACTCGCCTTTTGTGCGGACTCCTTCCATTGGCGTCGCGGGATTTTCGCTCAGCGCGTTGGCCGTGCTGCCGGCTTCGCGCGAGGCGAACCGCGGAACGTTGACGGCGCGCGCGATTTCGACGCGTTGCCATGCGCCGCCCGGCAGCGAACTGCCGGCCTCCACTCCACTTAGAATCTAGGCTGAACTCCAGTCGTTTCCCGAGGGCGCGGATTTGTGCGTCCCGGCTCGCCTATTTGACTGGAGGAACCCGTGAAATTTCGAAAGGCAGGGCGCATCGCGTTCGGAGGATGCGCGTGGTTGATGCTTGCTTTGCTGTGGTGCGCGCCGGCGATTTTTGCGCAGGGCGCCGCGCCGGAGACGGCGCCGAGTTTATTTCCCGGCGGCGGGCTTCTCTCCTACAGCTCGAGCTTCGAAACGCGACGTCCGATGCAGGGATTGGCGGACGAAATTCCGGCGACGGCTCGTCCCACCCTTTCGCACGCAGGCGAATTGAACTTCACATGGGGCTTCCATCGCAATATGGATGTGACGGCGCTCGTCCCAATCGTGACGAATCATTTTCGGATGAGCGGCGGGCCGAGCGCGCCGAGCGTTGGAGGAACGGGGCTGGGCGATGCGATGGTGCTGGTGAAATACCGATTCTACCGGCGGGATTCGGAGCGAGGCACGACGCAGGCGTCGTTCACGGTGGGGCCGAAGCTGCCCACGGGCGGAACGGGCTTGACGGACGGAAATGGAATTCGACTGCCGGCGGGATTGCAGCTCGGGTCGGGTTCGATGGATTTGTTTGCGGCGGCGGATTGGACTTACACCGGACTTTTTAATATCCGGCGCCTTGTGGCGGATGAGGATTTTCATGCGCTGTTGCGATCGGAGGGGGCCGAGGCGACGCGGCTGGGCAGCAGCGTCGCATCGCGGTTCTGGCTTTCGTACAGGCCGTACGAATCGAAGGACGCGGCGCGCGAGTGGTTCATCGGGCCGGCGCTCACGTGGCTGCATTCCGGGGACGACCGGATCGCCGGGGCGAGGCAGCGCGGCAGCGGCGGAGACGCGTTGCTGGCGGGCGTGACGACGTATGTGGGCGTGCGGCCGGGAATGCATGTGTGGCTTGCGGTGGATTGGGACGCGGCGCATTCGAACGGGGCTGCGTTTATGCCGGTGCGCCGGCACGTCAGCTTCGGAATTACCCAGCAGTTTCGGCTGCACTTTTTTAAGTGAGAGGAATGCGAGGAAAGGAGGAACGATGAATTGGAAGCGAGCGTTGCTATTGGCGGTGCTCGGTTGCGCGCTTGCGCCTGCGTCGCAGGCGCAGATCAAGCATATCGAGATGCGTGTCGAGGGCATGACTTGAAACTTTTGAGCGTATGGGGTGAAACAGTCCCTCGGGCGCCAGTCTGGCGTTCAAAGCGTGGAAGTGAGCTTGATTGACGGAAAGGTGGAAATTACGCCGAAGGAGGATGGAGAGATTGATCCGGCGCGGCTGCTGAAGGTGACGTACGACAGCGGAGTGAGCGTCGCGGAAATGTGGATCACCGCTCGCGGGAAAATCGTGAAGGAGGCTTCGGGCGATTTTGCGCTGCAAGCAGAACCGAATCGAACGTTTGCGCTGGCGGCGAATGAGCTGTCGAAGGGGCTGGAGGGCCTTGCGGGCAGCGGGACGGTGGTGACGGTGCGCGGCGAGTTATATAAAAAGCCGGCGGGGAAAAAGCGGAAGCTGGATACGTCGGTTCCGCTGAAGCTTACGATTCTGGAGGTGGAGAAGAAGGAATGATGGCGAAAAAGCGCGTGCTGTGGATCGGCGTGATGCTGGTCGCGCTGGCGGGTTGCCGGTCGAAGTCGCCGGCGCATTCGCGAGCGCGGCCCGGCGCGCCGGCGGGGGAAATTGGGTCCAGATTGCCGGAATTCAGCGTAAAGGGATTGCGGGGGCGCAGGATCTCCACGGCTGATTTCCGCGGGAAGGTTGTGCTCGTGGATTTCTGGGCGACCTGGTGCCAGCCCTGCGAAAAGGAAATGCCGGGATATCAGAAGTTGGCGCAGACGTATGGGCCGCGCGGTTTTGCGGTAGTCGGGTTCAAGTCCGGGATGATGATGGATACGGAAGACCCGCTGCATTTTGCGGCGCGGGTGGGCGTGCGCTATCCGCTGGCGGTTGCCACCGATGCGCTGGTGGGAAAATTCGGAGGGCTAAAGGGGTTGCCGACGACGCTGATTTATGACCGGCAGGGAATCCTGCGAACGAAGATTATTGGATTCGAATATGCGAGCACGTTCGAGCGGGACGTGAAGCGGCTCTTATAGCGACACATGCTTGGCAGCTTTCTTGAGCGTGGTACGAGAATCATGGAATATGAATATATGAAAATACAAGCTAAGGAGCGGCGCGCGGTGGCCGTGGTGAAAATTGGGGTGAGTCGGCAGGTGGTGATCCCCAAGAAGCTGCACGCTTAACTGAAATTGGCTCCGGGGGATTACCTGGAGGTCGGAGTGGAAGCTGAGCGCCTGGTCCAGACCCCGAAGGCGCTCGTCGAAAAGCGCCTGGCGGGGGGGGCTGGAAGATCTGCGGAAGGGGCGCGTGCATGGGCCTTTTCCGTCCGTTCCCGCTGTGCTTCGCTCATTGCATAAGAGGAAGAAAATCAGAGCTTCCTGATGCGGCCCCTGCCTGCTTGACCTGATGCCTCATCCAAAATAAACACACCGCCTATTGCTCAACGAAATCCTCTTGTGAATGAGCGCGATGCTCCCTCTTCCGTCAGGGCAGGCCGGGATGCGGCTCTTCGTCGGATCGGCAGGCGGGGGGATCGGCGGCGACGGAGGAGGCCGCGGGCAACGGGGCGAGTTGCAATTTTTGTAGCTGCGCGTTTACGGCGGTGAGTTGCTTTGCGTTCAAAGCGCGCCAATCGGCGAGGCTCTTCGTGAGCGAGCTGCAGGATTCGGCGACCGCTTCCTGGGCGGTGCTGGATGGGGCGGCGTCGCCGGTTTCGATCATGAAGAGCGTGCGGGCCAGGTCGCGGTTCACGGGGCCGACGCCGCTGCCGCCGAAGGCGCCGAGTTGGATGAGGCGCGCTTTTTCGTCGACCGACTTGAGGGCGTCGGCGGCGTCCTTCGCATTGGTATTCGCGGCGAGTGATTTTTCGCGGTCGGCGACGGCGGCGCGCAGCCTGGCGATGGAATCGAACGCGCCGGTGCTTTCGGCCAGCCCGGCGGAGATATCCTGAGCGGCTCGCAATTGATCGTCGAGATCGGCTTGCGAGGCGCGAACGCGCGGATCGAGGACGACCTCGAGCGGCTGGCGATACTGCTTTCCGTTGACGGTGAGCACGGCTTCGTAGGCGCCGGGAACGGCGAGCGGGCCAATCACCTGGTCGCGCGGGGTTTCGCCGGGAATGGTGTGGTCTGAGAGCGTGTATTCGACGTAGGTGAGCGGGTTGCCGGAATAACTGTAATTGAGCGCCGGAGGATCGGGATAGCGCAAGTCCCAGACGAAGCGATTCAGGCCAACATTCTTCGAGAGCCGCGGCAGCGGGCCGAACCAATAATCGGGGACATTTTTGATCGAGGTGTCTGGCGCGGGCGCGGCGCTGCTATAGCGGCGGACGAGATGGCCGGCGGCGTCGTGGATTTCGAGTGTGATATCGCCGGAGGGCGCGGATTTCAGGTAGTAGTCAATGATCGCGCCATCGGGCGGATTCTGCCCGGCGGGAACCTCGGGCGGGAGCGGAGTTTCCTGGTCGTTATCCCAGCGAACGCGCACGGCCGTTTCGGGGCGGAGCAGCGAGGCGGCGGAGGCGGCTTCGGCGGCGCTTGCTTCGCGGAGGGGCGTGAGGTCGTCGAGTATCCAGAGGGCGCGGCCGTAGGTGGCGACGACGAGATCGTCGCCGTGAACGGCGAGATCGCGATTATCGGAAATGGGCAGATTGAGCTGCAGCGATTGCCAATGATCGCCATCGTCGAAGGAGACGTAGACGCCATTTTCGGTGCCGGCATAGAGCAGGCCGGGGCGAACGGGGTCCTCGCGGACCACGCGGGCCATCCATCCGGCGGGAAGGCCGTTGACGATCTTCTGCCAGGATTTTCCGGCGTCGTGAGTGCGGTAGATTTCGGGATTGCCGCCGCCGCGGCCGATGCTGACGGCAGCGTAGGCGGTGTTGGCGTCGAAATGCGAAGGTTCGAGGATGGTGACGCCGGTCTGCGGGGTGAAAGCCGAAGGCGATACGTTGTGCCACGTGATGCCGCCGTCGGTGGTGCGCTGGACGAGGCCGTTGCTCGTGCCCGCCCAGATGACACCGGCTTGCACGGGCGAAGGCGCGAGACTCGAGATCGAGCCGCCCCCACGACGGGCCTGTGCCTCCCCGGCGGGTAGGTCGGGATCATTGAAATCGCGCGACTCAGGCGAATCGAGCGCGGCAAAATTTTCGGGTTCGTGACCGGCGGTCGCGGCGCGATTGGCGGCGGGCTGCGATGAGGGACGCTCGGTGAGATCGGGGCTCAATTGCTGCCACGTTTGGCCGAGGTCGCGCGTGCCGAGCACGTACTGCGTGCCCAGGTAGAGCAGGTGCGGATTCTGGGGCGAGAAGACGAGCGGGGCCATCTGGCCGCTGCGATATTTTGTGCCGCGAACGAAGACGTGAACGATTTGGCCGGTGCGGCGGTCCATGCGCACGACGGCGCCATACCATCCGCCGGAAAAGACGATATCGGGGTCGAGCGGATCGGCGGCGATATAGCAGAATTCGAAGCCGCCGCTTGAGAACCAATCGCGGAAGCTGATCTCTCCCCAATCGCTGCGGCTTAGAACGGCGGCGGTGCCGCTATCCTGCTGCGCGGCGTAGGCGATGTAGGGGAAGCTCGTGTCCGTGGAGACGTGGTAGAACTGGCCGGTCGGCTGGTTGTACCAGGAACTCCAGGTGGCGCCGCCGTCCATGCTGATGGTGGCGCCCTGATCCACGCCCAGAATCATGCGGCGCGGATTGGCAGGGTCAATCCACATGACGTGGTAATCGTCGCCGCCGGGCGCGCCCTTGAACGCGGTGAACGTCTCGCCGCCATTTTCGGAGCGATAGGCGGTGGTCTGCATCACATATACGACGCCGGGATTTTTGGGGTCGGCGTAGACGCGGCAAATGTAATTGTTTCCGACGATGCGCGGATCATTGGTGATCTTGCGCCAGCTTTCGCCGGCGTCGTCCGAGCGCAGCAAGCCCTGGCCGGTGATGGCGTAGACGCGGCGGCCACGATTGCCGGCGGCGACGGCCAGTCCGATCTGGCCCATGCGTTCGGCGGGCAGGCCCGTGCCTTTCACTTGATGCCAGGTCGAACCTTCGTCGGTGGATTTGTAGATCCAGGAGTCTTGCGTCTCGGCGCGGGCGGCATTGGCGCGAGCGGCAGCCCCGCCGCCGGGCGCAAACGAGCGCGGCTTCCAGAGCGCGGCGTAGAGAATCTTCGGGTCGCCGGGATCGGCGCACATATTGGAAACGCCGGCGAGATCGTCTTTATAAAGAGTTTTCTTCCAGGTTTTGCCGCCGTCGGTGGTTTTGTAGACGCCTTTATTGGTGTTCGGTGGGGCGGAGCCGAGAATCGGATGACCGAGCACGCCGACGATAATGATGTTCGGGTCGCGCGGGTCTGCCAGGATTTTCGAGATGTACTGCGTGTCGTGCAGGCCGATGTTGGTCCAAGTGGCGCCTGCGTCCGCGGATTTGTAGATGCCATCGCCGGGGGTTTGCTCGCCGGTGCCGGCGTAGATGATTTTCGGATCCGAGGGCGCAACGGCGACTGCGCCGACCGAGGCCACATCTTCGTGATCGAAGATGGGAGTCCAAACGCGGCCGGCATCCTGCGTCTTCCACACGCCGCCGCCGGGCGTGGCGATGTAGTAGGTGGCGGGATCGCCGGTGATGCCGGCAACTTCGCTGACGCGCCCGGCGCGGTACGGGCCGATCAGACGCCAGCGCATCGCGGAATAGAGATCGGGATTGACCGTGCCGTTTTCCGCGGCGGAGGTTTGGCGCGCGGAGAGCGGGCCGAGGAATGCGCCGGCGAGAAGCGCCCCGGCCGCGAGCGCGCAGACGACAGGACCAAGCGGGAACCGGCGCGACGGCCTCGCGCCAGCAAGGGCTCGGACTCGAGACTTGCGATTCGGCACGGCACACCTCCTGGAAACCTAACCGGGCAAGGGGGAGAGTGTACCACCAGCCGGGCGCGGTGGTACTGGGGGTTGGTTTGAGACGAGGGCCGGCTTGGACGGCGAGGAGTATCGAGAGGGCGTTCGGGCGCCGCCGCCTGTTATCCGCTTACTCACCACGGCCGGCTCGGTTCGTTGACTTGGCTTCGCCGCGTGCTACGCTTCGGATGAACTGAAATCGCGGGGGAAGCTCGTTTATTCCACGGGGTTCGCCTAGGTGAGCGCCAGACCCGGATATGGCATTTAATAAGAGCAAAGCGCTGGAAAGCGCCCTGAAGTTCCTCAATCAGGGCAAGGTTGCCCAGGCGATTGGGGAATATCAGCAAATTCTGCGCCACGACGCGCAGGATCAGGCCACGCTGATGACCGTGGGCGACCTCTTCGCGCGGCAAGGCGATATGACGCGCGCCGTGGAATACTTCGAGCGGCTCGCGCAGGTATACCTGAGCAACGGATTCAACAGCAAGGCAATCGCCATTTATAAGAAGATTGCGAAGCTCGCGCCCAACGAGCTTGCGCCGCTCGAGCGCCTTGCCGATCTCTACGTGCAGCAAGGCGTGCTCAGCGAGGCGCGGCCTCTATTCCTGCAAATCGCGGAAGCGCACCTGAAGGTCAATAAGGCGCCGAAGGCCGTCGAGGTGCTGCACCGCCTGCTCGACGTCGAGCCCGATAATCCGCGCGTCCAGATGCGCCTGGCCGAGCTCTACAACTTGATGGGCCAGAAGAAGGAAGCGGCGCAGACCTACGCGAACTACGCGCAGCGGCTTTTCGATCGCGGCGAAGCGGATGAAGCGCGCAAGCTGGCTGACCGCGCCCTGGAATTCGAAGCGAATCCCGCCACGCTGCTGCTGAAGGCGCGCGCGGTGGCGATGGGGCCGCATCCCGAGCTGGCCATTCCGATTCTCGAAAGCCATCCCGAGGCGAACGCCGGCGGCGATGTGACGAACATGATTCTGGATCTCGATCTGAAATGCGGCCAGATTCCGAAGGCGATGGATCTGGCGCGCCGCCAGATGGCGCGAGGCGCGAGCCATTGCCTGGCGCTGCATTCCGTTGTCGAGTCGCTGCTCGCGGGCGGCCAGGCTGCGGAGGCTTTCGCGCTCTTGCGCGAGCTTCGCGATCCGATGATCGAGGCGGGCGAGCAGGAGAAGTTCCAGAAATCGCTTTCCGCGGTATCCGAGCGGCTCCCCGCCAATCTGGATGTTCTTGAAATGAACGCGGATTTTTGCCGCACCACCAGCGATTCGTTTGGCCTGCCGGGCGCACTCAGCAAGCTCGCCGACGCGTATGCAGCCGCGGGAAAATTCGATCGCGCCGAAGCGCTGCTCCAGGAACTGATCGAGCGCAACAAGGACGATGAGCGGCTCATCGAGCGGCTGAACCGCCTTCGCGCGCGTGCCAGCGGGACGCCGATGCCGGAACCCGTGGTCGAGCTGGAACCTGAGCTTGGAGTGGAACCCGCGCGCGAGCCGGTGGCATTGGCGGATCGTGCGGCGATTGTGGAACCAGGGGAGAGTGCCCTGGGCGACGCATCGTCGGAAGCGGCGGGGATTGCCGCCGGGGAGCCGCTGGACGACGAGACGCAGGCATATATTTCGCAGGCGCTCACCGACGTGGACCTTTTCTCGAGCTACGGCCTGACGCAGAAGGCCACGCATCTGCTGGAAAGCGTCCTCGATCGCGCCCCAAGGCACACGCCCACGATTGAACGATTGCTCGACATGTATCTGGGCGCCGCAAACGATCAGCGCACCGCGGAATTAGCGGCGCTGCTCGAACAGATTCACGCGCAGCGGGGCGACACGATCAATGCCGAGCGGTTTGCGGAGTTGCGGCAGCGATACGACAAGACGCCCGCGGCTGCGGCACAGGCGGCCCTGGAGCAGTCCGTGGTTGCGGCATCTGCTGCCGATGTGTCAGCCCCCGTGGAGGCGCCCGCGCAGGCTGTCCCGGCGCCGGCCCGGGAATTCGAGATAGCGCTCGCCCCGCCCGAGGAAAGCGAGCCCGCCGAACCCGCTCGCGTCGAGCAGCCGATTGCGCCCGCCGCGCCCGCCGCGCCCCCAACGCCGGTCGCGAGCGAAGGCGACGAAGTGGATTTGTCCGATGAATGGGAAGCGATGGTGCGCCAGACCGCGAAGCCCGATGCCGCCCCGGAAATAGCTCCACTC
>Ga0134126_10007149_pt1 | contig 14010 bp, 15 predicted proteins | sample KB31752_FD_96881 | JGI IMG/M metagenome (GOLD analysis project Ga0134126, IMG submission 96881) | Terrestrial soil microbial communities with excess Nitrogen fertilizer from Kellogg Biological Station, Michigan, USA - KB3-175-2 | ecosystem: Environmental > Terrestrial > Soil > Unclassified ... | reverse complement strand
GCTAGCCCGCCGAGGTCACCACCGTCTCGGTGTGCTCGACCTCCGGCGGCGCGGCAAAATACTGGCCGACCAGGCCACGCCATTCGGCAAAATTCTCCGAGCCGCGGAAATCGACGGTGTGATTTTCGAGCGTCGCCCACTTGACCATCAGCCGATAGCGCTGCGGCTTTTCGATCGAGCGGTGCAGCTCAAAACCGTGAAAGCCCTTTGAACGGCCGAAGGCTGCGCGCGCCTTCGCCACAGCCGCTTCAAAATCCTTTTCGCTGCCGGGCTTAACGTCGATCTGCGCGATTTCGGTGACCATGATGAGACCCTCTCTCTTGAGAACCCGCGCTTCTACCGTGCGGAACGCAGTCTTGGAAAGAGCGGTTGGAAAGAGCGGCCAGTGATCGCCCGCGCTTGGCTAGCGCATGATCCGGAAAAGTGTGAAGCGGTTTTCCCTCGCGACAAACGCGTAGCGTTTGCGCGGAGATCATGCGCAAACAAAAATCTAGCGCGCGACGGCGATTCATCCTAATCCCATCGTGGGCTAGCCGAACAGCAGCACCGAGGCAATGATCAACATTGCGCAGACGACGAACAATACGATCGGCCAGGGATAGAGCGCGCGATGCAAGGGGTGGCCGTAACGCCCTTGGGCGCGCCGCTCGGAGATCAGCGCGCGCTCATATTCGTCTGAGGTCGAGAACAGGCAGGCAAAGCCGCCGCGGGCGAAGGCGGCATCGGCTTCGAGCGAGAGCAGCGCGGCTCGGACGCCGCGATTCCGGCGTGTATTCATCGAACCGATGATGGTGCGGAATGGTAAACGAGACGTTACCAGTCCTTTCCTTCAGTTCACACGACGACGGGATCGGGGCGTGGCGAGGACTTGAGACCCGCACTCTTCCGCCGCCAATTCTCCAGCGACAGCGGCAGCTCTACCGCGGCCTCGACGCGGTTGCGGCCACCGCGCTTGGCCTGGTAGAGCGCAGTATCGGCGGAAGCGAGCAGCACTTCGAGCTCGGTGCCGGCCGGGCCGCCGGCCACGCCGATGCTGACGGTGGTATCGACCGGGCCTTGCTCGCACACGATGCCGGAGCCCTCGAACGCCTCGCGCACGCGCTCGGCCACGATCACGCCCTCCTCCAACGGGCACGGCAACAGGGCGGCGAACTCTTCGCCGCCGATCCGGCCCGAGAGATCACTGATGCGCAAGTTGTTGACCACGAGAGACGAGAACAATTTCAGCAGCTCGTCGCCGGCGGGATGGCCGAAGCGGTCGTTGATGCTCTTGAAATGATCGATATCGAAGATCATCACGGTCACCGGGCGTCCGGCATTGGCCTCGCGCTCGATTACGCGCGCACAGGCCTCGGAGAAGCCGCGGCGGTTGAGCAGGCCGGTCAGCGGATCCATCGAGGCCGCAGTCTTGTGCACGGTGACCGTGCGCTCCGAGACCAGCATGAAGATCACGAACACAGTACCGACCGCATAGAGCACGAGCTCGATCGAGAACACCGTGACCCAGATGCTGGAGCCGAATTTTTCGCCGTTGGGAGTAAAGAGGTCGCCGAGCAGGATCGGCAGCATCAGCACAAAGCCATGCAGCACGGGCACTGCGATGGCGGGCCAGCGCCGCTGCAGCGATTTGCGCCGCTCCGACCACAATTCGCCGGCGGTCAGCGCCGCATAAATCGCGACGATCGCAGCCCCAATGGTCAAACGCAGCGCGGAATCCTTCGGCCCCAGCACCATGGCCGCCGCAATCCAGGCGGGCGCGCCGAGCACGAGCCCCGGAAGATTGGGCTTGCGGCCATGGAACACCCGCGCGGCGTTCCAAACCATGCCGCAAGCGATGAAGCCGACGGCGTTGAGCGCGAGCGAGAACATCCCGCCCAAGGTCTGGCTCGCCGTGGTCCAGAGTGCGACCGACGCGGCGCCGAGCAGATAGGCGGTACCCCACCATTTCAGCGCCGGATTGTTCTCCTGGCGGCCAAAGAATACGAGCATGGCGCCGAGCAGCCCCGCGACCATGGTAGCGACCAAATAAAGCGTGATGCTGTCGAGCGACATCGCTCACCCCGGTTATGCAAGCCACCCGGTTGACCCGGACTGACGTTGCGCGCCTTCACCAAAGCGCCCACTCTAGGCAGCCCGGCGTTCGAAATACGTTTTCAGGCGCAGGCAAGTTTTCGCGAAAAACCGGATCAACTTGTCGGCAATGAAACAGCAAAAAGGGCGCAAAATTTGCGCCCTTTTTCGAATTCATAAGCGCTGGCTTTGCAGCGATTTTTCGCGAAAGCGTTAGCGCTTCGAGAACTGGAAGGACTTGCGCGCCTTGGCGCGGCCGTACTTCTTGCGCTCGACCGCGCGGGAATCGCGGGTCAGGAAGCCACCCTTCTTCAAGATGCCGCGCAGGTCCGGCTCGAAGTTGGTGAGCGCCTTGGAGAGGCCGTGGCGCACCGCGCCGGCCTGGCCGGAGAGACCGCCGCCGGCGACCGTGCAGATCACGTCATACTGGCCGTTGCGGGCAGCCGCGACCAGCGGTTGCTGGATCATCATCCGCAGCACCGGACGGGCGAAATAGGCTTCGACGTCGCGGGTGTTGACCGTGATCTTGCCGGTGCCGGGCTTCACCCAGACGCGGGCCACCGCGTCCTTGCGCTTGCCGGTGGCATAGGCGCGGCCCTGCTTGTCGACCTTCTTGACGTATTTCGGCGCTTCGGGTGCAGCCGGCTTGAGCTGCGCGAGTTGATCGAGCGATTGCATGCTTTCGGCCATGTTATGCGGCCCTCATGTTCTTGCGATTCATCTTGGCGATATCGACCTTCTCCGGCTGCTGTGCCTCGTGCGGATGCTCGGCGCCGGGATAGACGTGCAGGTTGCCGAGCTGGCGGCGGCCCAGCGGCCCGCGCGGGATCATGCGCTCGACCGCCTTCTCGACGACACGCTCGGGGAAACGGCCCTCGAGGATCTCGCGCGCCGAGCGCTCCTTGATGTGACCGACATAGCCGGTGTGCTTGTAATAGACCTTCTGCTCGCGCTTGCGGCCGGTCAGGACCGCATGCGCGGCGTTGATGATAATGACATTGTCGCCGCAATCGACATGGGGCGTGTAGGTCGGGAGGTGCTTGCCGCGCAGCCGCATGGCGACCAGCGAAGCGAGGCGGCCGACCACCAGACCCTTGGCGTCGATCACCACCCACTTCTTCGTCACCTCGGCAGGCTTTGCCGAAAACGTTTTCATGTGTGCATCCGTGAAAATCGAAAACGGCGCACAGAACGCGCGCCGAACTGGGCAGCTTTCTAGAGAACGGATTGTTCACAGTCAACGCAGAATGTAGATACTTTGCATAACAAAAACAACAACTTACGAATATGGTGCAATTGTACCGTAGAAAACCCTATTGATTTGGAATGGAATAGGTGGCCGTCACGTGGGCGACCGGGTCGGGCGATACCCCCGACAGCAACATGACTTCGCCGACCGCAAGCCGTCTGCCGAGCTTGAGGATCTTCGCCGCCGCCAGCACATCCTCTCCGGCCTGGCCCTTGCGCAGGAAATTGATGGTGAGATTGGTGGTGACCGCAAGCCCGATCGGCCCGATCGCCGAGAGCAGCACGACGTACATGGCGCAGTCGGCGAGCGCCATCAGCGTCGGTCCCGACACCGTGCCGCCCGGACGCAGCATGCGCTCATGATAGCGCTGGCGCAGCACGCAGGTTTCGCCATCGGCGCTTTCGATCCGGATCTCGCCATCGCCGAAGGCCTGGGGAAATTCGACGCGGAGGAATTCCTCCAGTTCCGCGACGCTCATTTTCGCTGCTGCCATGCTTTCCCCGCCCTCGCGTCGCGCGTCCTGTTACATTAAGTTACGGCTGTCACCCAATGGAATCTGCCCAACGGACTCTGCAAATGCCTGCTCAAGCCGCCCGCGCCCCCGTTGAAGATAGCCCGCTGCTGTTGCGCGAGACCAAAGGCCCTGTTGCCGTGATCACGTTCAACCGTCCGGCGCGGCGCAATACGCTGTCGGAGCAAGTGATATCCGCGGTGCACGCTGCGCTCGACGACATAGCCGCCGACAAGACGGTCAGAGCGCTGGTGATCGCTTCGCAGGGGCCGGCATTCTCGTCGGGCCATGACCTCAAGCAGTTGACGTCGCATCGCAGCGACGCCGACGGCGGCCGCGCCTATTTTGCCAAAACCATGAATGCGTGCAGCGCCATGATGCAGGCGATCGTGAATCTGCCGAAGCCGGTCGTCGCCGCCGTGCAGGGCATCGCCACCGCCGCCGGCTGCCAGCTTGTCGCGAGCTGCGACATGGCGGTTGCATCCGATGAGGCTCGCTTTGCGACGTCCGGCATCGACAACGGCCTGTTCTGCTCGACACCGATGGTGGCCCTGTCGCGCAACGTCCCGCGCAAGCAGGCGATGGAAATGCTGATGACGGGTGAAGCGATCTCCGCCCAGCGCGCCGTCGAGATCGGCCTCGTCAATCACGTCGTTCCTGCCGGCCATGAACGCGACGCCGCAATCGCGCTCGCGCAAAAGGTCGCGCGCAAGTCCGCTTATGCCTTGAAGCTCGGCAAGCAGGCATTCTACCGGCAGGTCGAAATGAACCTGGCCGACGCCTACCGCCTCACCGCGGAAGTCATGACCGAGAACATGATGGCGTTCGATGCCATCGAAGGCATCGGCGCCTTCATCGAGAAGCGCGAGCCGAAGTGGCAGGACAAGTAGCCCCTCGTCCTGAGGAGCCGCGAAGCGGCGTCTCGAAGGATGCAGGCCCGCCTGGGGCCTCATGGTTCGAGACGCGCGTTCGGCACTCCTCACCATGAGGGTTAAGAAGAGAGCAAATGAACCACGACGCCTATCCAGACGACTACATCCGCTGCATCCTCAATAGCGTCAAATCGATCGCGATGGTCGGCGCCTCGCCGGTCGACGTTCGCCCGAGCTATTTTGCGTTCAAATATCTGGCACAGCGCGGCTACGACATGATTCCGGTCAACCCCGGCCATGTCGGCAAGAGCCTGCTCGGCCGGCCCTTTGTCGCATCGCTTGTCGATATCGGCCGCCCCATCGACATGGTCGAGATCTTCCGGAGCTCGGCTCACATCATGCCCGTGGTCGATGAGGCGCTGACGCTGTCGCCGCTGCCGAAGGTAATCTGGATGCAGCTCGGCGGGCGCGACGACGCGGCGGCGGCAAAAGCAGAGGCCTTGGGCCTGAAGGTCGTGATGAACCGCTGCCCGAAGATCGAATGGGGTCGCCTGTCGTCGGAGATTTCCTGGATGGGCGTCAATTCGCGCACCATTTCGGCCAAACGTGCACCGATTCCGACCCAGGTCATGCGGCTGTCGCTCAATCGCACAAGTGTCGGCGGCGGCACGACCACGGCCTCGGACCGCGCGGCAAAGCAGCGGAACGACGCCTCCTGACGATTGTTTCGGATTGGCAGCGATGCCGGCACGATCGTTGCGAAGTGGAAGCGGGGCGCCAAGAGAGGCGAAGTCGCCTTGACGACGGTTTTTCCTGACGCGATTGTCTCCCTTATCGAGAGGCGGCGTACCCTCGCCGCCTCTCCTGCGAGACCGCCGCGTCGGCTCGCCGCTCCGCCGCACTATGCCTCTTGACAAGGAAGAAGCATGAACGATCGTGTTCCCGGATTTTCGACCCTTGCCGTGCATGCCGGTGCACAGCCCGATCCGACCACCGGCGCGCGCGTCACGCCGATCTATCAAACCACATCCTTCGTCTTCAACGATGCCGACCACGCCGCCTCGCTGTTCGGGCTGCAGGCGTTCGGCAATATCTACACGCGCATCGGCAATCCGACCAACGCCGTGCTGGAAGAGCGCGTCGCAGCTCTCGAAGGCGGTACCGCGGCGCTGGCGGTTGCTTCCGGCCATGCCGCGCAGGTCGTCGTGTTGCAGCAGCTCCTGACGTCGGGCGACGAATTCGTCGCCGCGCGAAAACTCTATGGCGGGTCGATCAACCAGTTCACGCACGCCTTCAAGAGCTTCGGCTGGAACGTGGCGTGGGCCGACACCGACGACATCGCAAGCTTCGAGGCTGCGGTTTCGCCGCGCACCAAGGCGATCTTCATCGAATCCATCGCCAACCCCGGTGGCACCATCACCGATATCGAGGCGGTCGCGGCGGTCGCCCACAAGGCCGGCGTGCCGCTGATCGTCGACAATACCCTGGCGACGCCCTATCTGATGAAGCCGATCGATCACGGCGCCGACATCGTGGTGCACTCGCTGACTAAATTTCTGTGCGGCCATGGCAACTCGCTCGGCGGCGTCATCGTCGATGCCGGCACCTTCGATTGGTCGAAGGGCAACAAATATCCGATGCTGAGCGAGCCCAGACCCGAATATCACGGCATCAAGATCCACGAGACTTTTGGCAATTTCGCCTTCGCCATTGCCTGCCGCGTGCTCGGGTTGCGAGATCTGGGACCTGCGCTGTCGCCCTTTAACGCCTTCCTGATCCTCACCGGCATCGAGACGCTGCCGCTGCGCATGCAGAAGCACTGCGAAAACTCCAAGGCAATCGCTGAATTTTTGCAAGCGCATGCGGCGGTCGCGGCGGTGAACTATGCAGGACTCGCCGGAGACAAGTACAACAACCTCGCGCGCAAATATTGTCCAAGGGGTGCCGGCGCGGTGTTCACCATCTCGTTGAAAGGCGGCTATGAGGCCGGCGTCAATCTGGTGGCGAACCTGAAGCTGTTCTCGCATCTCGCCAATATCGGCGACACCCGCTCATTGGTGATCCACCCGGCCTCGACCACCCACAGCCAGCTCGACGATGCGGCCAAGATCAGGGCCGGAGCGGGCCCGGACATCGTGCGGCTATCGATCGGGATCGAGGACAAGGAAGACCTGATCGCCGACCTGGATCAGGCGCTGAACGCGTAGAGCCGCGGCGCGTGCGTCCCGACTGTTTCGCCGCAACGGGACGCACGCACCACCGCTTGTTAACGTTCCGTTCACCCTCCTTCGCGAGCATGCTCGCCGCTGGACGGAGCGCACGACGGGCATGATTCGAAGCGGAGCGATATTGCGGTGGATGCTGCCGATCCTGCTCGCGATCGCTGCCGCGAGCGTGGCGCAGGCGGCTGATCTGCCGGCGTACCATCGCGGCTACGCGCCGCCGCCTCAAGTCTACGGCGTCGAGGCGCCCCCGCCGGCAGTCTATGTCGAAGATCCTCCACTGATCTCGCTGCCGACGACGCCGATCCTGCCGGGCTCGTCGACGCTGCCTGGCTATTACGGACGTCCTTTCGATTATTATTATCAGGGCGCCTATTATGGTGGCGGGCCATACCCGAGCTATTTCTTCCGCCTGCCCTACGCCTGTGGCGTCTACGGCTATTGCTGATCGGCCGATCGCGGGCCAATAGAAAATCTTGAGACAGAGAGCCCCATAGGGAGAGCGGCATGAAGTTCCGCGAGATCAGTGTCATCACGCAGGAGATGCTCAGCGAAGGCGGCCGCGAGCTCACAACCCCCTGCAAGCGGGTTGCGGCCTGCGGCGTGCTTTCGAACCCCAGCGCCGGCCAGCCGCCGATCGACGATTTCTCTGAACTGGTGGACCTTTCGGTCGCGGCGGGAGAGGTTTTGACCGCGCGTGCGCTTGCCGCGCTGGCGCCGCTCGCACCTCACGGCTACGGCAAGGGCGTTATCGTCGGCACATCGGGCGATCTCGAGCATGGCGCAAGCATGATCCACGTCCGCATCGGGCTTGCCATGCGCAAGGGCGCCGGGGGCGGCCCGGCGCTGATCCCAGGGAACGCCAAGGTCGCCGGCCCGGGCACTTCGATCGACATCATCTTCGGCGGCCTCGATGATGCCTGGGACTACGATGCGATGGATACCATGACCGTCATGGTGCCGGGTGCACCGAAACCGGATGAGATTTTGCTGGTGGTGGCGTTCCTCGGTGGAAGTCGGCCCAACGCGCGGGTCAAAGGCGCAACGCCGGCGCAGGTCGCCGAAGTCGTCCGGGCAAATGCAGGGCACCTGATGCCCCGTTGAGACAATCGCGCGTCTTAACCTGCCTGACTGAGTGGCGCGGCGAGAGGTTGCGGTGCGGCCTCCGTTTGCCGTGCTGCCAATCGCTCGGCCTGCATCACGGCCAGCGTCAGCACCACAATGGCGACCGCCTGATGCGTGAGCGCAAGCGCAATCGGCACCTGGTTGAGCAGCGTCAGGATTCCCAGCGTCGCCTGCAGCGCGACTGCGGCGAGAAGCCAGAATGCGCCACTGACCGCGACGCTCCCGGCGCGCGAACGCAGCGCATCGAAAGCGTGAAAGAGCGCGAGCGCAAACAACGCATAGGCGGTCATGCGATGCTCGAATTGCACCGTCAGCGTGTTTTCAAAGAGATTACGCCACCACGGCGTATCGAACCACAGGCGCTCGCCGGACGGAATGAAGCCGCCATCGATGTCGGGCCAGGTATTGTAGACAAAACCTGCGCGCAGGCCCGCGACAAGCGCGCCGAAATAGAGCTGCACGAAGGTCAGCGCGACCAGAGCGCTACTCGTGATCTTGAGCCGTGCCGCAGTTGCGAGTGGTGCGCGCTCGCCAAGCCGCCGCAAGGTCCAGACGATGGCGGCAAAGATCAACAGCGCCAGCACGAGATGCGTGGCGAGCCTGTACTGCGAGACCTCGATGCGCTTCGAAAGTCCGGATGCCACCATCCACCAGCCGACCGCGCCCTGGAGCGCGCCGAGGCCGAAGATCAGCCACAGCCGCCGCTTCAGTTCCGCGCTCAATCCGCCGCGCCACAGGAAGAACAGGAACGGCAACAGATAGACCATGCCGATCACGCGGCCGAGCAGCCGATGGCTCCATTCCCACCAGAAGATGGTCTTGAACTGCGACAGCGTCATCCCGGCGTTGAGCGCCTGGTATTGCGGGATTTGTTTGTAGCCCTCGAACTCCTGTTGCCACTGCGCTTGTCCGAGCGGCGGCAGCGCGCCGGTGACCGGATTCCACTCCGTGATCGAGAGCCCGGACTCGGTGAGCCGGGTCGCGCCACCGACCAGCACCATCAGCGCGATCAGCGCGGCGACCACGGCAAGCCAGCCGCGCACCGCGCGCAGCGAAGAGGTCTGTTTTACCGGTATAACGCTCATCCAGCGAAACTTGTCTTGGAAAACTTGAATGGATTTGCGCGCCCCTTATAGTCCGCGCCGACCCGCGCGCAAGCCGCGCCTCAATGCCAAGCCCCGCACATTTCCGTCATGACGATCCGAACCCGCAAATTATTTGGCGCCGTCGCGCTGATCCTGCTCGCGGCCGCCTGGGCGCTGGCGGGGATGGCGGTGGCGCAGATGCCCTGGCTTGAGAAATCGGGCCTGCTGCAGGCGATCTTCTATGTCGTGGCCGGCATGGGCTGGGTATTGCCGGCAATGCCGATCGTGAGCTGGATGTCGCGCCCGGATGCTTGAACTGCGATGGACATTGCGATTTAAGCGAATCTTATGGCGCATGATCTTTTCGGAGAACCGGTTCCCGCTTTTCCGGATCATGCGCTAAATCTCGGATTTCGGCGTTGGCCGCACCGGCGCGAAAGTCGCGCCCGAGAGCAACACGCGCATGGCGCGCAGCGAGGTGATCCGTCCATCCCAGGCGATCCGCGGCAAGGCATGGAGATTGGTGCGGCCCGCGGTATCGACGATGCCCGCAATGGTTGAAACCGCGCTGGAAAAGCCCGCTTCCCTTGCCATCACGACATGGGCGCGGCCGAATGCGTTGCGATCGCCGAACGGAAAAGCAAAATGCTTGATGTCGCGGTGGAACGCGGCCTCCGCGACCGCTTTGCCCATGGTCATCTCGCGCAATGCGTCAGGGTTCTTCAGGCTCGACAGCGCAGCGTAGTTCACCGTGGCGCTGCCGATCGTCGCCAGGGGATCGGCAGCGAGCCCGGTAAGATCGACCCAATCGATCATGGCTTCGCGCGTCAGCGCGGCGAGATCGACGGAATAACGCTTGCAGAGATCCTGGATCGCCGACGATAGCTCCGGCTGCGGCAATTGGCGCAGCCAGCTCGAGAGGAATTCGAAGACCTCGGTCTTCTCCTCGGGCGTTCTGGCGGAAAAATGCTGCTCCTTCCGATCGATGATCAGATTGATGCGGTTTTCCTTCGCCACGATCTTTTCCAGCGCAAGCCACCACGGCTCTCCGACGCCGTCCGGGAACGAGGTCGGCACATAGACCGTGAACGGAACACCGTGGTGCCTCAAGATCGGATGGGCCGCCCTTGCCAGATCCTTGTAGCCGCCATCGAAGGTGAGGCAGACGAATCGGCGGCGCTGGGCGAGGATGACCGCGCGCCGGCAAACCTCGTCCATGGTGACGAATTCGTATTTCCAGCGCTTCAGTGCGCGGATGGCGCGGTCGAGAAACTTTGGGGTGATTTCGTTGGCCCTTAACGGCTGAAACCGGCCTGAGCGGCGCGGAATGACCCGTTCGAACTTCAGGATCACGCCGGCACCGCCAACCTCGCGGCTCTGCCAGGCACGCCCGCTGAAATAGGCGAGTTCCAGCTTCAGGCTTGCGAGTAAGGGATTGTCGGATGGCAAACTTCGCCCCCAAAGGCAAGCGCAGACGACCTGCCCGCAGCCGCCCCGTCATTACCCTTTGTTGACACTTGTTTGCAAAGGTCCGCTGAAGACGAAAAGCGTAAATTTTTGCCTTTCAAACAGGTTTCGCAAACAGGTTTCGCAATGACCCTTGCTGCGGCGATCGAAAGCCGGACGGCAGATGCGCCAGCACGGTCGGGGTCAAGCCGGATCGCGCGCGTTGATCTTATCAGCGACCTCGGCGTCGCCGAAACGATCTGGCGCGAGCTCGAGGCACGGCAGCTTGCCACCCCCTATCAGCGCTTCGACCTGCTCTCGGCGTGGCAGCTTGAAGTGGGCAACCGCGAAGGCGCCCTGCCCTGCATCGTGACGGCCCATGACGCCGACGGCCGGCCGCTGGTTCTCCTGCCGCTCACGCTCCGCCGCCATCGCGGCATTCGCATCGCCTCCTTCATGGGCGGCAAGCACACCTCCTTCAACATGGCGTTGTGGGACAGGGATTTTGCCCGCGAAGCCACTCCAGCCGACCTGACCGCGCTGGTTTCCGGTTTGCACGCACACAACGCAGTCGATGTCCTGGCGTTGACCCAGCAGCCACGGCATTGGCAGGACCAGCTCAATCCGCTTGCCATGCTGCCCAGGCAACGCTCGGTGAACGATTGCCCCGTCCTGACCATGGTGCCGGGCGACCCGCCGACCAACCGGATCAGCCACTCGTTCCGCCGGCGGCTGCAGAGCAAGGAGCGCAAGCTCCAGGCGGCGGGATATCGCTACCACATCGCCGGCAACGAAGCCGACATCGAGCGGCTGTTGAACTGGTTCTTCCAGGTCAAGCCGATGCGGATGGCGGAGCAGAAGCTTCCTGACGTGTTCGCGGAACCCGGCGTTGCGGACTTCGTCCGCACATGCTGTCACACCAGGCTTCCCGGCGGCGGGCACGTGATCGAGATTCACGCACTTGAATGCCACGATGAGGTGATCGCGATCTTTGCCGGTGTCGCCGACGGCCATCGCTTTTCGATGATGTTCAACACTTACACCATGTCGGGCCGCTCGCGATACAGCCCCGGCCTGGTCCTGATGCGGCACATCATCGACCATTATGGCGAGCGGCACTATCGCGCGCTTGATCTGGGCATCGGCTCGGACGACTACAAGCGGCTGTTTTGCAAGGGCGACGAGCCGATCTTCGACAGCGTCATTGCGCTGACGCCGCGCGGCAGGCTCGCCGCAATCGCGATGTCAGGCTTGAGCCGCACCAAGCGGCTGGTGAAGCACAATCGCTTCCTGCTCAATCTCGCCCAGCGCCTGCGTCGCGCGCTCTGGTAAATCTCTTCTCTCAGGCAGCCACCACGCGCGGAGCGCTCGCGGCGGCGTTGCCGACCGCGGCCGGCTCATCCAGCATCGTCACCTCGGAAAAGCCCGCGGCTTTGAGCTGCTCGCACATCAGATTGCGCGCATCCTGCGTCATCGAGGTCTCCGGCACCACGACCGCGCGTGCTTTTGCCGTCAGCAGCTCGGCCGGCAGATCGGCCGCGCTGCCGGCGTCGAGCAGCACGTGATCATAGACCCCGAGCAGCGCATCGATCGCCAGCGTCATCCGCGGCGACTGCAGCTGCGTGCGGTCGAACCCGGGACGCCCCGCATTGACGATATGCACACGCGACAGCCGATCCTTGGTGATCACCTGCGAGAACGAAGCTTCGCCCTGCATCAGTTCCGCAAGGCCGGGCGCGAACGGATCGGCAGAGATGGCCGGCATCGTCGGCGACGAAGCCGCGAGATCGACCACCACTACCCGCGAATCGCGTGCAAGCTGGCGCGCCAGCGTCAACGCGGTCAGCGTGATGCTCTCGCCCGAGGCGGTGCCGAGGATCGTCACCTTGTGGCCGGCCTCGCCCGCATTGTGAAACGTTTCCGCGAGCCGGTCGATATCGGAGAGCCGCGCCGTGATCTCCTGCTGCGGCTCGCTCTTGGCCGGCGCGACCGGCCGAGCGGTCACGCGCTCGACCTCCATGGACGGCTCGGCCTTCGCCCGAACCGCCGCGATCGGCGCAGCCAGCGCCGATACCGCGCGCGGCGCGGTGATCGCGAGCAATTCTCCGGTCACGATCAGACCGCTCGACAGCAGCAAGGTCGCCAGCGTCGCGATCAGCACGATCGGCAGCTTCTTCGGATAGGCCGGGGTATTGGAAACGATGCCGCTGGAAATGATGCGGCCATCGGTGGGAGCCCCGTCGATGTTCTCGCGCGTCGTCGCCTCGCGATACTTCGCCAGATAGGATTCAAGCAGGTCGCGCTGCGCCTTGGCTTCGCGCTCGAGCGCACGGAGCTGCACGTCCTGGCCGTTGCTCGATGACGCCTGCTTCTTCACTTGATCGAGGCTCGCAGAGAGGGCGTCCACCCTGCCGCCGGCAATGCGCGCATCGTTGTCAAGCGAGCGCGAGATCTTGCCGGCTTCGTCACGGATCTGGCCGTCGAGATCTGCCAGCTGCGCTTTCAATTCCTTGATGCGGGGGTGGCCGTCGAGCAGGGTCGACGATTGCTCGGCGAGCTGGGCGCGCAGCGTTACCCGCTGCTCGAACAGGCGCCGCATCAGCTCGGAGTTGAGAATCTCCGAAGCCTCGATCGGCTTGCCGCTCTGAAGCATGTCGCGGATCAGCCGCGCCTTGGCTTCCGCGTCCGATTTCAGCGCACGCGCGTTGTTGAGTTGCGTGTTCAGTTCACCCATCTGCTGGTTGGACAGCGTAGTGTTGTTGGTGCCGACGAACAGGTTCGCCTTCGAGCGGAAGTCCTCCGCGCGCGCTTCGGCCTCGGAAACCTTGGTGCGCAGGCTGTCGATCTCGCCGGACAGCCACTGGCTCGCCGCCTTGGCTTGCTGCTGCCGCGCATCCTGCTGCAGCACCAGATAACCCTCGGCGATCGAGTTGGCGACCTTGGCTGCCAGATCCGGATCGCGGGACTGGAACTCCACGACGATGACGCGGGACTTGTCGACGGCATAGGCGGTGAGCCGGTCGTAATAGGCATCGAGCACGCGCTCTTCCGGCGTCATCGAGAACGGATCGCGACCGATGCCGAAGAGCGCCAGCAACGACTTGATGGGCGACAGGCCGCCAAGCACCGGATCGAATTCGGGGCGTTGGGCGAGCTTGTTCTTCTTGATGATAGCGCGCGCGAGATCGCGCGACAGCACGAGTTGCACCTGGCTGGTGACGGCCTCCGCGTCGAGCGCCGCGCGCTCCTCGGTGCGTTCGCCGTTCGGGCGCAAGAACACGTTCTCGCGACCATCGATCAGAATCCGCGCTTCGGATTTGTAGCGAGGCGTGATGAGGTTCACGATCGCAATCGCGAGCACGAGGGCAAGCATGGTCGGGGCGATAATCAAGCCGCGCTTGCGCTTGAGCGCCTCGCCCAGCGCACGCAG
>Ga0134126_10007148_pt1 | contig 14012 bp, 9 predicted proteins | sample KB31752_FD_96881 | JGI IMG/M metagenome (GOLD analysis project Ga0134126, IMG submission 96881) | Terrestrial soil microbial communities with excess Nitrogen fertilizer from Kellogg Biological Station, Michigan, USA - KB3-175-2 | ecosystem: Environmental > Terrestrial > Soil > Unclassified ... | reverse complement strand
AGGCGCGAGGCGGGGGCGGTCGACAAATCCGCCGATCCGGGCGAGGAACGGGCCGGCTCAGCCAAGGACGCGCCGCCATCCGCTCCCTCTTCGCCACCCAGATCCTCGAGGCCACGCTCGCGGACGCGCCGGACTTCGCGGCCTTCAACGCAGAGCTCGCCGGAGCCTGCGCGATGCTGGCCGCCGAGGACAAGGCCGGGCAGGCCTGGTGCCGCGAGCACGGCTACGCCGGCTATACGTCCTACGCCTCGCTGGGCGACCTGCCGCAGCGGGCCAGCGTGTTCGGCGAGCTGAAGCGGCGGCTCGACAAGCACGCGGCGCGGTTCGCCGCCGACCTGGCCTTCGATCTCGGCCCGCGCGGCAAGCTGAAGCTCGACAGCCTGTGGGTGAACGTCCTGAAGCCGGGCGGCGCCCATTCGGGCCATGTGCATCCGCACAGCGTGCTCTCCGGCACGGTCTATGTGGCGACGCCGCCGGGCGCCGGGGCGCTGCGCCTGGAGGATCCGCGCCTGCCGCTGATGATGGCCGCCCCGCCGCGCCGCACCGGCGCGCCGGCCGAGCTGCAGACCTTCGTCACCCTCACCCCGACGCCCGGCGCGCTTTACATGTGGGAGAGCTGGCTGCGCCACGAGGTGCTGCCCAGCCGCGCGCCCAACCTCGCAAAGGGGGCGCCGCGCGTCAGCGTCAGCTTCAACTACGCGTGGACTTGAGGCGCGCGGGCCCCAAACCACGAGGGCCTCAGACCGCCTGCCCCGCGCACCAGCCGCTGGCCCAGGCCCACTGGAAATTGTAGCCGCCGAGCCAGCCGGTGACGTCCACCACCTCGCCGATGAAGTAGAGGCCGGGCACGGCCTTGACGGCCATGGTGCGCGAGTCGAGCGCGCGGGTGTCGACGCCGCCGACAGTGACCTCGGCGGTGCGATAGCCCTCCGAGCCCACCGGCTTGACACGCCAGGCGTTCACCGCGCCGGCCAGCTGCCGCAGCCGCGCGTCGGACGCGTCGGCGAGGTTGCCGACGGCGCCGGCCTCCTCGGCGATCAACTGGGCGAGGCGGCGCGGCAGCCATTGGGCGAGCACCGTAACCGGCGCCTGCCGCGGCTGCTCGGCCTTGGCGCGGGCCAGCGCCGCGTAGGCGTCGAGGCCCGGCGCCATGTCGATCTCGATGGCCTCGCCCGGCCGCAAGTAGGACGAGATCTGCAGGATCGCCGGGCCGCTGAGGCCGCGGTGGGTGAAGAGCATCGCCTCCTCGAAGCGCCGCTTGCCGCAACTGACGCGCACGTCCAGCGACACGCCGGCCAGTCCCTTCAGGCGGTCGAGCAGCGCCGGCTCGAAGGTCAGCGGGACGAGGCCGGCTCGCGTCTCGACCACGCCGACGCCGAACTGCTCGGCGAGCTGGTAGCCGAAGCCGGTGGCGCCCATTTTCGGGATCGATTTGCCGCCGGTGGCCACCACCAGGGACTCGCACGCCGTCTCGCCGGTCGGCAGCGCGACCCGGAAGCGGTCCGCGCCCTTCTCGACGCGTTGCACGGTCGTCGCCAGGCGCAGCGTCACGCCGGTCTGGGCCATCTCGGCCTTCAGCAGGTCCACCACCTGAGTCGCCGAGCCGTCGCAGAAGAGCTGGCCCAGCGTCTTCTCGCGCCAGGCGACGCCGTGGCGGTCCAGCAGGGCGATGATGTCCGCCGGCTTGTAGCGGCTGAGCGCCGAGAGGCAGAAATGCGGATTGGCGGAAAGGAAGCGGTCGGGCGCGGTGTGCAGGTTGGTGAAGTTGCAGCGCCCGCCGCCGCTGATGCGGATCTTCTCGCCGGCCGCCTTGGCGTGATCGATCACGAGCACCCGGCGGCCGCGCCGTCCCGCCTCGATGGCGCACATCATCCCGGCGGCGCCCGCGCCGATCACCACCACGTCGAAACGGTCCGCCCCCGTTGACTTCGCCATCGCCATCGCCGCGCGGTGTAGGGGAATTCGGCCACGCCCGCGACGCGCTTGCCGCCCAAGACGCGCTTGTCGCCGTGGGCGGCGCGATCCTACAAGCCGCCATGGCCTGGACCCGCCGCTACGACGACACCGAGCCCCAGCGGGTGAACCGCTGGCTGGCCCAGAGCGGCGTCTGCTCGCGGCGCGAGGCCGAGGATCTGATCGTCCGCGGCCTGGTGTTCATCGACGGCGCGCGGGTCGACGACGTCGGCCGCAAGATCGCGCCCGGCCAGACCCTGGAGCTGAACGACGCCGCCGAGGGCCAGCTGCAGGCGAGCCTCACCGTGGTGCTGAACAAGCCGCTGGGCGTGGTGTCGAGCCAGCCGGAGGGCGAGCAGGTCCCGGCGGTGCGGTTGCTGACGCCGGGTGCGCTGTGCGGCGAGAGCCCGGCGATCCCCGACCGCAACAGCCGCCTTGCGCCGCTCGGCCGGCTCGACCAGGACTCGCACGGCCTGCTCATCCTCTCGGAGGACGGGGTGCTGGCCAAGGCGCTGATCGGGCCGGCCTCGACGCTCGACAAGGAATACCTGGTGCGCGTGGCCGGCCCGGTCACCGACGCGAAACTGGCGAAGCTGCGCCACGGCCTGGCGCTCGACGGCCGCCAGCTGAAGCCCGCGAAGGTGACCCTCGCGGGCGAGCAGCGCCTCCGTTTCATCCTGACCGAGGGCCGCAACCGCCAGATCCGCCGAATGTGCGACCTGGTCGACCTGACGGTGACCGACCTCTACCGCCTGCGCATCGGCCCCCTGCGCCTCGGCGACCTGCCCGAAGGCCGCTGGCGCGCGCTCAGCGGCGAGGAGCGCGCCGCCCTGCTGGCGTGGAAAGCGCGCCCCTGATCTCGGGCGCGGCGCAGTCCAACTCTCTTCGCCGTCCAACATGAGTGAGTGGCTGTGCACGCAGTCAGCAGAGAACTGTGCTCCGTGATTTTCACGGAAAAGGCCCTAGCTTCGGTAGAGGATCTGCCAAGTGGCGGATGCGATGCTCCAGGCGAACGGCGCGCAAGAGGACGGAGGCGTGCCACTGATGGTCTTTCCTTGCCCGTGGCCCTGCGCGACCCGCTCGGGCGTCGGCCTTGCGCCAGCTCCGGAGTGCGGACCGCCCGCCGGAGGCCGGCGGACCGACGCTGAGGGAGGAGCCGCTGGTCTCAGTTAGGCCACGCGGCGCTTTCGCGGCGCCTTGCCCGGCGTTGCCGGCGGCCTCGCAGGGGACCGATCGCGGCGCGGCTTCGCGGACTCCTCTTCGAGCCGCTTCATGATCGAGTCGCGGATTGGTTTGGCGCTGGCAAAGTAGGTCTCGATCAGCGCCTGGATCAGGTCGCGGTCGCGCGCTACCAGCGCATCGACGATATCGCGGTGCTCGGCGTGATGGTCGCGGTCGCGGTCGCTCTCGAGCTCGGCGTAGAGATTGAGGTAGCGCTCCAGCCGATTGCCGAGGTCGGCGAACACTTTCTCCAGTACCGGCGAACCAGCGCCGGACAGCAGTTCGCGGTGCAGGGCCTTGTAGGCCAGCTGCCAGCGCTCGCGCGCCTCCGGTTCGCCGTCGGGAAGCACCTTGCGCACCTTTTGGGTGCGATGGAGCATGACGACCACGCGCTCTTCCCAGGCATCGTCGCCGCGCTCGAGCGCCTTGCCGAGCACAAGCCGATAGATCGACTGATGGGCGTCGAGCACGTCGCGATAGTCTTCGCCCGAGGTTGGCGCGACGCGGTATCCTTTCTGATGCTCGTGCACGACGAGTCCCGTGGACGATAGCAGCAGGATCGCTTCGCGGATCGGGCTGTGGCCCACCCCGTAGAATTTGGTCAGCTGCTCGACCTTCAGCCGCTCGCTCGGCGCGAACACGCCGCGGACGATATCGCGCTGCATCCAGAAGGCCACCTTGTCGGTCGGGCCGTAGATCGGCGGTCCCAGCGCCTCGAGTTCCGGCGTCCAAAAGGTGGCGATCGAATGGATTTGGGTCGGCACGAAGTCTCCCTCGCCAGCGCTCACGCCGACGCCGCTCCGAAAGGATGCCGGGCCGACATCAGACGGGCTTTGCGGGGAAGGTAAGGCCTGCCGCGGCGGATTCAATAAATTCTTCGCCTGCGGGCTGTATCTGTCGACCGCCCAAAGACGCGGCAGGCGGGCCGCCGTAGCGACCCGCCCCACCTGGGTCAGCGAACGCGGACGTCCAGTGAGACGCCGACCGTCCGGAACGAATTGCCGGATGGATCGGGGAAGTTGGCGTAGCCGCCGGTGTCGAAGAAGGTCGGGATGATCCCGACCACATAGTGCTGGTCGAAGAGGTTGCGGGCGAAGAGGCCCATCCGCCAGGCGCCGTCCCTGGGGCCGACGCCGACATTGGCATTGAAGATGCCGTAGCCCGGCTGGATGGTGTTCGGGTCGTTGACCGCGAAGAACACCTTACTCTTCCAGCTCCAGGTAGCGTGAGCGTCGAGCACCAGGTTGTCGGTGACGTCGTGGCTGTAGTTGGCCGCGAGGTTGTAGCTCCACTTCGGCGAATTGGTCAGCGCCGCGCCACGCACCTGGTAGCCGCCTGTCGCCGGGTTGAACATGCCGCAGACGATGCCCGGGTCGCACTGGGTGACGTAGTCGGTGAAGTAGGTGTCCGCGTACATCACGTTAGCGCTGACGCTCAGGTCGTGAGTCACCTGGGCGGTCAGCATCCCCTGAAAGCCCTTCGAGAGCAGGCCGCCGGCGTTGCCTTCCTCGTAGGTCGGCGGCGACACCCGCGTGTCGAACACCTGGGCCTGGAAGTTGTGGAAGTCCTCGTAGAACACCGCGAGGTTCGCCTGCAGGCGGTGGTCCAGGAACTCCGATTTCACACCGCCCTCGTAGTCCACCGAGGTCTCGGGCTCGACCACGGTGCCGCCGCCGAGGATGTTGTTGACGGTCGGACCCTTGTAGCCCCGCGCGATCGTCGCATAGGCCATCAGGTCGGGCGTGAACTGGTACTGCAGACCGGCCCGGCCGGACCAGTCGCCGTGCTTGGGATTGACCGGCGGGTTTTGGAAGTTGGCCTGTCCGCAGGGCGCGCCGAACGCATAGGTGATCTGGCAGAAGTTCGCCGCAGGCACGACGCCGTATTGCGAGAGCAGGTCGTCGTAGGTGTAGCGGGCGCCCAGGATGAGGCTCAGCTGCGGCGTGACGTGCCACGAGCCCTGCCCGAACGCCGCGTAGCTTCTGCTGTCCACATGATAGCGCGGCGCGCCGGCTTGGGAGCTCAGGAAGGTGGTCGTGTTGTTGGGCAGCAGGCCGAAGGTGCCGCCCTGCAACTGGCCGGGGTCGTTGACCAGGTCGAAGAAGTAGAGGCCACCCACCCACTCGACTGGCCCCTTGCTCGGCGAGGTCAGCCGGAGCTCCTGGGTGAACTGGTTCGAGTGGATGAAGCCGTTATTGGTGTCGAACACCGGCAGCGGCGTCGAGTCCACCTCGAGCGCCACCCGATACTCATAGTGGTAATCCGCGGTGACGGAGGTGAGCGTGATGCCGCTCGGGAAGTGGTAGTTGACCTGCGCCTGGCCGCCGTACGTCCAGTCCTTCGTGTAGATGGGGCCGTTCCAGGCGCCCTCGACGTTGTCGGGGCCGGGCACGACCCCGTAGCTGGTCAGCTGCTGCTGGATGAAGTTCGGCGGGACATAGATGGCGCCCGTGCCGGTCCCGAAGCTGCGGATGGTCCAGACGGAGCTGGAGTTATCGCGGTGCGTCTCGAAGTCGCCGCTCAGCAGGACTTCGAGATTGCTGTTTGGCCGCCAGAGCGCCTTGGCGCGGAACGTGCCGTTATCCTGCGCGTAGAGCTCCCGGCCGGTGAAGAGGTTCTTCACGAAGCCGTCGCGATGGTTGTAGCCGGCCGTAAAGCGCAGCGCGAACGTGTCGTTGACAGGCACGTTCAGCGTGTCGTCGAAGATCATCTCGTTCCGCGAGCCGTACGAGATGTGGGCGTCGTTGCTGAAGGCGCCGATCTGCGGCCGGTTGGTGGTCACGACGATGGCCCCGGCCGAGGTGTTCTTGCCGAACAGCGTGCCCTGCGGGCCGTCGAGCACCTGGATCTGGCTGACGTCGGCCAGAGTGCCCAGGTCCGGCGAACGCGGCAGCGCCCAGACCACGTCGTCGATGAAGATGCCGACCGACTGCTCGATGCCGTAGTCGAAGGTCTGCGTGCCGACGCCGCGGATCTCGTATTCGGGCGAGACGCCGGAGGTGAACTGCACGCTCGAGGCCAGATGCTGGATATCGGTAAGGCTGGTGAACGCCGCGTTCCTGAGCTGCTGGCCCGAAACCGCCGTCACCGACACCGGCACGTTCTGCAGGTTCTCCTCGCGGCGCTGCGCCGTGACGATGATTTCCCCGACCTGGGCGCCGGCTGACGTAGCGGCGGCATCGCTCGCCGTGTCGGCGTGCGCCGCCACGCCCGCGCTCAGCGTCAGCGCCAGAACGGCCGCGCCGGCCATCGCGCGGCGCCGCGTCGAGACAGCGCACAACTTCGATCTGCCCATCGATGACATTCGCGAAAATCCCCCTAGGTTTAGCTTTGCGATTTAAGCCGCCATCTTTATGCGGATCGCATATTTTTTGGTCAATATCGCATTGTCCGGATATTTTATGTGATACGCGCCCCCAGGGCGCCCCGGAGTGGCTTTTGGACTGGCGTGGGTCCAACCGGCCACACCCAGCGCCCAGGAAGGCGGCGCTACCTGGACGCGTTTTTCCATACATGCATGTAAACATCGCACGATCCGATTCGAAATCGCGCGCAGGCGCCGACTCAGATCGATTCTTTGACGCGCCTCGTCGGGCCGTTCTAGATCAGGACCGTCTTGAACGGCCCGCCGACGGCCAACCGGAGCCATGCATGCGCAAGCCGCGCGACCAGCTGTCCCTGTCCCGCAAGCTCAGCTTCACGGTCGGCGACTACGCCTGCAACCTCTATTGGCAGAGCGTCTCGATCTACCTCTTGTTCTACTACACCGACGTGGTTGGCCTTTCCGCCGCCACCGCCGGCCTGATCTACATGATCGCCTCGATCTTCGATGGCGCGATCGACCCGTTCATGGGGGCGCTCGCCGATCGCACCCGCACCCGGCTCGGGCGCTACAGGCCCTATCTGCTGTTCGGCGGCGTCCCGCTCGGCCTTGCCTTCTGCCTCCTCTACTACAAGCCGCCGCTGACCGGCCTGGCGCTGGCGGCCGCCGTGCTCGGCGCGCACCTCGTCTTTCGCGCCGCCTACACCGTGCTGTCGATCCCCTACACGGCCCTCAACGCGCGGATCACCAACAGCACGAGTGAGCGTTCGACCATCGCGGCGTTCCGGATGATCTTCGCCACCCTGGCTGGCCTGACCGTCTCCTTCGGCACCCAGCCGCTGGTGAAGACGCTGGGCGGCGGCCACGACGCGACCGGGTTCTTCCGCCTGGCGGCGGTGCTGGCGCTGGCGGCGACCGCGATCTTCCCAATCGTCTTCCTCACCACCAGGGAACCGGTGGTCGACGCCGACGGCGCGCCGCCGCTGCGCAACGTCGACTACTGGCGCGCAGTGAGCCGCAACCGCGCCTTCTGGGCCGTGATGGCCGGTATCATCTTCGGCGTCATGTGCTCGACGACGCTCGGCAAGGCGGTGCTCTACTACTTCAAGTACTACCTACACGACGAAGCCGGCGCGCGTTACGCGCTGTCGATCAATGCGCTTGCTGGCTTCGCGGCGATCCCCGGCTGGCTCTTCTACACGCGTTTCGTCGGCAAGCGGGCCGCCTGGCTGACCGCCGTGGTCTGGGGGCTCGCCGGCCTGGCAGGCTTCGCGATCCTCGGCGCGCCGACCCCGCTGACCGCGACCGCCTTTTTCATGTTCATGCAGGTCGGCTCGCTTGGCGTTTCCTACACCTTCTGGTCGGTGCTGCCGGATACGGTCGAGTACGGCGAATGGCGGACGAGCCTGCGGGCCGAGTCGTTCATCTTCGGGCTCGGTCAGTTCTTTCTGAAGGCCGCGCTCGGCCTCGGCGCAGGCCTGTTCGGCGCGGCGCTGGGCGCCGTGGGCTACCACCCCGACGTGCCGCAGACCGCCGCGACGTTGCACGGCATGCGGATCATCATCGTGCTGCTGCCAGCGGTCGGGCTGATCGGCAGCGGGCTCGCCATGCTGGCCTACCCGATCCGCAAGGGCGTCCACGAGCGCATCGTCGACGAGCTTGCCGCCCGCGCCGCCGCCCGGCTTGAACCTTCGGAGGTCGCCGCCTAGATCGCGCCCGGCCGCGCGCGGATCGCGTCGATCGCTTCCATGTTGGCGATGGCGTCGCGCCCGCCGGTCACCGGGTCCGCCTCGCCTCGCAGCACGGCGACGACGTGATCGAGTTGCCAGGCGAAGCTGGAACGCGGATCGACGCGCAGCATGTCGACCTTCCCGCCCCGCTCCATCCTGAAGCGGCAACCAATCTGCGGCGCCATGAAATTGGTGACTTCGATCGAGCCGGCCTCGCCCTGCACGCGCAGGTGCGCCCGGCGCTGCCCCGCCGCCATCGACGTCTCGATGCGGCCCTCGAAGCCACCCGGGAAAGCCAGGTCGGCCGCGGTCGTCTCGTCAACGCCGTGCGACACGGCGGCCGCTGCGTTTCTGACGCGCGGCTCGCCGGCGATCTGGCGCAGGGCGTGAATGCAGTAAGCGCCCAGGTCCATCAACGCGCCGCCGCCGAGCTCCGGGCGCCAGCGGAACTCGGTCTCGGACCAGGCGATCGGCACACTGAACACCGCCTCGCCGCCGAGTGGCGCGCCGATCGCGCCATCGCCGATCAGCCGCAGCGCCTCCAGCATCGCCGGATGGAATCGGTAGTGGAACGCCTCGATCAGCGGCAGACCAGCCATGCCCGCGGCCGCGACCATCGCGCGGGCCTCGGCGCCGCTCAGCGCGAACGGCTTCTCGCACAGCACCGCCTTGCCCGCCTGCAGCGCGCGGATCGACCACTTTGCGTGCAGGCTGGCCGGCAGCGCCACGTGGACCAGGTCTACGTCATCGCGCGCGAGCAGCGCCTCATAGCCGGCCACCGCATGCGGGACGCCGTGCGCGCTGGCCATCGCCTCGGCGCGCGCCAGTTCCCGCGCCGCGATCGCCGTTACGCTGACGTCGGGCAGGTCTTTGGCCGGGCCCAGGATCGAAATGGGCGCGATCTTCGCTGCGCCGAGGATGCCGATGCGAATGGGCTGCTTCATTGCGACTCGATAGCAATTTACGATCGAAAACGAAGTCAGTAGACCATTTCAAATCGAAAAAGTAGACATCCGGCATGCAAGTGAACGCCTATGGATCCACCGGTCTCGAGGTCAGCCAGCTCACCTACGGGGCGATGACCATCGCTGCCGACCCGGGCCTGAAGGGCGACGTGGCGCCGTCGCTGCTGACGGCGCTCGAGCACGGCGTGACGCTGGTCGACACCGCGCGTGTCTATCCCCGCTCGGAGGAGATCGTGCGGGCGACGCTGGCGGCCTGGACGGGGCCGAGCCCGGCGATTTCGACCAAGTTGAGGTCGCAGGTGCGCGACGCCTGGCGTTTCCCGCATCCGGTCGGCGAGGCCTATCCGCCGTCGGCGATCCGCGCGTCGGTCGAGCAGAGCCTGACGGCGATCGGCGTCGAGCGTCTCGACATCGTCCACCTGCATCAGTGGTGGTACGACTGGACGCACGACCTCTCCTGGCTGGAGACGCTCCACGCGCTGCGTGACGAGGGCAAGCTGCGGCTGATTGCGGTCAGCGTGCAGGACCACGAGCACGACGCGGCGCTGGAACTGGTCAGCCGCCGCCTCGTCGATGGGGTGCAGAGCATCATGCACCTCTTCGAGTCGCGCCCTGCCAACGCTTTGCTGCCGCTGGCCGCGAGCCGCGGTGTCGGAATCATCGCCCGCTGCGCGCTCGACAGCGGCGGTCTCGCCGGAGGGCTGACCGAAGCCGACTTCGCCAGGCGCAACTTCCTCAGGCACGCGCCCTATGCGGAGTACGCGGCGCGGGTGGCGGCGCTGGAGGCGAGGTTCGTTCCGTCCGTCGCGGCCAGCCTGCCAGAGCTGGCGCTTCGCTTCGTCGCCTCGCTGCCTGGCGTCACAACCGTCACCCTCGGCATGAACGAAGCGAAGTTGGTGGAGAGCGGCGCGACGGCGCTCTCCAAGGGCCCGTTGCCGGCCGACGTCGTCACCGCGATCCGCCGCGAGCACGTCTGGACGCGGAACTTCTACGAGAAGCTGCTCTAAAGAGCGGGCTGCTCAGCTCAGCTCGATCGTCGCGGCCAGGCGAATGTCGCCAGCCGACCGGCCGACCAGCAGGTCATAAGCTCCCGGCTCGGTCACCCAGGCCCGGGCGTCAGGATCGTAGAACGCGAAGGCGCGCGGCGGCAGATCAACGGCGACGCGGACCGTGTCACCCGCATCGAGCATGACCTTGACGAACCCTTTCAACTCCTTCGGCGGCCTGGGCAGCCGGGGCGCGTGCGGTGCGACGTAGACCTGCGCCACCTCCTGGCCAGGTCGTTCACCGACGTTGGCGACGTTGAACTCCAGTCGCACCGTGTCCGCCACGCCCGCCGTCGCGGGTGCAGCAAGGTCCGACAGCTCGAAGCGGCCATAGCTGAGGCCGTGCCCGAACGGGAACAGCGGCTCGGCCTTAGTTTCGTCGTAGTAGCGATAGCCAACCAGCAGGCCCTCGGCGTAGTCGCACACCTTCGGGTCGGGGCTCGGCAGATGGGCCGGATGATCGCCGAAGCGCGCGGGCCAGCTCATCGGCAGGCGCCCGCCCGGATCGGCCCCACCGAACAGCACGCGGGCCAGCGCATCGGGCCCGGTCTCGCCGGGCAGCCACATCTGCAGCACCGCGCGCGCCTCGCCGATCCACGGCATGGCGAAGGGCGATCCCGTGTTCATCACCACGACGGTGCGCGGGTTGGCGGCCAGCGCGGCTCTGGCGAGCGCGTCCTGCTCGCCCGGCAGATCCATGTCGGCGCGGTCGTAGCCCTCGGACTCGGTGGTTGCGCCGGAACCCAGCACGAGGAGCGCGACGTCCGCTGACCGCGCCGCCTCGAGCGCGCGCTCCATCGGCTCGACCGGGGCGCGCACGCCGAGCGCTATGTATTCGTACGGTCGCTCGGCCGGGGTGTAGTCGAGGCGGATCTGGTAGCCTCGACCGGCAGTGAGACCGCGGCGGGCGAGGCGACGCGGCACCGACTGGACGAGCACGTCCTCACGGTCCTCGCGGGCCGGCGTCGCCAGATCGATGACGACTTCGTCGTCGACGAAGAACTGCGGCTCGCCGGTCGCGCGGATCGAGAACTCATACTCGCCGGTCTTGGCCGGCCAGAACCAGCCGCTCCAGCGAAACGACCGGTAGGGGCCGCCGCCCGGCCCGATCGCGGTGCCACGCACCCGGCGCACGAAGCTGCGCTCTGGCGGCGCCTCGCGCGCTTCGCCCTTGCAGTGGGCGCCGTCGAAGTAAACCGCGCGCAGGCCGGGGCCGCTGCGGTTCGCGTCCGGGCTGAAGAACGAGTCGTGCGGGACCGGCGGAAACGGATCGTTGTCGACTCCCTGCGCCTCGATCACCTCTACCTCACCGCCGAGCAGATCGCGCAGCGCCTCGCCGAGCGTTCGCCCGGCGTCGGTCACCACCTGCGAGCTGCCGCCGCCCTGCAGCTTGCAGCGGACGGCGTTGGGCCCGATCAGCGCCACGCGGCGGACCGCTCGGTCGAGCGGCAGCAGGCCGTCGTTCCTCAGAAGAGTGATCGCTTCGGTCGCCGCCGCGAGCGCGATCGCTTGGTGCCGGTCCGTCCGCCGCTCGCCGGTCGGAAGCGGTCCATCGAGCAGGCCGGAGCGGATGATGAGGCGCACGACGCGCCGCGCGTTGTCCTCGATCTGCGCGGCTGACACTTCTCCGGCGTCGACCGCGGCCTGCAACTTGCCCGCGCCGAACCAGCGCCCGGGTCCCGGCATTTCGAGGTCGAGGCCGGCGTTGGCGGCGGCTGCGGTGGCGCGCAGCGCGTTCCAGTCGGACACCACCATGCCTTTGTAGCCCCACTCGTCCTTCAGGATGTCGGTGAGCAGCCGCCGGTGCTGGGACGCGTGCGTCCCGTCGAGCCGGTTGTACGAGGCCATGACCGTCCAGGGATCGGCCTCGGCCACCACGGTCTCGAAGGCGTAGAGGTATATTTCGCGCAGCGTGCGCTCGTCAGGCCGCGCGTCCACTTCGAAGCGCTCGAGCTCCTGGTTGTTGGCCGCGTAGTGCTTCAGCGACGCGCCGACGCCCTCGCCTTGCAGCCCGTGCACGTAGGCGACGCCCATCCGCGCCGCCAGGAACGGGTCCTCGGAGTAGGTCTCGAAATTGCGGCCCCAGGTGGGGATGCGCATGATGTTGACGGTCGGCGCCAGCACGACCTGCTCACCGAGCGAGCGAGCCTCGCGGGCGATCGCTGCGGCGACGGTGCGCACAGCCTCCGGGTTCCAGGTGGCGGCAAGTGCGACGCCGACCGGGAAGACCGTCGCGAACTCCCCCTTCAGCGAGCGTACGCCGGTCGGCCCGTCGCTCATCGACAGCCCCGGCACGCCAAGGCGCTCGACGCCATGAAGCTGGAACCACGCCGCGCCGGCCAGCAGGCGGACCTTCTCCCCGAGGGTCAGGCGGCCCATCAGGTCGGCCACGCGCTCGTCGAGCGGCGCGCGCGCGTCGCGAAACGCATCCATGCTCGTTCTCCCGTTCGCCGGACCTCACGCCCGGCGGTCAATCCCGTGTCAGCCGCTCGGAAGGTGGTCGCCGGTTCAGGCGCCTGGGATCAGCCCCAGGCGGCGGCGCTCGATCAGGCGCTCGTCATCCGGCCAGCCGCCAGGCTCGGGATAGCCCGCGCCCTCGAGCGGCCAGACCACGGGCGTCGCCAGGCCGTTGATCGTCCCGCCGACGCGGATCCCGTCCCGATCGACCGATGGGTGGGGCCGGTCGGCGCCTCGCGTGCAGCCGTCCTTGAAATAGATCGCCGTGTAGACCCGCCGGGTCCGGTCGGACCGGTTCGGCTTGGCCATGTGCACCGTGCGGCCATGATGGAAGATCACGTCGCCCGGCTGGCAGGGCACGAAGACTGGCTCGATGGCCTGTTTGGCCACCAGCTCGGCGCCCGCGCCGGGCTTGCGGAAGATGTCGACGAACTCGAGGTCGCCGAGGTGGGAGCCCGGCACGTAGCCCATGCAGCCCATCTGATCGTCGATCTCGATCAGCGGGATCCAGGCGGTAATGGTGTCGTCCTCGGCGATCGGCCAGTAGGCGTGGTCCTGGTGCGCGTCGGTCTCGCGGCCGCCGGCTTCCTTGTAGAGCGCCTGGTCGTGCCAGAGCCGCACCCGCTCCGCCCCCAGCAAAGCTCCAAGCGCCGCGCCCAGCGCCGGGTGAAACATCAGCGGCCGCACGCCGGGAAAGTCTTCCCAGAGGTACTGGCACTGGATGAACGACTGCTCGTAGAGGCTCTTCTCGGAGAGCGCGCGGGTGTCGAGCGCCTTGCGGTTGGCGACCGCGGCGTCGACGGCTCCCGCCAGCGCCGGCATCTCGGCCGCCGGTAGCAGGCCCGGGATGTGCACGAAGCCGTCGCGACGGTAGCGGGCGGCATAGTCCTGCAACGTGATCACCGCGTCAGGCTCCTTGCTCGAGGATCTTGAACTGCCGCAGCGGATCGTTCTGCAGCAGCACCTGGCCATCGCGCAGCGTCTGCGCGCCATCGGGGGCGTACTGAAGGATGTAGGCCTTGCGCACGCTGTCGGCCTTCAGGTTCGGCCCGGTGCGGTGCGGCGCGAGCGAGGAGAACACCACGATGTCGCCGGCGCGGGCCGGCGCCGGGACCGCCTCCGGCGCCGAGTCCAGGCAGATCAGGCCGATGTCGGACGGCCGGTGCTCGAGGGTGCCCAGCTTGTGCAGGCCCGGCGCGATCCACGGGCAGCCGTTCTCCTCGTCGACGTCGACCAGCGGGATCCAGCAGGTCAGGTACTGCTGTGGCTCGATGAAGGTGTAGCCGTTGTCCTGGTGCCAGGGGAATTCCTGGGGCTT
>Ga0134126_10007147_pt1 | contig 14014 bp, 15 predicted proteins | sample KB31752_FD_96881 | JGI IMG/M metagenome (GOLD analysis project Ga0134126, IMG submission 96881) | Terrestrial soil microbial communities with excess Nitrogen fertilizer from Kellogg Biological Station, Michigan, USA - KB3-175-2 | ecosystem: Environmental > Terrestrial > Soil > Unclassified ... | reverse complement strand
TCTACAACTTCGTCTGGGAGGGGCATGCGGCTATCATCCACACTGTGGGTAAGGAGATCCCGGCGCTATTCGAACCGCGACCCGATTATCTTTCCACGGCAACCCAGATAAAAGGCAGCAAGCCGCTGTATGCCAATGCCGGTTTTACAAGCAAACAGCAGGCGCTCGATGCCGGGGTCAGGGAAGAGGGTACTACGGTTACCATGCCAAAACAACTCTTTCGGCTTTCGGCAAATAAAGCGGCGGCGCGTGGCTTCGACGATCGCGTCGGCTGTGCTGCCCTGTTACTGGCGCTGCAGCATATCGATCCGGCAACCCTGCCGTTCAGGATCACGGCGGTGTTTTCGACGGGGGAAGAGATCGGATTGCTCGGTTCGACCTTTGCCGCAAAAGGCCTGCAGGATGCCGGCATCGTTTATCCAATCGATACGTTTGTGTCGTCCGACGATCCGGTAGAACCGCACACTTATGCCTACTGTCCCCTGGGCAAAGGCGCCGTCGTCCGCGTGATCGAAAGCATCAATATTGCCCGCAAGCCTGACGTGGACTATCTGCAAGATCTCGCCGTCCGCCGTAAGATCGCGATCCAGCTGGGTATGACCTCCGGCGGTACTGATGGTCAGGGCTTTCTGGCGTATGATATCCCCTCCGTCCCCCTGTCCTGGCCTGGCCGCTATTCCCATTCGCCCGTCGAGGTCATGGACTTCCGCGATCTCCGCGCGCTGGTCGCCCTCATAGACGCAATCATGCAAGACAATACAAAAAGACCGTAGCCTTAATTCTTATAATACAACGCATCGGCGACCAACAGAAAATTGCCATCATTCCTGATGTAGTAATATCGGATTGCTTGATCGAAACCCAGGTCGATGGGGCCGCCCCAGTTAAGGCTCTTCCGGTAGATGCCAGGGGCGGGAGTGGAGTTCACGAGATAATACACGTCGCCATTATAGAACCGGATATTATTCACCGCCTGCGAGCTACCGTTCCACTGATAGTAACTATGGACAACTCCTGTATACGTGCTGGGCGATACAGCCGAAATCGTCGCATTATCCGCGCCGATATAGAGAAGCCCGTCCGCGCCTATCTCGAGGTCATAATCAAGATTAGGGGCGTATTGATAGGCTAATCCCGCCGAAGACCAGTCGGCCCCATTATCCGCAGAGACAAGCAGGTTATTGAAATCATTGAACAAGTATAGGTTGCCGTTGGGATGGCGTCTTATAAGGTAGAATCGTTGCGAACCATTGCCTACGACCATCTTTTGCCAGAACTGGCCGTTATTGTTCGTTCTATACGGACCGTCGAAATAAAAGCTCACGAAAATCACCGAATCATCGACCGTAAAGGCCGTAGGAGTCCGGTCATCCAATATTCCACTGCTGATGTTCTGCCAGTTGGCCAGATCCTGCGAATAATATACTCCGTGAGACCCTGTGACATAGTAAAGCCAGCCCTTGCTGTTGAACCCAGCGTCCGCCACGTCGCTGAAATTGGGGACGTTTGCCATGGGGTACCAATTGATCCCCTTGTCATCCGAGTAGAACAACCCTTTGGCCACGGCGTAAAGCCGGGAGTTGTCGTAGGTGAAGACCTTGAATGAAAAAATATCGTCCACATCGAAGCCGCAGGATCTGCCCCAGCCGGCGGGTGGTTGTCCGGTAGCCTTCACCGTTACCGAGTCGAGGGGCTGCTCGCCATCGCTGGGCTGCCCTAACGAATTCACTATGGCGGCATGATAGATATAGAATTTGATGGTTTGGGCAGCGCTGTTACAACCCAGGCGCCATTGGAGATCGATGTTTCCCTGGTTGCCGGCGTAGTAGGGGATATAACCCGAACTGTTATAACCAAGATTCTCCAGCTTGCCATTACCCTGAACGATCACGTATTTCAGTGCATACGGATAACTGGAATCGGTGATCGTGAGCTTTAGGCGGATGCTATCCGAAAGCAATTCGCCGTATATGCCGCTCTGATTATTTCCGCCAAGCAAGGTCAACGAGGCCCCGTGAGCGCTATGGCCGGAACCATTGTCTTTTTTGCAACTACCGAAGAAGCCGGCGATTACCAGAAATACTATAATTCGTAGATTCATAGGTCTAGGGTGTTATGTCATATCTGAAAACAGAACCATTTTGAACCGCAAAAACGGTGTTTTCGTCTTTGATGAAGGCCTTTTGCAAATTGAAAACGCCGTTACCTGACGGCGACTCCTTTTGCCAGGTGAGCCCGCCATCACCGGTGATCGCGATCTCGCCCGTTTCGGAAACAGCTACCCCATGCTGCAGATCAAAGAACCGGATGTTAAAGATGATGGCGTGCATGCTCGTTCGAACAAGACTCCATGTCGATCCGCCATCCGCCGTTCGGATCAGCACGCCGTCCTGACCTCCGGCAAAGCCTATGTCCTTATTCAGGAAGCAAATGGAATAAAGGTTATTGTTGAGGGTTATATTCAGCGTTTGCCAGTCTTGTCCGCCATTGGTGGTCTTCACCAATTTCCCCACATTTCCGCAGGAAAAGCAGTTATTCGAATCTATGCAGGTCAGGGCACACAATTCGTTGATAAATGAAAAACCGGCATACTGCTGCCAACTTTGTCCGCCATTCACGGTTTTAGCGATGGTCCCTTTGATGCCCACGCTATAGATGGTGTTGAGGCTCACCATGGAAAAGTCCGCGGAGGACGCATCGCCCAAAATAGGCGGCGCCCAGGCTCCCTGAGTAAAAGTTTTTCCCCCATCCGAAGTGGAATAGGCATAGTTGTTCGAAACAGTGACAAAGCCGTTCAGGCTGTCCAGGAAGCACAATTGGTAGAGATCGCTCCGAAAGGCGGGGGTGCTGGTCCACGTCGTTCCTCCATCGTTTGTCCTGATGATCCCGGCGTTATAGTTCCCCACGGCCAGCGCCGTTCGATCGCTGATAAACCGGATATCGGTGAGGGTCCCGGAGCCAGAATAGACATTTCTCCAGGGCTGTTTTATCACGGCGGAAAGGGTCACGGAATCGAGCAGTTGACAGCCCTTGCCGGTACAATTGGACATTACGTAAAACTTTATCTGCTGGTTGGGTGCCCGGTGTCCGGTCTCCCAGAACATCGTCACATTCACCCCGCCGCTGTCCAGTTCCGGATTCATGATCTGCAGATCGCCCACCGAAACACTGGCCCCCGATGCAAAAAAATATTTTTCCGCGTCGCCAGGGTCGTTTGGGATGATCCGCACGACAATAGTATCGAGAAGATCGAGCGCGATGCCGCCGACAAGGCTATCGCCTTGGATTACCTGGATCGATTTGGGCGGTTTCACCAACGACGCAGGCGGCGCCGTAGGATTGGTGTGGCTTTTTGTGCATTGCGGCAGTAAAAACAGGCAAACGCATCCAAGCTGCAGCAATAGTGGCAGGTGATGTCTTTGCATAGGTGACTGAAACATAATACAGTTAGGGCTAATGGGAAGATAAGATAGTGCAATTTACCCGGATGCCATAACCGGCCTGGCACGATTTTTTAACCAATATGGGAAACATCGTAAATCTATTATTATGAACAAGATATTACTGGCCGCACTCGCCGGCATCGGCATCGGCCTACTGATCGCACCCGACAAGGGCAGCAACACGCGTAAGAGGCTGAGCGGCAAATTCAACGATCTCAAGGACCAAGCCCAGGATAGCATTGGCGATCTCGCCGACAACGCGAAACATGCCATCAACTCGGCCCGCCGGAAAGCAAAAAGCGCATTCAATTAGGCCATGGAGAACCCCTCACCCAACCCGCTTTTCCATAAACCACCAAGCATCGTCGCAGCCAAAAACATCCTGTATACGGTGATGTTCCTCGCGGTCGTCATCTGGGCGATTAACCGCTTAAATTATGGAGTGGTGGCGGCCCAGGCGATCGTCGAGCTTGTGGTTATATTGGCACTCTTATTCGCGTTGACCAAATGTGTGACCTTGGGAATGAAGTGGGCGCGAGTAGTTTTATTGATACTCTTCGTACTGGGGCTGATCCCCTACATCACCTCCTTTGCCGCCATCTGGAACACGAGGCTCGTGGTCGCCGTCCTCACGCTCCTGGAGATCATTTTAGAGGCTGTTGCTCTCAGGTTCCTGTTTAAACAGGAGAGCACGCTCTGGTTCAACCGCTTAAAGGAAAAGGCGCTCCAGGAGCCACGCCACTACTAGATCAGTGTCACAGGCTTTATGTATTAGGTGTCCATGGATGGCGCCCCGCTGATCGCCGCCCCCGGCCGCAGCAGGTCGACGGTCTGTTTCCAGTTGTTCAGCTCCGGGAAATGCTTATCTACCAAACCGGGATTGCTTTGAAGCACGTCGCGGGCAGTATTCTCAAACGCCTCGGCCATCTTGCCCTTCGGAGGCAGCGCTACCGGGTCGCCGATATTGTGTTGAGGAAAAATCGGATCGGCCGGTGGAGCGAGCGGAGTAAGATTCGTCGGTGTGTCGACAATGGCTTTCGAGAGACTCTGAATACCGTTTTTGGCCCGATAATCGACCTGTGCCGAATACGGTTCGTTCATCTCGGTGAAAATCTCCGTTAGCAGTTGCAGCACGGACGTATGATCGTACAAGTCATGTTGAACCTTTCCCGGCTCAATCCAGGGTGAAACGAGAATAGCGGGGATGCGTGGACCCAGCGTAGTAAATTTCGTCGGTAGCGGTGGGATCGCATTGCCGGCGGCCGCATTGTCAAACAGCGGGGGCGCCACATGGTCATAGAAGCCGCAGTGCTCATCGTAGTAAACGATCATGAGGGTTTCCTTCCAGACATCCGGGTTGGCCGTAACTGCCAGATAAATCTGGCGAAGGAACATTTCGCCCCAGCCCACCGCCACGGGAGGATGATTGTCATTCGGATGTTCGAACAGCAAATGCGGTGCGTCCTGGTAGCTTGGTTCCACGATCATCACTTGAGTATGATTACCATTCTTCAGATCGGTAGCGAAGCGGTCGTAGCGAACGACATTGCCCTCGTCGAGGGTGCGCCATATGTCCGGGTAGAAGAGGAAAAACGAGAGGGCATCATGGTAAAGGGTCCACGTAATGTGATGCTTGTTCATCCAATCGAATAGGTTATTAGTAGCAGGAATGATTTGCGTCTTGGTCTCATAAATCTCCGTATGGCCACAAAACGCGACGGTCCGATTAGGCTGTGTGCTCGTTGGCACCGGACAGAACCAGTTATCGCAGGGAGAAAACGTCCGCGCCAGAAAGCTCGTCATCGGCACTTGCTTTGAACTATAAAAACTTAGCGGATCCGGCTGTGGTCCGGGGATGCCGTTATTCTCACTGGCGTACGCTTCCACAAACCCGGTCATTTGGGCAACCGGCGGGGGACCGTCATCGATGGCCAGTTGGGTAGCAACGTAGTTGTATTCATGCGGCAGATCATTGCTAAGCTCCTGGTCCTGTGGACAGGGAAACGGAGCATATTCGTGTCCATTGTACAAGTTTTCGTAACCGTTATGTTGGAGGTCCGATTCAAGGCCTCTGGCATCAGGCATGATCCCTTCGTACTTAAGATGACCCAACATATTGTCAAAGGAACGGTTCTCGAACATGACAAGGATGACGGTCTTAATATTCTTGATGGACATTGTTAGCGCCGTTTAATGGTGATGTAAATAGTCAGCGATTTGGGAATTTTCGTCTGATCGGCCTTTTCCTCCGGTGTCAGCAGGCGTCGAAGATTCCACCAGCCGTTGACCGGTTTTCCATTGAAGGCATTGCTGGGGACACCGCCGGAAGATATCGTCGATGTCACACCAGCGTGGGTGACGATCACATCATTGCCGCTGGAGTCGGAGACATTTGCAATCTGATCCGTGTCCGTCCACCGGTCTGCTTTCACCGGCCCCTCGGAAACCAGCGTATCGCCGTGAATGTGTCTTGTAAACCCTATCCGGTCCTGAAAAGCGCCGGGTGGTGAGATCGTGATCTGCCGATCTTTCATGCTATCCTTGTGAAATCGCCTGGCCACAAACCGAATATAACGGAGGCGCTCAGACTGGTTATCTCCGGTCATCTGAATGACTAAATCACCGGTCGACGGTAGCGCCATGACTATAGTGTCATCAGGCCCCAGATGGCGCGTCTCGGTCTTAGCGTCCTGCGTGATTTCGAGGGTGACCGGGTTGAGAGTACCGGGATTCCCCGCTCCATAGGGAATGTCGTGAATACCCATTGTAACGTCCCCCCTGGCCTGCCATTGAATAACGATGGAATCCGTCGTGGCGACGTTCATGGCTGAAACAGAAAAGGAATAGAACCGCGGTTGGCAGGAGACCAACATTAGACAAACAAAGGCATACACTAGATGGAGGGTCGGTTTTTGCAACGGCCTATTTTTGACGGAATTTACCGAATCCCGCCTTTACCACCACCCGTAAAAACACCCATTTTTGCAGCCTATTCGTCAACTCGGCCCGGCGCAAAGCAAAAAGCGCCCTTAACTGATCACGCCAAAAGACCGTTGGGCCGGCAAATTTGCCAATTTGTTTTATCTTACCGGGAGCAGACAAATTGCTCAGGTCAATGAAGGTACAGGAACAAATTAACGCGTATATCACAAGCCAGCCTGAGCCAAAGCGCAGCGATATGCAAGCGTTGCACCGGCTCATGCTTGGCGTTTTACCATCGGGAAAGTTGTGGTTCTCCGATGGCAAAAACAGTGACGGTAAAACGGTTAGCAATCCCACCATCGGCTATGGACATTACACCATTCGGTACGCCGATGGAACAACGAAAGATTTTTTTCAAATTGGGCTTAGTACCAACACGACCGGCATCTCCGTTTATATCCTCGGGATCAAGGACAAAACGTATTTAGCCAATACCTTCGGAAAGAAACTCGGCAAGGCGAGTGTGACGGGGTATTGTATAAAGTTCAAAAATCTGAAAGATATAAACGTTGATGTGCTTGAGGCAGCCATCCGATCCGGCGCGGAGGCCTGACCCTCGCAGACTTCCTCTACCAATCCCGCTCGCGAATCGCTTCTTCGATATCTATATCAATCTCGAAGACTTGTCAGCCAGAAAGGTTGGAAAGTATTCGTCTCCGTACATATCCGGCAGGTACTGGATATCGGCGGGTAATTTTTTCATATCGGACGTGCTCTTTTGGGCACTTCCTACGGCCGGGTCTCGATTCAACCGGAGGAACTCGATACTACGCGATTTGTTTCTTTGTATTCATCACACTTGCGTTTTTCAAGCGTGCATTAACCGGAGAAACAAGTTCATAAGGTCTGTTAAATGCTTCTTGCGTGACTTTGAAATATTCCGCCAGCCGGCGAATTACGTCCTTGGATAACCCCTTTTTATAATGTAAGATCTCGGAAGCATAACCCTTGCTTACGCCCAGAATCTCTACAAGGTCCTTGGGTTTAAGTTTATGGTCTTCCATAAAAGAATGAAGTAACCGAATAGGATCAATTTCGTTAAAGGAATTGTGTTCAGCATCCCATTTTTCGATCAAGACGGTGAGTAGATCGATCTCGTCTTTTATGCCGTTATCTTTGGAGCCGCCAAATACAAGGTCTTCCAGCTTTTTGCAGTATTCGGAATATTGAGTCTTGTTTTTAATGACTTTGTATTTCAACTTTTCCATGATTAGAAGATTTAAAAATCGCTGATAGTAAATTGAAGTTGTTCGGCACAAAGCCTGTCATAGTTTGCATGGGTGCCTATCCAGCATATAAAAAGATGGACTTGTCTATCCCCAAAAGCATATTTACAAATCATCCTATATGTATTTCCGCCAATATTAAAAACCGCTCTATTTGAGCTCTTCCCCAAAAGATCGGTTGCACCAAATGTATCGTTCATATCGGTGGGTTTTTCCCAATCTGCATTTTTGAGCTTTTCCAGGTACTCCTCAAATGAAGATTTACTTCTGGCATTTTTTTGAACAAAATGCTCGATTGTCTCTTTCCTGATCAAATGGACTTTCATAACAAAGGTAGTAAATTTTATTTAAAGTTCTCTTTTTGAGAACTTTTTAGTTTCTACAATATTCGACTGTGTATGAGCGGGTAGAACACCTTAGAAATGATGGTCTTGAGGGCGTAAAAGGGAGAATACAAATATCTCAAGTTTTCGTCGGATCCGACGGAATATTTTGAGGGATGTCCTCGTTTGGACGGTTGCGAAGGCCATTGGTGAAGGTTCTTACTTCCCTACTACTGCCGCGGAGTGTTCCACCGACGGGATGGCCTCAAATAAGAAAGCGGCCGGAATGGCCTGCACATTGTACAAATTCTTCACTTCCCCATCGCCTTTGAGATCGGACACATTGTACCAGTTGATGTGATCTTCCCGGGTCATCCTCTCCCACTCTTCCCGATGCCGGTCCAGAGAGAACGAAACGATCGCTATGGCCGGCGAGAGCTCGCTATAATGGGCGGCCAGTGCCTTATTTTCCATTCTGCAGGGCCCGCATCCCACACTTCCGAAGGTGAGGTAAATGTATTTTCCTTTCAGCGAAGACAGTTTAAACGGCTGGCCATCGATCGTTTTCACTTCAAAGTCGATCATCATCTTTCCTTTCTCTGCCAGTGCACTGTTCAAGAACAATTGCAATCCTCTCCCCCGTTGATTGCTTTTTAGTTCCGGACGCATGGCACTATAAAGACGGGCAAGCGTGTCATGTGGTATTTTCTTTCTGTTTCGATAAAGGACATCCTGGCCATAATAGTCTATCGGCATGCCGTTTTCCAAACTCCACATAGACTTTCATCGCAGAATCCTCATATGTTTCAAAGATATCCTTCAGGCGGTCCCTGTCTGCGTCGTCCCGGTAGCGCTTATTCATCAGACTATCCAGCGCGCCCATGTATCTTTTATTATACGGATATTGCTGTTTTTCCATGGCGCTGATCAGCGCCTGCTCTTTATCGCCCTTGGCGGCATGTTCCAGGAACATATTTTTCAACGGCGACCTAAAGGTCATCGAACGATCCCCCACCATGATGGTTGCGTATTCATTTTCACACTGGAGCCAGCAGGCGGCGGGCTGTTCGACCCTTCCCCTCAGGATAAATTTCCCTGCGCTCAGCTGCGTCGAGTCGAGGACCTTTTGTGCATCCAAATCGTACAGTTTAACGACCTCACCGTCTTTTGCGCCCTGTATCGTACCCGTTATGACAAAGCCGTGTTCGGTTTGTGCGAGCAGGGGGCTCAAGAACAGCGAAAAGACACATAGACACACGCAGGTAGCAACAAATTTCATATGATAAATTTATCCCGTCCGGCTTGACAAGTCGACAGATTACAGTCTCACTTCCTCCGCATCCAGCTTTAAGCTCACAGCCAGATCATGAAAATACGCCGGCGACCAGATCGCAATCTTCTCCCGATGTGGAATAAAACGAATCACATCGTCTTTTACCCTTTCCATATTCACCGCGTCGATCTTTTTACTGAGCAACGCGCGGAATTCTGCGGCGGTGATCGAACGGCTGGCCCAATCTCCGCTGTTCATTGCCCGTTGCAGAAAATGTGACAGACTCATCGCAACGCCTGTTCGGATATACCATTCCATGTCATACCAATCCCGCCCTTTGACATTGTTTTGCCATTTGCGAAAGAGCAGCGCATGCATCTTGCCAGCAAATAGGTAGGGAAGTGCAAAGCATTTGACGTAAAAGGAGAAGGGTTGGGTGAGGAGTTTTTCTTCGGTTTGAAATCCCAGGGGAGGATGTTTATCCACCTCGATCTTGATCTGTATATTGGCGGTTTGCTGCAGTCCTTGTCCCGGGACTATGGCGTCGAGCACGAGTTCTTTCCAGATGGTTTCCGATTTTAGAAAGGCGGATTGGACGTTGGTGGCAACTTTCTTCTCCTTTTCCCGAACAGATACTTTCATCCCCTGCGAGCTAAACTCCGTGACGATCGCTTTCAGGTAAGGGCTAAAAGTAAAATCGGGATCGTCGGCCAGCAGCGAGAAATCCAGGTCTTCGGAAAATCGGTCCAGGCGATAAAAGATACGAAGCGCTGTGCCGCCATAAAAGGCAGCCTTTTCGTAGAAGCCCGCCCGGTAAAGGCCGGCCAGTGCCACCTGCTGCATGATCTCCCGTAAGGCGGCTGTTGCATCCTCTTTGTTGCCGGGTTTATACGAGTCAAGCCATTCTTTGATCATAGTCGTTGTAACGTTTCAAGTAAAAACTGCAAACTTTGCTTCTTTGGTCCAAAAGAGATCCAGTTCGCCATGCTCCGGAGGTCTAATTGGGAGAGTTGGTCGGTATCGATCCGGAGGTCTTCTTCCAGGTAGGATAATGCACCCGACTTGCTTCGGAATTCTACACCGGCGGTGGTAACGATCTTATCCAGGATCGCTTTTTCCGGTGATGCGATCATGATCCGCTGTTGCGGCGCGAGCTCGATGCTCCGGATGCCGTAGCTGTAATACGGCAATTGTAGCCGGGTATAGGTAAAACTCCCGATAGGGGTGGTGTAGACACGAGGGGCCTTCGTCGTGACAGAGGTGATTGTGTACACCCGTTCGGGGATCAAGTTGTAGTACGAGAGCGCACTTTCCAGGGAGACATAACTAGGACCGAGGATATGGTTGGCCACCAGGAATGGTTCGGGCTTGCTCTTGGTGATCGCAGGCCCCGCGATATAGAGTCCCTTCTTGACCTGCTCTAAAATACCCTTTTTCAACAAGTTATGTATTTTGTCGTTGGGCTGTTCGTACTCCTTCAACAGCCACTTCATGACGTGATGAGGGATCGGCAGCCCCGCGTATTCTTGTATGGAAGGGATGAGCTCCATACTATAAAGGTAGAAAAATAACAAGATAATCTGAAATTTGCCGGTTATCTTGTCAAAAATAGACGCAACCGCCTCCTACCCACCTCACAAATTTCTCTTTTTTAACTCCCCTACCGCATAATCAGCCGCACGCGCGGTAAAGGCCATATAGGTAAGGCTGGGATTCTGACAAGCCGACGAGACCATAAAGGAGCCGTCGGTGACAAACACGTTTGGCGCGTCCCATACCTGATTCCATTTGTTCAACACCGAAGTCCCGGGATCGGCCCCCATCCTTGCCGTGCCCATCTCATGGATGCTACGTCCGGGATATGGACTATCGTTATCGTCTACCCCTTCGACGTCTTTCACGCCGAGTGCGGCAAGCATTTCTTTGGCGTCATTGAGCATGTCCACCCGCATCTTGCGTTCATTCTCCTTTAGCTCACAATCCATGGCCAGTACATTCAAACCCCACTTGTCCTTTCTCGATGTGTCAAGGGTGATCTTATTGTCATGATAAGGAAGGATCTCGCCGAAGGCATCGAGGCTGAACGACCAGGCGCCGGGCTCGGACATCACCTCCTTGAGGCCCGTCCCAACGGAACAACTGGAATCGGGTACGCCCCGACCGCGCGCCGCGCCGCCCTGATAGCCGAACCCGCGCAGATAGTCCCGCTTATCGCCAAAAAAGTTCCGGAAACGGGGGATATAGATCCCGTTCGCCCGCCGGCCGTAAACATATTTATCGAGATAGCCTTCAACCCTCCCGCTGGCCGATAAACCCTGGTGGTGATCCATTACATTGTGTCCCAGTTCTCCCGAGCTGCTTCCCAATCCTCCCGGCCAAATATCGGTGGCCGAGTTCATCAAGATCCAGGCGCTGTTCAGGGTAGACGCATTCAAAAAAATGACCTTTGCCTTGTACACATAGGTCTGCATTGTCTCCGCATCCAACACTTCCACGCCCGTAGCCCGCTTATTATCCTTGTCAAACAACAGCCGGGTCACGATAGACCAGGGCCTAAGGGTGAGATTCCCCGTTTTCATCGCTGCAGGGAGCGTTACGGATTGCGTACTAAAATAACCGCCAAAAGGGCAACCAAACCAACACTTGTTGCGAAACTGACACTGCCGGCCCTCCATGGGTACGGTCGCATGCGCACAGCGGCCGATGATGATCTTGCGTCTCCCGTCAAAGAGCTTTTTTATCCGTTGGGCAAGGTCCTTCTCTACACAATTCATTTCCATCGGCGGCAGGAACTGGCTGTCGGGAAGTTCCGGCAGCCCTTCCTTAGATCCGCTGATCCCGGCAAAACGTTCCACGTAGTCATACCAGGGCTCGATATCCTTGTAACGTACAGGCCAGTCGATCGCGATCCCTTGCCTGGCATTTTCCTCGAAATACATATCACTCCACCGGTAGGTCTGTCTTCCCCATAAAAGCGAGCGCCCGCCGACGTGATATCCGCGAAACCAATCGAAGCGTTTGACCTCGGTGTATGGACTATCCTTATCGCTGGCCCACCAGGAAAGGTTCCGCTCATTCAGCGGATACTTTCGCCGAAGCACAGGATAGTCTTTGATCATCTGCTGCGTGCGGTCGCCCCTGTGGGGGTAGTCCCAGGCTTCCTTGTTCGCCTCCGTGTAATCTTTGATGTGCTCGATGTTCATCCCCCGCTCAAGCAAGATGGTTTTTAACCCTTTCTCCGTGAGCTCCTTTGCGGCCACTCCACCGCTTATCCCGGAGCCGATGACGATAGCGTCGTATTCGTTGTGTGCCATTCATGATAAAGATAAGCCAGTCGCACAGAAAATCGGCAAAGGTTTTGCTCCCAGCAGTGTGCGATCGACTTCGAGCGTTCCCGCGGTGTCCGGTTTGGAAGAACCGAAGACGGCATGATCGATTATTACCGCACGGAGAATCCATCGAGGTAGTCGTAACAGGCCTCGTAAAACGGGTAACCCTCCCATGGAGGAGACGAATTTACAAGTCCAATAGGTATATTTGAAGCCAAATGAGAAAAATAGCCATCGCACTTTTGCTGCTGAGCACACTGGCAGCCAGGTCTCAGGAAAATGAGGCATTTTATGTCTTTAATGCCGATTGGACACCCACCAAAATCGATTCTGCTCATTTCCTGCTGCATATACACAAGCTGGCAGAGGGCTGCTGGCAATGGGACTACTACAATTTTATCGGCCCCCTTTTGAAAACCGAACAATATGCGGACAAAGACGGGCATAATCGCAACGGCGTTACCCGTTTTTATAACGCGGAGGGGTTGCTCGACTCCTCGGCCACATTTAAGAATGGCAAGATGGATGGGGATGCGTACAAACTCACCACCGACAGTTTTCGCATAAAAATGAAGTACGTCTATCGCGACGACACGCTCGTTTCCGTGATCGATCCGGCTATTGATAAAAAGGATTCCATACAGAGCATCGAAAAAGAATCGGAGTTCCCCGGAGGACTTAACCAATGGGTAAGATACCTGAACAAGCATCTGAAATATCCGGATAGAGCGGTCAACAGCGAGAGCGAAGGCGAAGTGCGGGTGCTTTTTATCGTTGGCAAAGAGGGTGAGATCCAGGACCCCTATATCGCCAAGTCGGTGGAATATTCGCTGGACGACGAATCGCTTCGGATTGTCATCGCCTCCGGCAAATGGCAGCCCGGTGTTAAAGACGGCAAGGTGGTGAAGACCTATAAGATACAACCGGTCGTTTTTCGACTGAAGTGAAGGAATTCACGACAAAAAATTTTGACCCAATGATTTTGTTTAATGAAGAATAGGTGTACTTTTGCATTAACATGAAACAACAAACATCATATTGTAGCTATTGTAGTTCGTTCCGGATAGGAAGCGGCCAGGCTGTGGTATGATGTAGACGATAAAGACATTCAAGACCCGCTTGGTACTTACTAAGCGGGTTTTTTGTTTTGTATCTATCACAGCAGATACAACCAGGGGGCATATTCTGTAAGTGGAAGCAGGCCTGACTGTAAATCAGGTGCCATCGGCTCAGTAGGTTCGAGTCCTATTGCCCCCACAGGGAGAGTAGGCAAATGTTGGTTTGTTGCGGCATCCTGCTAAGGTGTTCCGCGTAATGGCGGCAATGGTTCGATTCCATTACTCTCCGCCCGCGAGCATATACCCAATGTTGGCTTTGGGGACGGTCTGCAAAACCGTCAAACGCCGGTTCGATTCCGGCTATGCTCTCGACAGATTTA
>Ga0134126_10007146_pt1 | contig 14014 bp, 14 predicted proteins | sample KB31752_FD_96881 | JGI IMG/M metagenome (GOLD analysis project Ga0134126, IMG submission 96881) | Terrestrial soil microbial communities with excess Nitrogen fertilizer from Kellogg Biological Station, Michigan, USA - KB3-175-2 | ecosystem: Environmental > Terrestrial > Soil > Unclassified ... | reverse complement strand
GTGATTGTGACGCCACGAACAAGTAGTTTATCGTTTGGATCGATGAACTGTGTCGGTGTCGCCGTCAGGTTCGTCGGTGCAGAAGGTGCGAGCTGTTGAGGCTGTGTATAGACGGCAGTAGGCGCAGTGTATGTACCTTCGGCATACGTGTAGTTATTCTTGTCGTAAAGGCGGGCCGTGATCGTTGCCGTTCTCTCCACACCGTCAATCTTGATCTGCTTGATCTTGAATGTACGAGATGAAACTGCGGATACGACGCCCCATGGCGTGTAATGAGCGGGAGGCGTCGAGAATGTACCTGCAATCGTCAATGTCGTGTAAGTACCAGCCGCATTTGCAATCTGGTGCTTCTCGAACGTCACACCATCCTGAAGTAGAACATAGACGTAGCTAGTCGTACTTGGATCGATGACAACAGGCTGATCGAGCGTAATGGTATTTGACGTTGCGGAAACGGTTCTTCCACCAATGGCCCTTCCTGCATAGTCGTCATCAAAGAGCAGGAACACGTCGTCAGGCTGGCTAATAAAGCCCTCCAGACCCATTGTGAATTCCACTTGCTCTGTGTTGTAGAGGTTTTCAAAGAGCCAGTACTTACCCGCTCTCCAAGCTTGCCCAAACGTCGTAGCACCAAAGGCAGCGATATCCGCAGGCTGATAGCCATACTTCGCTTCTGCCGTTGCATCCTTTACAGTGGTCGTGTTTGGTAACCACTGAATATTCGATGCGTTTACCCAGGTGACATTTACAGCAGTGGTACGTTGCGTTAGCTGGTTGGACGAGTACTTGAAGTAGACTGGATTGTTCGGATCGCTACCAATTACGCGAGACTTGTTAATCAAGTACGCCGGATCGGTAGGACGATCCTGGTATAGAGTGATTAGGCCGTTTACCTGTTCCAGATTGGCGTTCATCATCGCAGCTACCTGCTGCAACGTGACGTTCACCTCCTGGCGATTCTGAATCGGAGCATTGAACGTGAAGCGAGGCTCAGTTCCACCAAGACCGTTAGAGACAAGCGCATTGTTGAAAAGCGAAGCTTGATAGAACGAGTACTTGTCTATCGTTGATTCTTGAATGCCGTACAGATACAAACCGTACTGCTGGTTCGTGAGGATGTCGTAGAGCACCCATGCTGGGTCGTCTGTTACTCCTGTCGTCCACGTGCCATCCCAAGACGTAGGATTTGAGAACGTATTAGTAGCAGGGTTATAGTTACTTGGAATCTTGATCGGGCCACGCTGGACCAAGAAAGAAATCTGAGGAATGGAAGCTGCTTCACCACCAATCGTTGCGGCATCGAGCGCAAGACCGCAGTACGCGACTCCGTTGTAAGGAAGAACGACCTGTTGAACTTCTTCTACGTCTTGAACGTAGAACTGGTTCTTGCGAGTAGAGCTCGAATTGTCCTGTGTGAGTCGTCTAACACGGATGTCCCAAAGGGCACCGGGGCTTGGATTGTTGACCTGAAATTGCAGTACGGCAGGATTGGACGACTTATCGTTGACGTATCGTGTAAGGACATTTGTCCACGTTCCGCTAGTTCGTGGCTTTACGTCGATTGCTAGGTAAACGCTGTCTCCGATAATGTTTCCCTTGCCATCTACGTTGACGATGCCGTTAGGGAAGCTGATAGCGACTTTGCAGTAGTCGATGTTCGAGGCTGTGACGCTATAGACAACCGGCGCAGGAGCCAAGTACGGACTTGAGGTTCCACCCAGCACTTCAGCATTGACAACGTAGATTGCGCTTGCTGAAGGGAATGCTGGATTCGTCATCGGGCTCTGTGATGGCGAACCGTTCCTCCATTCCCAGTACGTTGAACCACCGCCTCTATAGAGGCCCGTGGTGCCAGTCGTCTGGTTATAGGCACCGAAGTTGTAAGAGCCGTCCGAATTCTGGAGAGGTGTGTTGTTTAGGAAGATGGATTGACCATCGCCGGTGTAGAGGTTTACTTCACCTTCACCGATCAGAAGCAAGAGCTTGATGAATTCATTGACACGTAGTGTGTCTGCCGACTCGGAACCACCTCCGCCGCCACCTTTACCGCCTCCTGCGCCCTCTATGTCTCTGACTTCCCTTTCCTTAATCATCGTTTACACCGTGTTGTAGTAATCCTCGTCCGCTGCAATTAGCGTGGAGCCTGTAAGTACCTTCTTGCCGTAGATAATAGGGATCGGTCCTCCCTGATCCGTCTGTGTAACTGGTCCATTGAACATTGTTGAGCGAGAGCCACCGGAACTACTGTGGTTCATACTAGGCATCGTCAAGCGCGTGATTGCATATGAGATAACAATAGACGCGATAAGGACGATGACGTACCACCAAGCACCCTCTGTACTTGGGCAGATATGAATTACCTTTGACTTGTCGCTGAAGCTAAAGCCATCCTCGATTACCTTTGGATCCTTCTCCTCGTCACTCTCTGTTGACACAATTGAGAACGTCTTGAGTTGACGTAGAGTCATCTCAAGCTCTGGGTACTGAGCCTTGAGGCCAGCAAATAGTTGGTGCTGATTGTCACAGTCAAAGCGAAACGCTTTACGTCCTGCTACTTTCTCAAGCGTTCCATATACTCGAATGTCACGAATCATTACGGCTCATATCTCACTACATATTTTGCTTTGTGCTTCCACTGATCCCACCTTGCCGTATGTGCGAAGTACCCACCGTTCGGAAAGATGTGTAGCAACTGGTTATCGCCACAAATCACCCCAACATGATTGACTACTTTTGCACCAACGACCTGAAAGACCGCCATATCTCCTACGTTTGCCTCGTTCGCTGGAAGCTTTCGAGCGAAAGGAATGGTTTCAAGACCTTCCTCGATGATATTTAGTCCTTTTAACCAGAACTCCCACTCGCGAGTGAAGTTGGGAAGGCGGATATTCGTGTTCAGCGCGTACCAGTCGCGAACGACGGCATAGCAATCCGACGTGAACCATTCAAACTGTCGTCTTTCCATTGATCTTGGCTCATCAGTGAGCCATACGAAGTCGGAAACGCCTTGACCATCGGTAGACACAATTCCCCACGGAACGTTGTCGTCCATGAAGCCCTTTTGATCGGGTACGGATGCCCACGCTGGGTTGTATTTCGCTAAGATAAACTCCCTGCTCTTGGCGATATCGTAGGGGTGAGAGTGCAGAACCGCTTGTACGGGTCCGTGCTTGAGCTCGAGCGCTATGCGTTCAGCGCCTGCAATCCTGAAAGCGCCCTTTGGTTCTTCATGGACATTCGTACAAGGATGGTACTCGCCACCGATTACGAGGCCGCAAGCCTCCTCGGGGTATCGAGCGAGAACGTCTCTATTGAATGCTTCGTTTACGGTTACTGTGACATCCATTCATTTGTGCGATAAGGAGACACGCCAGGAAAGTTGATACCATCGGGCGGGTTAATGCCCGGGTCTTTGAGTACTTGTCGAATCGGAAACATCATTCCGGGTAGGTCCATCGGATAGGCAGCAATGAACGTGATTGTCTGGTTCGTGTGCGAATTCTTTTCGATGATTCGCCACGTATTTGGACCAACGAACTGACTCGTATCCGGTTCGCTCTGCCCATCAAGGTACGAGACCTTCGTGGTGTACTTCGTGAGGTATGAGCCGACAAGATCGCCAAGAGCAACAATTGGCGCGAGCAGAGGCCCGCCACCTACGTTAGAAATAGTAATTGAAATCTGTGGAAGTGATGAGCCATCCGACTTCAGTTCCATATTATCAACACCGATTGGAACAAGGTTATATGTCTGCCCGCCCCATGAATAGAGCGATCCGTCTGGATAACACGTAGGAGAGAAGTGATACACGCTGCCGCCAACGGATGAACAGTCGAGGATGTATAAATCGACTACGCCATCAGATGAGTGCAGAGTTGATAGGTTTTGCTTGATTGGAGTACTCATTAGAACACCTGCTCAACGTTGAATTGGTACGACCACACGTTTCCCGCTTGCGGATTCTTTTGGTAGCCGTCTTTTGTCACTCGGAAACTTCTGTTCGATGGAAGAACGGTTCCGTCACCGCTCCATACAACCCAAGGCTGGTTTGCTCCGAGCCACGTTTCCAAAGTCGTGGCACGTGCGGAGTCCAAGTTATCGAAATTGATCTGGTACGTTGTGATCGTCGCATTGGCACCATCAGGAGCAACACCCTTGTAGCCGTTTCCGTATTGGTACTCCTGCACACGATAGATGATCGTCCCTTGTGATGATGAGCTTGGTATCAATCCGTTGAAAGTCGTCATTTCCCTTCCCTGTTATCGAGCGAACATTGGTGCTGGACTATGAAGCTGTCCGCCCACACGCTTGTTATTCGCAATACGGTGGTCTATTCGTGCGTCAAACATTCTCAATGTCTTCTGAACCTGCTTACCTGTCTCAACGGGATCAGTCGCCCCGGTGATCGTGATCTGTGGTGCGTGATAGTGGTACTCACTCGGTGATGAGCTACTGCTTCCATTCATGGAAACACCAAGTCGTCCCTGTGAATCACGCTGTAGAGGCATGATTGCTTCCGGTCCTGCTTCTCCCATCAAGCCCATGTTGAAATACGTTGGCTGGCTAACGACACCACCGTCAGCGAATGCTTGAACGCCGCCTGAGAATACTCCACCGTTAGCGAATCCTTTTGGTTTACCTCCAGCAAGTTCCCAAACGGCGTCACCTGCTGCCGTACCCCAGATTGCCGTTACAGCCATTGCAATGCCTTCAACTATCAAAATCTTGGCAGCCGCTTGTTCAATCATCTGCAACATTGATACGGCAAGGTCCTTGAACGCTTGCGAACCTTTTTGTCCTACTTCTGATAGTGCTGTCGCCATACCATTAAGACCTTGGCTTACAAACTGATTGCCGACTTTGTTGGCATTCGTTGCTCCCTCTGCGAAGTTTGCAAAGGCTTGAGTTGCACCGTCTGTGAATCCTTGGAACGATTTCTTTTCTTGTTCCTCTGCGTGCTGAACGTCGAGGATCGCCTGACGCTCCCTCTTGTACGCCTCGGTAATCTTGTTAATATCGTTTGGATATTTCTCTAGGTCCTTCCTGTACTGCTGATCGAGCTTTTGTAACTGTTCCGCATGTTGCAGCTCAGTATTCGACATGCGCTGAGCGCCAACGATCTTTAGCTCAAGGGCCGCGGTTTGCTCCTTGTACTTGTTCGTTACCTGCTGTAATTCTTGTTCTTGCTTGCGTTGGTCTATGATCTGAGCTTGAGCACGGAGCTGTTGAGCAAGGGCTACGTTCTCTGTGTCGAGATGTTGCTTCGCGATTTGCTCGTTAACCCTTTCAAGTTCCGTTTGCTCACGAGTACCCTGCGCAACTTTGTTCTTCAACGAGATGAGCAGGTTCTGTCCCGCAACTTCCTCATCGGTTCCCTGTTTTGCAACAAGCGTTTGGCGCATGATTGCTTCAGCAGCCTGGATAGCTGCCCTGCTTGCGCCTTCCTGCGACAGCTTTAGCTTCTCGGTCGCGATCTGGATTTCGTCTTGCGCTCTCTGGTAGTCATCCACGCTTCGAGTTGCTGCGGCCCACATCGTCTGCTGCGCTTGGAGCTTGGCTTTCAGTTCCTCAAGTGTGTTGCTGACCTTCTGTGCGTTCTGGTTGTATGCTTCAAACTTCGGTTTATTCTCATCGACCGCCTTGCCTTGTTCCTTTACCGCTTCCGTTGAACCCCATAGGGCTTGATCGAACTTTGTTGATGCTTCCCATGCATCGGATTGCATCTTTTTCAGTTGGTTGTTTAGATCGACAATAATGCTTTTTGCTTCTGAGAAGTTGCCATGCACCGCAGCCGCGATAGCAGCCAACGAAGCGCCAACTGCGACGCCAGCCTCATGGAACACTTCAACCGTCCAACGAATAGGTTCGACTAGAAGTGTGAGAATCGCTTTTCCGATAACGCCTAGTGTTGCGCTGAGACCGTCAAGAACCGCACGTAGGAAGCCACCTTCCTTGCCACTCTCGGCGAATTGATCGACTAGGACTTGGAGACCTGGAAGTAGTGATTTAGTGACTGAGAGTGCTACACCCTCAAACATGGACATGCCGAGCTTCAGCGTCTCACCGAAATACTTGGCGGACTTCGCGTCGGTCTCGGATACCTTGGTGCCGTAAGCCTCCTGAGCATCGGCGGCCATGCGCTCGAATTCGGCTTCGTCCTTCATGGCGGCCATGACCGCAGGACCTTGCTTGCCTAGAAGCTCACGGATTGCAGCGGTCTTCGTGGCGCTATCTGCGTATTTGTCGAAGCCGGCTGCTGTGTCCTTCAGGATCTGCTCTATATCGCCGCTCTGAAGCTCCTTCTGGCTGATTCCAAGCTGCTTAAAGGCATCCGCTGCCTTACCAGTGGGGTTCGTGATCGCCTCTCCTACGGCCTGAGAGAGCTTTCCAAGGGACACTTGAAGCTTTTCACCCGAGACACCAGCCAGCTCCATGGCTTGGGCAAGTGGCTGAAGCCTCTCGACCGGGATACCAATGGCCTCGGAAAGCTCAAGAAGCTGGGTTTCTGCCTCGATGGCCCCCTTGACCATTTCACTCATGGCAAGTCCGAGGCCACCGAGAGCAGCTACCGCAAGACCGACCGGACCAGGGATGTTCTTGAACTTATCAATCAGCCCTTCCACCATCGAACCGATGGTTGGCATTTCCTTGCCGATCTCTACGAGCTTGTCTTTCGCTTCCGTAAGTTCGTGTGTGTCAGCTTTGAAAAGTAATTGGAGAACATCCATCAGTTAGGCTTCCGTGCTAGTGCGTTTCGGGTATTTATCCACTCCACGTCTAGTCGCTTGAGAATGCCTAACTCGGTCTTTGTTAGCCGTTCACCCCACAGAGAACACCACGCGAGTATTTCTTGGTTGGATAGCCTCTGAGGGAAACCATTTGGAAGGAATTGGCGACTTGAGTTTATGTCGTGGAATACGCGCCATATCCACTGCATGTTTGAAGGTGGCTCGACATTTGAATCAAGGTCCGGATGTCTAAACCCGGACTTCTCGACCTGTAGTAGATGGTCTCGCTGTGTTACTCCGTCGGCGTCTGGAGTGTCGAGACGAATTTTTGTGCTGAAAGCCTCGATTAGCCGTTCGAGGCTTGCTTGAAAAAACGTTCTTTTTCGGAAAGAACAGCCTCAATCTGCTGACGAACCCAGCCCGCCGTCTTCATCGAAAGAAGCGCAACAGCTTTCTCCGTTGAGAACAAGGCATCTTCAAAACCGAGCCTTTTGAACGTTACGTTCCAGTAATCCGCCTTTGTGTTGCCTGCTTCGTCCTTTGTCTGATCAGAACTGATCGTCCACCCAACAATGCAAGCTGCGGCTACCTTAATGCGATTCTCCAGGGAAACAGCCACGTCAATTGCTTCCAGAGCGCCTTTTGAGCGAAGAGACTTCACGACCTCGATGCCTGCTTGGTATACGTCGTCGTGATCTGCTGGAAGAATGTCTAGCACTAGACCTGTTGGTGAGCCATCTTGTGGGTGAGTAAGTTCGTGCTTCGTTGTTTCTGGAAATAGTGATAGTGTCATGTAGACCTCCGTGAGTGATGGAGGTATTTATTGCAGGCAAAAGAAAAGGATGAACCGTTTCCGATCCATCCTTTTCTCGTCGCTTATCGCGTGGAATTACGAGCGTGTGATTACCACAACAGAACCGCTTGTTGGGTCCTTTGCGGCAGTGAAGCTCAATGTCTGGGTAATTGCACCCTGGCCCTGGATAGGCATACCGTGGTCGGTATACGTGACGTTTGGAAAGTTGAAGTCGAGCGTATTCGTGCCGTCTGTCAACGTTACTTCCAACGACGTACCAGTCTGGTTCAAGTACTTTGTGAAGAGGCTCAAATCAGGAATGTAACCAGTAATCTGGCCGCTTGCCTTCAACATGCCGAGCGTGTATGTCAATGGAATCTGTGATCCGATCGCGTCAACTACTGCGCCCTTCTGATCTAGTGTGAAATCCAAGCCAGAAAGATAAGCAATTACTGAACCGCCTTCCTTGAGCGTAGCACTCCATTGGTTGAACGGAACCTCGGTAACTGGCGCTGTTGGCGATGCTGCCAATGCAGTTGTCTCCGTTGTCATATTCATGCCGGAGATCGTTGCGTCGAACGTCGAGAGACCTGCTGCCTGTAGCTTTACGGCAAGCTTGTCAACGAAGCATCCGGTTGCTACACGACCAAATGATGTAGCTACGTCTGCGTGCCAATCTTCGAATGTCATCGTTTGGATCGATGTACCAACCTTAAGAACGTTTGACGCCCACGTTCCAGATAAGCCAGATGCAAGGATAGGTGAGAAATTTGTATGAGATAGGTTGCCCGACAATGTTCCATTGACTTTACGGAGACCAGCAATCACGTAGTGCTCTTGGCGATCTGCGTATACAGAATTGTCATCGAGTGTCGTCTGCTGGAACTTTGCATCATACTTCACGTAAGGAAGCTGAATCATCGTAGGCGACGCAGGCGTTACTCCTGGTGTCGTTTCGGCTACATAGGAAACTCGCGTATCCGAGCCTTGAATGTACTTTGTTGGCGTTGTCATTGAATTCCTCTCCCTGTGATCGATCTATTAGGGCGTCCTTGCCCTTATTTATTAGAGTCCGGCTTTGCGTAGTGCTAATTGCAGAATTCCGTCTGCTTCACCTTGAACTCGCGTGGCCATGAATGCTCCTGGCATCTTGTACGTGCCAAATTCCACGAACGGAGCGTAATAGTCGCCTTGCTCGTTCTGAGCATCATTCTCGAAGTTCAGAACTCCACTATCCGCGTTATATGTAACCTGCCAACTGTCGCGTAGAAGGCCAGTTCGTACAGGTGAGTAGTCTTGTAAGCGACGTAGACACTCATCCTGAAATTCGTCGCGAACCTTGTCTAGCTTCTTTATCAACACATCAAGTTTGTCTACCCCAACAATTACCGTCATGGGGTCATGTATCCGAACCATTTGACCTGTACTTGCACGCAGTACAGCTTGTTCATAGCCCAAGCGCCTAGCTGAATTGGAGCGATTCCTGTCGTCTCTACGGTGATCTGGTCGCCTGTAGTGAGCGTAAGCTGCAAGCCACGTGGAAATGCGGCAATAACCCTGTCTGCAGCCTGTTTTGTCGCTGTATATCCCTTATCGAGCTGGCCCATAACGTCAATCGCGTAGACTCCACTGATCTTGTCATACCCACCAATGCCGATTGTCGAGGTCTGCGGACCCATAGGAACCAGAGTGGAACGGGCGAATATCTTTCCCGTGATACTTGGAAAGTAGTCAAGACTGAACGTTTGGTTCTCTCCGAAGAATGTTCCAGTCTTATTGGTTGGCGACCATTGTGTAAGTCCGATTCCCGAGTTTGTGTTCAGAAATTGTGCATCAAGCGCCTGTTGTATAGCGTAGTACGACTGTGCCATCCGTTACTCCACTGTAAGTCTATAGAGCAAAGGCACAGAACCAGGCTGCGTGACGTTCACCACTGCGATGCGCTTTTCGTAGGTAACTAGGCTTGGACCGACTTTTAACTTATAGGTGAGCGTTCCACCGACGTCAGGAACGAAGGTGATATCACCAGGGACGTATGCAAGTTGCTGATTCAATCCGATGATAGGCGTTGGGTTCTGGCGATTGTCGATGTTCTCAAGCTTGCCTTGATCGAATACGACATAGGTATTGAGCGTACCACCATCCATAGCTGTGATTGTGCAAGCGATCCCACCAAACGTTTTTACGATGAGATCCTTAACTTGCTTCTGGAGTTTTGTGTAGTTGAGCTTCATAGGAACACCACTCGTCTGTTCGTGATGCTCCACAAAATGAGCTCAATTTTTCTGAACCCTTCGTAGCGCTCGCTATCCGTTGCTTCCTCAGGAAAGAACTGTCTACGGATATCGAGATCGCCCAGCTTCGTAATCTCCTGCTGCGCAATACGGTCGTCACTCTCGTTTGGAAATAGATCGCTAGAGTCACCAACAAGGGCCATTACAGCTAGCTCACACTGTGCATCCTTGAGCGCCTGTGGTATCTCATCAATAGCAATGCGGATTCCGTTGTTGTCGACTACCTCAGATGGCGTGCTGTAGTTCGAACCACCGTTCGTGACGGTGACGCTGGAAATGGCACCAGAAGTGAGTACGGCCGTGGCAATAGCGCCTGATCCGCAACGATCTTGGATCGTTAACGTAGGACTGGTGTAATTCGAGCCGCCTTCGATGACGGAAATCTGCTGAATGACGCCATCGACCACGCGAACAAAGAACTTGGCTCCGGTGCCCGTGGTGTCCTGAACCCTTACATAAGGCGCTCTATCGTGTGTCCCGACGCGTGGAAACAGGAGGTTCTGAGGGGAATTCTTGGCTACCTGACCGATGTAAAAGCGACCATAGAGGCGTTCCATGGCATAGGCAGCGTAGTAGAGAGCGACCGTCTGTGCGGTCGTATCCGTGCCTACGTCGGCTGTATAGCCCCAATTGGTCCAATAGGTCGTAGCGTCCGCGAGACTGATGTACGTGTTCGCGCCTGGAACGAACGTTCCGTCTTCGACAACCAAGTTCATTACTTAGTCTCCCTGTACTTGGCCGCGGTGCGCTTTGGTGGATCATTGCGGTCCTCGAGCACCTGCACGAGGCCAGCGGCGCTGGCTTGGGCTGCTGTCTCTTTGTCGAGGTCGAATACGGCATGCACTGGACGCTCTACGGTGAGAGTCCCGACATGCTGATGAAGGTGATAGAGTGCTTTTACTTTCATGTGTTGCCCCTTTTCTTGTATTTATGGCGTGCTGAAAAAGAAAAGGCAGAGCCGAAGCCCTGCCTTCTCATTCGTTTCTCAACGATCAGTCAATTACGACTGTGCAACGACTAGCGTTGGACCTGCTACACCGTTGAAGATACCGCCGCCGACACGCTGACGTGTCTTGAATACGACCTGACCTTCCACTGTGTATGGGTCACGAAGCAACTGCAAACCGATACGGTTGACGATCTTGTAGAAGCACTTCCACTCAGCGAATGTGAGTGCGAAAGCACCACCTGAAACTGTCAACGTGCTTGTCATATCGTTGAAGTGATGGATTGGAAAGCCGACCAATTTTGCTGGCTCACCAGCAGCGTAGTTTGGCTCCCACATGTAGCGACCGTAGTTGTCCTTCAACTTACGGATCTGTTCAACGATGAGACGGTGTGCAGCGAATTCACCATTCTGCAAGTAACCATCACGTAGGCTGTACACTAGGTTAAAGATGTCATCAGCGAGAATTGTCTGCGCTGTTCCGCCCGTACCTAGACCTGCGACCGTGTTGATCTTGTTTACTGCTGGTGCATTTGAAGCAAGAGCATTTGTGCTGTAGACAGATGTGTTCAAGAAACCAGATGGCTGGTTGCTGGAGTCACCTGCGCCGTTAATGAATGCTGCTGCGCGTGCGCGGCTCAACTTGAGACCAAGTGCATTGAGCAATTCGCCTTCGATACCGAATGGAACGTCCTCAATTGCCTGCAATGTCAAACGTGGGTTTGCGTATAGTTCCCATGCCTTGATGTCGATACGTGTGTATGTATTTGCATCAGTCTGAGTACGTGTACCCGTTTCTGTGATCCAGCCTGCACCGGCATCGTTGTTGTCAATCAAACCGTGGTAACCGTCTTGCTGACCGATCGTAACCACGTCTGCTAGCGACTCGATTGGTGAGGATTCAATAATCATCATGTTGACCGTCTGGTCGATGACTGTTGGAACGCCATAGCCACCGTCCGCACCGACGCCAACCTGACCTAGAACTGTTTTGACAGCCAATTCTGTGTCGAACTTGCCCTTACCGTCTTGGGTAATGAAGTCCTTAAAGCTTGAATCTGTCTTTGACAACTGAGCGAGCTTCTTCAAACCCTGGGCGGATTTCGTCATCTCGACAACCTCACCTGCCTTGTCAGCAATTGCTCGACGGCTCAGTGCTGTTTCAATCTCCTCAAGCTTCTCTTGTGTCTTCGTGAGCGCAGAGTTGATATTTTCCGCTGTGTCACTGATCTTCTTGTCGTTCTTTTCCTTGAACTCATTCCAGTCGCGATTTAGCGTCTCGATGAGTGTCTTTACTTCCTGACTCATTGTTGTACTTCCTTGTTCTTCGAAAGACTTGTTTTAGGTTTTGAGTGCCTTTCGTAGTTGTTCCAATGAGTGCAAAAGCTCTAGGTCTTGCGGCGCATCGGCTTGTTTTGTGTCGGCGTGATGTTCCTCGTTGGTGTTTCCCGTAGATGCCTCTACAGTTGGCGGCGAACTCGGAGCGTCAGGTGACGATTTGAGGGTATTTATGTAGTTCAGCGTCTTGACGCGCTGTTCTTCGGTTAGCTCATCAAATGCTGTTTGGCACTTGACGGCTGTAACAGTGGCTTCTTCGTTGGCAGGGAATGTTACAAGGCTGATTTCATACAGCTTGACCTCGGAGAGGTGGGTAATACTTGCCTGCGCTGCATTAGGAGCGCTACGAATCGTGATATAGCCAATCGACATTCCGTCGATAGCACCCTGCTTGAGTAGTGAGTAGGCTTCCTTTCCGCGTTGAACATCGAGGTTTAGCTGTGCTTTGAACTTGAGACCAACGCTATCTTCTGAAAGCTCGGTGAAGACACCAATAACTTCACGTGAATCGTGCTGCCAAAGTAGGCGAACCTTGCCGGCACGGTCCTTGAGGGTCTTTTCAAACGCACCTTTGTCTACGATGTCGCCGTATGAATCGACATTCCCAAATACACTGCCGTAACCTTCAAATGATCCATCGTCACCAATTGCTTTAATATCTAGGTGAACGTGCTTCGTCTTTCGTTGCATTGAACATCCCTGTGAGCTTCATGTGCTCCTTCTTGTTGTTATTTATGGGGCTTATTCTTCTTCATCGCCCTCATCGTCCTCGACAAGCGGATCATCAGGCTCGCCAGCGGGAGGATTTGATGGACCTGTTACGGTCTCATCGAGTGTCGTTTGCTTTGCTGGAACGAGGATCACATCGCCGTTATCTACGGCGTCGTAACCCATGGCCGAGCGCTTTTCGTTGACGGTGAGGAATGGAGCGCTACTGATCGCTTGAAGCTTCTCGGCGCGCTTTGATGCGAGTGCGCTGATATCGTCTTCATCAATTTCGAGGCGAAGGTTGTCACCAAAAAGAGGGGTTAGCCAACGATTTAGCTCGTCGCGCAGTACCTTTGCTTCTGGAAGTACGGTGTCTTCGTAGAATGCAAGGCGGGCTTCTTGGTAGTTTGAATATGTGTTGTCGCCAGGAATGCCGAGGAGCTGTGGAGGGACGCCCAAACATGTGAGGATGTCTCTAGCTGCGGCGTTCTTGAGGTTTATAAAGTCGGCATCTTTCGGATTGAGGGACATTTCTTGGTACTTGAGACCTCCAGCAAGCACCATTGGCCTACCCGAGTTCATGGCACCTGCGTACTTTTCCTTGATCTCCTTTTTGATTTGCTCGATCTGGCTTGGCGTAAGATCGGAGACACCATCGCGGCCACCTTCGAACGTAAACGCGCCTGCTGGTCGCGCACCGTTCTCTAGGAGCGCTTTGTTCCAGCGGTTGCCCTCGTTATGGGTAAGGATCTGAAGGATTGCCGAACGCATTGGCGACAATCCACGGAGCATGGTTTCTTCGTACAGTGGGGAGTACGACTTGACGTGCAGCAATCCACAGGCGCCGTTCACTTGGTTTACTGGATAAGTCTTTGAGACCCCACCTTGCGCGCCTCCTGGCGAGTACACATACGACAGTGGAAGCCTGAGAGAGCCTGGAATGACCTGCACCCAGTCTGGACGCTGGACCCATAGCTCTCTTGGGGGGTTCTTCTTGGATGGAACGTAGGGGCCGTTAAGCGCTCCCGGGCCGTTCATCTCAATGAATGCATTACCGTCAAGTGCCTTCGACGCTATTGCGTGCTGGAAGAACGATGAGCGACCTTGCGTAGGGTTCGGAGAGTGGAGAAGCTTGAGTAGGGGGTGGTTCGGGTCGTCTATCTCTTCGTCTGTATTCGCATCGTGTAGGCACCAAGACAAGCCGCCC
>Ga0134126_10007145_pt1 | contig 14015 bp, 12 predicted proteins | sample KB31752_FD_96881 | JGI IMG/M metagenome (GOLD analysis project Ga0134126, IMG submission 96881) | Terrestrial soil microbial communities with excess Nitrogen fertilizer from Kellogg Biological Station, Michigan, USA - KB3-175-2 | ecosystem: Environmental > Terrestrial > Soil > Unclassified ... | reverse complement strand
GGTCTGATAGATCGCGCCGTCGCGCCCGGTCAGCGTGAACCCGTAGACGCCGAGCGTGATGAGGCTGAAGTGGCTCACCGTGGCAAACGCAATCAGCTTCCAGAAATCACGCTGCACCAGGGCCAGGCATGCGCCATACAGCACGCCAATCACCGTCAACGCAATCATCACCGGCGCAATCGCCTTCGCCTGAACAGGGAAGAGCCCCACATGGAAGCGAATCATTGAGTAGAGCCCGAGCTTGCCTGCGATCACCATCGAGAGCGCCACCGGCGCTTCGCTGAAGCTGTCCGCGAGCCACCCGTGCAGCGGGAACACCGGCACCTTCACCGCGAATGCGACGAGGAACGCCAGCGCGACCCAGAACATGGCCGCGGCAGAGAACGACGACCCGGCCAGGATCACGCGAAGTTGCACGAAGTCGAACGTGCCGGTTCGCGCGTAAAGCCATAGGATCGCCACCAGCAGCGGCGCGGAGGGAATGAACGTAAACAGGAAGAATTTCGTCGCGGCGCGCGGCCCGTCTTTGCGCCCGTACATGGCCATCAGCACGGCCATGGGCACCAGCGTCAGCTCCCAGAAGCCGTAATACACCATCAGGTCCAGCGCCACGAACACGCCGAACATCGCCGTCTGCTGCACCATGAACAGCGAGTAGAAAACCTTGCTGCGTTCCTTGATCGCGTTCCAGCTAGCCAGCACGCCCACGGGGCCAAGCAGGCCGCTCAGCACCACCATCCACATGCTGAGCCCGTCTACGCCCACGTGATAATTGATGCCCGACGCGCCGGAGAGCGGAATCCAAGGTACGTTGACTTCGAACTGAAATCCCGGCTGCCCGGGAATGAAATGCGCCGGCAGGTGCAGCGTGAGCCCGAACGTCACCAGCGTGGTGATGAGCCCGAGCCAGGCCGGAAGCTTGCCGCGATCCGGCAAAATGGCGATGAGGATTGCGCCCGCAAGCGGCGCCAGCAGGACCCACGTGAGAATCGATTGATTGATGGTATCCATGTTCTCAGTGCCCCGCCCAGTTCATATGCAAGTTGCCGATGTGCATGCCCACGTGCGTCAACATTCCATTTGCGGTAGCCAGCGCGAACAGCAGCAGCACCGCCGCGCCCACCGCAAGCCACGCCGCGTAGGATCGCAGATTGCCGCTCTGCCACTTTTGCAGAATCGCTCCGCTGAATGTCATGATGGCGCCGAGCAGCCACGCGGCCCCGCCGAGAATGGCGAACTCGACCACCCACTCGAGGAGGAATCGTGAAGCGGTCAGCAGCGGCTTCACGATCAGTGCTCCGTACACTTCGTCCACCCAATATTTGTGCGTGAGCACCGTGTAGCCAGGCACAGAGGCCAGCGGCTCGCGGCCTTCATTCCTGCGGTACAGCATGTGCGCCATGAGCCAGCCGAGGACTGCCGCAGCGATCGCCAGGCCGCTCAACGTCCACTCCAGATTCGTGCTCGCGGCTTCTACCGTTTTCTTGCCGATGACCGGCCCCAGAAATGCTCCGAAGCGTCCGGCGCCCATCCAGCCGCCGCCCAGCGAGAGCAGCGCCAGAACAACGAGCGGCCCCAGCATCGTCCAGGAACTCTCATGCGCGTGCAACTCAGGGCTGCGCGGCTTGCCCATGAACGTCAGGTACCAAAGCCGGAACATATAGAACGAGGTGAGCAGGGCAGTGAACAGCCCAACAAACCAGAACACCTTGCCTGCCGCGGTTCCCTGCGTAAACGCAGCCATCAGGATCGCGTCTTTCGAGAAGAAGCCCGCAAACGGTGGAATTCCGGCGATGGCAATCACAGCGAAGGTCATGGTCCAGAATGTGACCGGCATCTTCTTCCAAAGCCCGCCCATGCGCCGCATATCCTGCTCGCCGCCCAGGCCGTGGATCACCGAGCCCGCCGCAAGGAACAAGAGACCCTTGAAGAACGCGTGCGTCATTAGGTGAAAGATGCCCGCCGAATACGCTGCCACGCCGCAGGCCAGGAACATGTATCCAAGCTGCGACACGGTCGAGTACGCCAGTACCCGCTTAATGTCGGTTTGCACCATTCCTATGGTCGCCGCAAACAGCGCAGTCGCGGCGCCCACAATCGCAACCACCAGCAGCGCCAGCGGCGAACGGTCGAACAGGAAGTGCGTGCGCGCGATCATGTACACGCCCGCCGTCACCATGGTCGCCGCGTGAATCAGCGCGGACACGGGCGTGGGGCCTTCCATGGCATCGGGCAACCACACATATAAAGGCAACTGCGCGCTCTTGCCTGTCGCGCCCACCAGCAGGCAGATGCAGATCGTGGTCAGGATTCCGCCGGTCCACGCCGGATTTGCTGCCAGCTTTGTGGCAATCTCGCTCATTGTGAGCGTGCCGAACTGCCCGAGCAGCAGAAAAATCCCGATCAGAAATCCAAAGTCGCCGATGCGGTTGACGATGAATGCTTTCTTGCCGGCATCCGCGGCCGACGTCTTCTGGAACCAGAAACCGATCAGCAGGTACGACGCCAGCCCCACGCCCTCCCAGCCCACGAACATCAGCAGAACGTTGCCGGCCAGCACCAGCACTGTCATGAAGAACAGGAACAGGTTCAGGTACGAGAAGTAGCGCCAGTAGCCGCGGTCGTCGTGCATGTATCCGACGGAGTAGATGTGGATCAGGAATCCAACGCCCGTGATGATCAGGAGCATGATCAACGAAAGCTGATCAAGGACGAGGCTGAAATCGACGTGCAGCATGCCCGCGTTTATCCAGCTATAGCTCGCGGCTTCTGTGTGCGGCAGAGCAGCACCGCCGGCCACGTTCCACGCGGCATTCGCCACCAGCGCAAAGGACGCCGCTGGCGCCACCAGCGCCACCGTGCTCACCAGCCACTTGGGCAGCCGCGCGCCCAGGATTCCATTAATCAGGAACCCCGCAAAAGGCAGCAGCGGAATCAGCCAGAGATACAGATGTTCGTTCATAGTTTCATCAGGTCGATGCGATCGACGGCCAGCGTGCCGCGGGCGCGGAAGATAGCAATAATGATGGCCAGTCCTACGGCCGCTTCAGCCGCGGCCACCACCATCACAAAGAAAACGAAGATCTGTCCCTGCACGTTGTGCCACATATGCGCGAAGGTGACAAATGAAAGATTCACGCCGTTCAGCATCAGCTCGATCGACATGAACACCGTGATCAGGTTGCGCTTGATCAGGAATCCTACAATGCCCAGGCAGAACAGCACGGCGCTCAGCAGCAGGTACCACGAAATCGGAATCACTTGCCGACCGTCCTTTCTCCGCGCGCGGTCCCCACCAGCGCATCTCTCTTCGCGGGGTGGCCATTGCCGGCACGAGCCAGCGCCACCGCGCCGAGAATCGCAATCAATATCAGCACTGAGGTGACTTCAAACGGCAGCAGCAGATCGCGGAAGAGCACGCGGCTCAGGTCCGCGGTCGAAGTAATCGGATCGCTCAGCGAAACCGTACCCAGCCCCTGCGCCTTCAGAATCACCGTCGCGATCACCGCAAGCACCACCGCCACGGCAGGGAAGCCCAGCACAGCCGCGGCGCGGCTGCCCAGCGTCCGCTCTTCGCGTCCCGCATTCAGCAGCATCACCACAAAGGTGAACAGCACCATGATGGCGCCGGCGTACACGATGATCTGCGCCGCGGCCAGGAATTCCGCGCCCAGCAGCAGATACAGCACGGCCAGCGAACTCATCACCACCACCAGCGAAAGAGCGCTGTTAATGGGGTGCTTCTGCAGCAGCAGGTTCAGCGCCGCCGCTACGCAGAGTCCGGCAAATAGGATGAAGAGTACCAGGTGCATTGTTCCATCGCATGCAGCAGGCAGCAAGCCGGTCGGGCTCGCCGTTTGTGAGGAGGCCGCAAAGCACAGTTCGCTTTGGGAGACTTCTCTGATTGTACTTGACCGCATTTGCGGTTACCCGGCAAATGCGGGTGAGCTAAGGTCTCGATCTTGAGACCTGAGAATCACCACGGCCGCAAAACTAGTGCTGGTAGGCGAGCCACAGGCTCGTGCCCACCACGTTCAAAATGGCCAGTGGCAACAGAAACCGCCAGCCGAAATTCATCAACTGATCGTAACGGAAACGCGGCAAGGTCCCGCGCACCCAGACATAGAGAAACAGGAAACAGAACACCTTCAGCACAAACCAGAAAATGGGAAACACCACGTTCGCGAAGGTACTTTGGAATGGCCCGATAAGATCGCCGAGCGGGCTGGTCCAGCCGCCCAGGAACAGAAGCGTCGCAACGCAGCCCACCGTAATCATGTTGGCGTACTCGGCCATGAAGAACATGGCGAACTTCATAGAGCTGTACTCGGTGTGATAACCGGCTGTCAGTTCGCTCTCGGCTTCCGGCAGATCAAACGGCGCGCGGTTCGTTTCGGCGTAGGCCGCCATCAGGTAGATGAAAAACGCCACGAACTGCCAGCCGCCGAAAAGATTCCAGCTCAGAATGCCGTGCCTGGACTGGCTCTCGACAATCTCGCGCAAATTCAGCGATCCGGCGCGCATCACCACGCCCACCAGCGACAGTCCCAGCGCCAGCTCGTAGCTGATCAACTGGGCTGAAGAGCGAAGCGAGCCCAAAAGCGAATACTTGTTGTTCGATGACCACCCGGCGAGTGCGATTCCGTAGACGCCAACCGAAGTAATTCCGAGGATCACCAGCAGGCCAATGTTCACGTCCGCAATCTGAAAGAAACGAAACCCGTTTACCTCGATGCTCGGCGACCCGAACGGCACTACCCCGATCGAAATCATGGCGCAACCGAGGGAAAGGATCGGCGCCAGCAGATAGATCGGCCGATAAACCGTCGTCGGAATGATGTCTTCCTTCAGGAAGTTCTTGGCCCCATCCACCAGCGGCTGCAGCAGTCCGAACGGACCAACGCGGCTGGGCCCCCAGCGATTCTGGATTCGCCCTACCAGCTTGCGCTCCAGCAGCACCGTGTAGGCGACGCCGAGCAGCAGCACCACCGTCACCACGATGACCTTGAGCAGACTCCAAAGTACGAACTGCAGAATCGTCACTTACTCTGACCTTTCAATCTGCGGCGCTTCCCGCCAATTCCTGCTTCTGCTCCGCTTGATACCTGTCCAACTCGTTCATGTACTCGCTGTATTGCCCCAGCGTGCCCGACGTAAACAGCCCATCGTGCGACGGCGCCACCAGGTTCGGGCGTCCAGCCGTCAGCGCGGAAACCGGCACAAAGCCCGGTTCGGTGCGCACGTCGTTTCCAGAAAACAAGTTCAGCCGGTCCAGTTTGTACGAGGGCACCAGCCGCTCGATCTCATCCAGCACTGCGAGCGGATCGAACGGGCTCAGCTTCGGTTCCAGCCCGCGTGCCGCCAGCCACACACCGTGCCGATCGGCCTCGCCCGACTGCGCCCCGCGCGTCTGGCCAAGGTCCGCACGCACACCGCCAATGCCGAAGGGCACCAGCGATTTCACGTCAGCGCCCATCGCGCTCGCGAGCCGAACCAGGATCTCGAAATCCGACCGCACGCCGGGACGGTCCGCCGCCTTCTTCACCAGTTGCACATCGCCGAACGTATTCGTCACCGTGCCCGACTTCTCATAAAGACTTGCCGCCGGCAACACCACGTCCGCCAGTTTCGCCGTCTCCGTCAGGAACAGATCCTGCACCACCACGAACGCATTCTTCACAGTCGCCGGATCGATTCCGAGATTTCCCACCGGGTTCGCGCCGACCACCAGCAACCCGCAAATTGTGCCATTGCGAGCGCCCTCAAACATCTCCGGCTGCGTCTTTCCCGCTGTTACCGGCATGCCTGCATACTCCTGCGCGAAGGCGCCGGCCTCCGTAACCGGCACATATCCCGGCAGCAGGTCAGGCAGCAGCCCCATGTCTGCCGCCCCGCGCGAATTCGAATGGTCGGCGAGATAGGCGAATTTCACATTCCCGCGATTCAGGCCCCACTCCACCAGAGCGCCGATCTGCTCGCCCCGGAACTCCTGCCCGAAGATGATCAGCAGCGACTCTTCAGCCATCACCGCCTTGGCGAAATCGCCTTCGCCGCGATCGAGCAGCGCCGTCAGGTCCCGATAGCCATTCGGCGGCACGCCCTGCGTCGCCTTCGCCTGCCGCTCCAGCTTGATGGCGCGATGATTCACGATGTAGAGCCGCGCCTTGTTCAGCCGCACATTTGAGCGCAACTGCCACGCCAGCAGCGGATGTTCGTTGGTCGGGTCGCCGCCCACCAGCAGGATGGCCGGCGCAGTGCCGGCATCGCGCATGCTCGCCGCCTTGTCCTGGTGTCCCGCCATCGCTTGCCCAAACGCGGCCGTAGCCGCTGTCCGGTGATGGTCGATGTTGTTGGTCCGCAGCACCGTTCGCGCAAACTTCTGCAGCAGGTAGTTCTCGTCGTTCGTGGTGCGGTTTGACCCAATCACGCCGATCGCCGAGCCGCCCTTGTTGTCGAGCACATCCTTCAGGCCCGCAGCAGCCACACGCAGCGCGTTCTCCCACGAGGTGGGCTCAAGTTGCCCCGCGGCATTGCGCACCAGCGGTTTGCTCAACCGCTCCGGGCTATCCACAAAGTCAAATCCGAACCGTCCCTTGGCGCACAGAAAATCGCCGTTGATACCGCTCTTGTCGCGATTGTCCGCACGAATGATGTCCGCACCTTCATTCGACTGCCGGACGCCCAGGGTCACTTTGCAGCCGTCAGAGCAGTGCGTGCACACCGTCGAGACGTGGTTCATCTCCCACGGCCGCGTCTTGTAACGATAACTGCCGCTCGTCAGCGCGCCCACCGGGCACGCATCGATGCACATCCCGCACTGTTCACAGTCCAGATGGTCTTCACCGTTCGGTGCGATGACTGAGGTCACGCCGCGATTCTGAATTCCCAGCGCCCACACGTCCATGCCCTCGCCGCACATGCGCACGCAGCGATAGCACAGGATGCAGCGTGGCCGGTCGAAGAACACCTGCGGTGACCACTGCTGTTCGTCGCGATGGCGCTTGGCATCCACCATCAGGCTGGTGCCCGCGCCGTACTTGAATGTCATGTCCTGCAGTTCGCACTCGCCGCCCGCATCGCAAACCGGGCAGTCCAGCGGATGATTCCCCAACAGCAGCTCGATGGTCGCCTTGCGCGCCTGCGCAATCTCCGGCGACTCGGTCGTGAACACCTGCCCCTCGGCGACGGTCGTGGTGCACGCGGTCTGCAGCTTGGGCACCTTCTCCTGGCGCACCACGCACATGCGGCACGCGGCCTGCAGGCTCAACCCCGGGTAGTAGCAGAAGGCGGGAATCTCGATGCCCGCCTTGCGGCACGCCTCTATCAGCAGCGTCCCCGCGGGAGCCGTGAGCTTCTTTCCATCGACCGTAAACGTAACGTCAGCCATTCGTGTCTTCTTAATCCTCGCCGTTCCCCTGAACGGCCATCACTAACCTTGCGCTCACCAGAAGCTTGTCATCCTGAGCGCAGCGAAGGACCTGCATTTATGGCGCTTGAACCTTGAAAAACTCAACAACCCATCGGTCGATTCCATGACCCTCAGTGGAAGGTGGACATGAAATCGTCCACGTATGAGACTCGGGTAGCGCTTCGGATCGGTTTTGAAAATCCGCTAAGCAATCATCAAACGCGCCCCGCATTTTCTTGCGAACTTTCTCAAGAGCTACTCCGGTTGCCCGACATCCCGGAATATCCGGCACAGATCGCGAGTAACCTTCTGCACGATGCTCGTAGACTGCCATGTAGCTTCGCGTCAACTCGCGTTCCTCACTATCAGTGTGTCGTAAAGAAATGCGCGATTCCGACAATGAAAAAGAGAACTCCAACTCCAATGAAAAGCGCTTGGCCTTTCCAACGAGCTATAGGTCTTCCGGAGCCGGCAGTGCCATACAGTCCTGCTGCATAAAACTGGTTCACTGTTAGTCCGAAGACCACAGCCGCAATTCCCACCACAATTGCAAGTATCGCCTTGGTGTCACTCACCTCGCCCTCTTTCCTTTACACCACCGCCATCTCCACATGCTTCGCAAACGGGCACGGCTTCCCGTGCAAATGATCCTCAAACTCTTTCCTGAATTTCTTCACAAATCCCAGCGTCGGCATCGCCGCCGCATCGCCCAGTGGACAGAACGTCCGCCCCATCATGTTCTCGGCGAGATACTTGATGTTGTCGATGTCCTTCTCCGTCCCGAACCCGGCGTGGAACCGCGTCAGTGACTTCTTCAGCCAGTCCGTTCCTTCGCGGCAGGGGATGCACCACCCGCAGCTCTCATGTTGATAAAAGCTGATGGTCCGCAGCGCAAATTCCACAATGCACGTCTGGTCGTCAATCACCACGACGCCGCCCGAGCCCAGCATCGACCCGGCCTTGCCCACCTGATCGAAATCCATTCCCAGGTTCTCAATTTCTTCCGGCAGCAGCACCGGCGTCGATGAGCCGCCCGGCACCACAGCTTTCAATTTCCGCCCGCCGCGAACGCCTCCGCCAACCTCGTAAATCATCTTTTTGAGGTTGTATCCCATCGGCAGCTCATACACGCCCGGCCGCACCACATGCCCGCTCAGTCCGAACAGGCGCGTTCCCCCGTTGCGCTCCGAGCCCACAGCCGCGTAGGCCGCGGCGCCCATCGCAATCACATGCGGAACCGTCGCAATCGTCTCTGCGTTATTGATCACTGTCGGGCCGCCATACAGTCCCACCACGGCAGGGAAGGGAGGCTTGATCCGCGGCACCCCGCGCTTGCCTTCCAGCGACTCCATCAGCGCCGACTCTTCACCCACTTCGTATGCGCCCGCGCCCGTCTGCGTAATCACCTGAAATTCCGTATCCGAGCCGAAGATGTTTTTGCCGAGAATGCCCCTTGCGTACGCATCTGCGACGGCCTTCTCCATAATTTCCAGCAGATAGCGATATTCGCCGCGCAGATAGATAAAGCCCATTTTCGCGCCGATCGCCAGGCCCGCGATAATCGTGCCCTCGATGACCGCGTGGGGATCGTGCAGAAAGATCAGGTGATCCTTGCATGTGCCCGGCTCGCTCTCATCGCCATTCACCAGCACGTACTTCGGCTTCGCGCTCTGCTTCGGCACAAACGACCACTTCAGTCCTGTCGGGAAGCCCGCACCGCCGCGTCCGCGCAGGTTGCTGGCCTTCATCTCGGTGATGATCCACTCAGGCCCTTGCGCCAGGCACTTCTTCGCGCTCTCGTAGCCGCCCAGTTCGATATAGCGATCGATATCCGTCGCGCCCATGCCAAAGCGCCTGGTCACAATCTTCACTTCATCGGGATGCGAAACAAGCCTCGGCATGGTCAGCGTCCTCCCTTGCCGTTGGCCTGTCCGCGATACCCGGCAACAATGCCCGGCACGTGATCGGGCGTCAGTTCATCGTGAAAGTCGTAGTTCACCTGGATGGCCGGCGCCCAGCAGCATGCCCCGATGCACTCCACCTCTTCGAGGGAAAACACTCCGTCCTTCGTCACTCCCTTGTGCCCAATGCCCAACTCCTGCTGGAACCGCTCATACACGTCATACGCGCCCCGCAGCATGCAACTGATGTTGGTGCACACCTGAACGTTGAATTTCCCAGCCGGCTTGAACCGCAGCATCGAGTAGTAGCTGGCCACGTTTCGCACGTCGAGTTCCGTCAATGACAACCGGTCGGCAATTTCACCAATTGCTGCGTCGCTTACGTATCCAATCTCATCCTGCGCGTAGAGCAGCATGGGCACCAGGGCCGACCGTTTCACCGGATACTTCTGTACCAGCGCGTCAAACCGAGCCGAGAGCTGCGGCGAGAATATGCTCATCGTTTCCGGACTCATCTCATCGACTCCCGCACCGCACCACTCTTGCTAACCAAAGCGCTGTCATCCTGAGCGGAGCAGAGCGCGCTTTTTGCCTGCTGCGGAGTCGAAGGATCTGCGGTGGTTTTTCTCCTGCTCATGCCATCAACTCCCGCGCCCAGCCTTCAGCCACCATATCCATCTCTTCCTCGCGCTCGCCGGATGTCAACCGCCCGGCTTCCGTCAATTCCATCTCGCCGTTGCGCCCATCCTCGCGCCGCCACCGCACCTGCGCTCCATCGCGCTCCAATTCCAGCCAGCCGTCGCCATGCCGAACCGTAATCCGTTCCTCTCCCAGTTCCACCGTCGCCTGCCGGTTCCCATTCAGCCCGTGCGCTGCCGTGTAACTGCGTAGCAGCGACGCCAGCGAAACCCACAACTCCACGTAAAGATGAGCCCTGCTAACTGCGCTAGCGCCGCTATCTCCGCTAGCTCCGCTCGTCACCGGTCAATCTCTCCCAGCACAATGTCAATCGACCCGATCACCGCCACCACGTCCGCCAGCAGCCGTCCCTGGCACATCGTCTCCAGCGCCTGCAGATCCGCAAACGACGGATACCGCATGTGCACGCGATACGGCTTCGGCCCACCGTCCGACACCACGTAATACCCAACCTGCCCGTGTCCCGACTCGATCCACTGGCACACCTCACCCGCCGGCACCGGGAACCCTTCCGTCACAATCTTGAAGTGATGAATCAACGCCTCCATCTGCGTCTTCATCGCCTCGCGGTCCGGAAGAATGATCTTCGGCGCATCGGCGCGGATCGGACCTTCCGGCATCCCATCCAGCGCCTGCTGGCAAATCTTCACGCTCTGCCGCATCTCTTCCAGGCGGCACACATACCGCGCCCACACGTCGCAGTCGTTCGATACGGGAACGTTGAACTGGAATTTCTCGTAGCTCGAATACGGCATGTCGCGCCGCACATCGAAATCGATGCCGGATGCCCGCATCACCGGCCCCGTCACGCCCAGCGCTAACGCATCCGCGCCCGACAAGTGCCCGATGCCCTTCAGCCGGTTCACAAAAATCGGATTCCCGGTCAGCAGGTTCGAGTACTCGTCGATCTTCTCCGGGAAACCCGAAATGAAACTCTGCACCCGTTCGAAGAATCCCAGCGGCGGTTCCAGCGCCAGCCCGCCTGGCCGGATGTAGCTGGTCATCATGCGCTGGCCGCTAACCATCTCGAAAATCCGCAGCAGATCCTCGCGCTCGCGGAACGTGTACAGAAACACCGTCAGCGCACCGATATCCATGGCGTGCGTGCCCAGCCAGATCAGGTGCGAATTGATCCGCGTCAGCTCACTCAGCAGCACCCGCAACCACTGCGCCTTTTCAGGAATCTCCAACTCCAGCAGCTTTTCCACCGCGAGCGAATAAACCAGGTTGTTGTTCATCGGACCGAGGTAGTCCACACGGTCCGTCAGCGGAACCACCTGCTGATAAAACTTCGCCTCGCAGGTCTTCTCGATTCCCGTGTGCAGGTACCCGATCTCCGGATACAACCGCACCACAATCTCACCGTCGATCTCCAGCACCAAACGCAGCACGCCGTGGGTCGATGGATGCTGCGGTCCCATGTTCAGCACCATGTGCTGATCGCGCGAACCTTCAGCCGCGGGAACTTGCAAAATCGGGGTACCTACATCGGGCAGCGTCGGCATCTAGCGGTATCCCTCCACCGGGTAATCCTTCCGCAGCGGATGCCCCTTCCAATCGTCCGGCATCAGGATGCGACGCAGGTTTGGGTGCCCTTCAAACCGGATCCCGAACAGGTCGAATACTTCGCGCTCGTAGTAATTCGCCCCCGGCCATACCGGCGTGATCGAATCCACGGTCGGGTCTTCTTCATCCACCAGCACTCTAAGCCGGACCACGTTCCTGAATTTGTAGGAGCATGCGTGGTATACCACCTGGAAGCGTGGCACTGAAGGGAACCAGTCCACCGCCGTCACATCCTGGAAGGCGTTATACCCGGCGGCAATCAGCGCCGAACAGGCGCCGCGAATCTGGTCCTTGCTGATCGTCAGCGTCAGTTCGCCGCGATCGAACTTTGCGTCGGTGATCGCTTCGGCGTTCCAGCCCTGGATGGCCCCGATGGCGGGATGTCCGGCGAGCCCTTCAAGCACCCCTGCCTTGCCCATCAAAGTCGTCTTTGGATCAGGCATTTACAGGTCCGCCTTGTCCAGGCTCCAGTCCAGGATGCCCTTGCGCACGATGTAGTACAGCCCCACCGCGATGAATCCCAAATACACCAGCATCTCCCAGAACCCGAACAGGTTCGACCCTGTGATTTTCGGCAACTGCTTGTAGATCACCGCCCACGGCATCATGAATACCGCTTCCACGTCGAACAAAATGAACAGCATAGCCACCATGTAAAAGCGCACGCTGAACCGCTGCCGGGCGTCACCCACAGGAGTGATTCCACATTCATATGCGGAGAGCTTCGTCGCCGTATTGCGGTGGCGGCCGATAAACCAGGAACCCGCGACCATCGCGGCGCCCATTCCGAACGCCACCACGATCTGCAGCAGAAGCGGAACGTATTGCCAGTGGTAGGGAATCGTATTGGCACTCATCCGGCCAGCCCCCAAAAAGTGATCATTCTGCGCGGTCGGCACAGCATTTCGCTGCGTCCTTTTTGCCACAGGCCGCTGCTTCGAGCTTAGGTTCTCAAAATGCTTCCGTCAAGGCACAGGCCGCGGCGTCACACTCGCTCGCCCGCCAGACAAGATGACCAGAACACCCCGCCATCAGCGCGTGACGTGCGTCACTTGGGCGGCCGGGAACGCAGCTCCGCCGGTTTACGTAACGAGTGATAGAGGTTTCAACCCCATGCCACACTTGCGCCCATCCGCAATTGCCTTCGCAGCGGTTCTTTTTGCCTCAGGGGCGGCCATTTCCGCCGCTCAGTCAGATTGGCAGAAGACCTACCCCACCAGTGCGAAACCCTCTCTCACATTCACCACCGGGGATGCAGCCACCGAGCTCCGCTCTTGCGGTGATTGCCGCGAAATACGCATCCGCGTGCAGTGGAACGGTCGCAATCCCGATGATTTCCCCATTACCGAAGCGCAGACCGGCGATCATGTCAGCTTCGAAATGCGCGAAAGGACCCGCATGCGCATCATGATCGGTGTCCACCATTCGCCACAGGTATTCATCGAAACTCCCGCCGCCATCGACGTCGAAGGCCGCACCGCGGACGGCAGCCTGCACGTCTCTGGCGTCCGGGGCGAGCTCCAGTTCCACACCGGCGACGGCTCGGTTGACATCGACGATAGCGGCGGCGCCGTTCGCCTGGTTGCCAGCGACGGAAGCATCCGCATGCACAATCTCAGCGGCACGCTCGAGTCTCGCTCGTCCGACGGCAGCATCCGAATTGACGGCCAGTTCACCGGCATCCAGGTCCACACTTCCGATGGCAACCTGGACCTTACCCTGAACGAAGCCTCTCACTTATCCACGGCTTCGCGCGTTGAGAGCTCCGACGGCCGCGTCTCTCTGCATCTGCCACGCACCCTCGCTGCCGACCTTGAGATCCACACCAGCGACGGCCGAGTCCAGTGCGATTTGCCCCTCACCATGGAGGGCTACAACTCAAAAGCCGACTCCGGCCACAGTCTCCGCGGACATCTCAATGGGGGCGGCGTCCCGCTCTACATCCATACCAGCGACGGAAATGTCACAATCGACGCCATGCATCCGGGTGACCGGCACGAACATCCATAGGGGCATATGATCTTGCGGATTTTTAACGAGGTGCGAAACCTTAACGGTGATAGTGTGCCGGACGCCTTCAAATGCTATAGAATCCAGATTCTCAGGCCGAGAAGCGGCCAGGGAACGACAGAGAGCGGAGGCTTACCATGGAAGTGGAGTTGACCGCCAGACAGGTTCGTATTCCCAAGGCGCTGCGCCAACAAGCTGAAGAAGGCATGGACCGGATTGCCCGCCTTCTGGGCAAGACCACCAGCGCAGCCATTACCTTTCGGGTACAACGTCATCTACACATCGCAGAGCTCACCGTAACAGCGCGGATGCATACGTTTGCCGCGCGGGGACAAGCGGACTCGCAGGAGGCCGCGCTGCGCGCTGCACTGGCGCACGCCGAGCAGCAGGCGCTGCGTTATCGCGACAAACACATTACACGCAAGCGGCTG
>Ga0134126_10007144_pt1 | contig 14016 bp, 8 predicted proteins | sample KB31752_FD_96881 | JGI IMG/M metagenome (GOLD analysis project Ga0134126, IMG submission 96881) | Terrestrial soil microbial communities with excess Nitrogen fertilizer from Kellogg Biological Station, Michigan, USA - KB3-175-2 | ecosystem: Environmental > Terrestrial > Soil > Unclassified ... | reverse complement strand
GGCTTCACCCCGGCTTCCATCGTCAACGACGCGCCGCTGGCACTTCCCGATCCGTCAAGCCCGGACGGCATCTGGACCCCCGCCAATGACGACAGCAAGTTTGGCGGGCCGACCAGGTTGCGCGAGGCACTGGTCCGCTCGTTGAACCTGGTTTCCGTCCGCCTGCTCGATGCGATCGGCATTGGCTACGCCCGCGAATACATGACCCGCTTTGGCTTCCCGCTCGATTCCATCCCAGCCAACCTGACCATGGCCCTGGGCACCGCCTCGGTCACCCCGATGGACATGGCACGCGGCTACGCGGTGTTTGCCAACGGCGGCTACCTGGTCACGCCGTATTTCATCCAACGCGTCGACGACCGCAACGGCCAGCCGCTGTACGTGGCCAACCCGGCCCGCGCCTGCCGCGAGTGCAAGGAGCGCCTGCTCGACACGGCCCCGCCGGGCCCGCCACCAGCCCCGGCAAAGCTTCCCACGGCTGGCAATCCAGTCGCTGCCGGCAGCGCGCCGGCAAGCCCGCGCAGCGCCGACGTCACCGGCGGTGCGGTACTTCCGGCCGATGTCCACGCTGCCGGCGAGCATCCGCCGGTGCTCGCGCCGCACGTCATCGACGTACGCAACGATTACCTGATCACCTCGCTGATGAAGGATGTGATCGTGCGCGGCACCGGCGCCGCGGCGCGCGCCTTGGGCCGCGACGACCTGGCCGGCAAAACCGGTTCCACCAACGACCATCGCGATGCCTGGTTCGTGGGCTTCAACGCCAACCTTGCCACCGCGGTTTGGGTCGGCTTCGACAACTACAGTTCGCTCGGTCGCGGCGAGTTCGGCGCCAAGGCGGCCTTGCCGATCTGGATGGAGTACATGGGCGCCGCCCTCAAGGACCAGCCCTCGGCCATCTTGCCCATGCCGCCAGGGATCTCCACCCTGCTGATCAACAAGGAAAGCGGCCTGCCGACCACAGCCGACGACCCCAACAGCATGCAGGAAATATTCAAGGTGGAAGACGTCGAAGCCCTGCGCAAACGCGCCGCCGAACAAAAAGGCCAGCAACACGCCTACGACATCTTCTGAGCGCGCCTGCCCGCGCCCTCGCCCACATCCCTGGCGCTGGGCGGAAATCCAGAATCCACAGGTTAAACCTTCACGGCCCGCAAGCGGGCCGTGAAGGTACAAGCAATTGCCAGCGAGTGTTGCGGTGAGCGGCAGCCAGCCCAGGCTCAGCGCTGCGCGGCAGGCACGTAGTCGCGGCGTCCTGCACCGGTGTAGAGCTGGCGTGGGCGACCAATGCGCGATCCCGGCGTTTCGTGTTGCTCGATCCAGTTGGCAGTCCAACCGGCCGTGCGCGCAATGGCGAACATCACCGTGAACATCTCGGTGGGGATGTTCAAGGCCTTGTAGATGATGCCAGAATAGAAATCGACATTCGGATACAGCTTGTGGCTGACGAAGTAGTCGTCCTTCAGCGCCGCCTCTTCAAGCTTCAGCGCCACTTCCAGCAGCGGATCGTTCACGCCGAGCTCGTCCAGCACGGCGTGGCACATCTTGCGGATGATCTGCGCCCTGGGGTCGAAGTTCTTGTACACACGATGGCCGAAGCCCATCAGCCGGAAGCTGTCGTTCTTGTCCTTGGCCCGCAGCACCGCCGATTCCACGTTGTCCGGCGTGCCAATCTCCTCGAGCTGCTTGAGCACGGCTTCGTTCGCGCCGCCATGGGCCGGACCCCACAGGGCGGTGATACCGGCGGCAATCGAAGCGTACGGGTTGGCGCCAGTGGAGCCGACCAAACGTACGGTCGAGGTTGAAGCGTTCTGCTCGTGGTCGGCATGCAGGATGAACAACAGGTCCAGCGCCTTGGTCGCCACCGGGCTCAATTCCAGCGGCTCGCTGGGCACCTCGAACATCATGTGCAGGAAGCGCTCGACGTATTCCAGGTTGTTGCGCGGATAGCGCAACGGCCAACCGATGGAATAGCGATAGCAGGCCGCCGCGATGGTCGGCATCTTGGCGATGAGGCGGATCGCCGCGAGCTTGCGGTCCGCCGGGTCAGCGACGTTGAGGTTGTCGTGGTAGAACGCGGACAGCGAAGCGACCGAGGCGGCCAGCATGGCCATGGGATGGGCGTCGTGATGGAAGCCCTGGAAGAAGTTCTTCAGCGACTCGTGCATCATCGTGTGGTGCGAGACGTCGTGCTGGAACACGGCCAACTCGTCCGCCGTGGGCAGCTCGCCGTTCAACAACAGGTAGGCCACTTCCAGGAAGCTTGAATTTTCCGCCAGCTGCTCGATCGGATAGCCGCGGTACAGCAGGACGCCCTGTTCGCCATCGATATAGGTGATCGCGCTGCGCGTGCTGGCCGTGCTGGCGAAGCCGGGGTCGAACGTGAAGTGTCCAGTGTCCTTGTACAAGGTGCCGATGTCGATGCAGGCCGGACCCAGGGTCCCGGACACCAGGGGCAGCTCAGTGCTGCGTTGGTTCGATTCGTCAACCAGCTTCACTTTTGCATCAGACACGGACAACTCCTTCCACAAGACTCGGCGACCACGACGCGGCTACGCGATCGACAGTATAGTTCCGCGCCTCACGGCACCAGCGCGCAACCCGCGAGCGGGCCATCCACAACGCGACGCCAGTCGACTGCGTACCTGTCCAGGCGCGCTGCAACCGGCCAGCCTGGAAGGACATCGCGACCGGTCGGCCGCGGCCCGCCACCGACTTATTCGGCGTCGGTTGCCGGCTTCTTGTTGGCGGCGTAGCGACGGCGGAACTTGTCGACACGGCCACCCACGTCCAGCGTCTTTTGCTTGCCGGTGTAGAACGGGTGGGAATGGCTGGAAATGTCCACCTTGATCAGGGGATATTCCTGTCCATCCTCCCACTTGACGGTCTCGTCGCTGGTCATCGTCGATCGCGTCAGGAACGAAAAATCTGACGACAGATCCTGGAACACCACCGGCTTGTAACTCGGGTGAATATCGGGCTTCATGTTTGGCTCGGATGTGACGCGTAAAAGCCGACATTGTAGTGGGCCGGCCGTTGGAGCCGCAAGCGCTGGCACAAGGGCCGCCCCGCCGCTCAAGCATTCGCATAGAGCAAGGCGCTCCCAAGCCAGCGCTCGATCAACTGGCTGGTCTGCCGCGGGTATTGCCCGAGCATCGCATTGCCGACCTGCTGCACCATGGGCAAGAGGTGCGCATCGCGCGCCAGGTCGGCAATGCGGAACGCCACCTGGCCCGTCTGCCGGGTGCCGAGCAGCTCGCCGGGGCCGCGCAATTCAAGGTCGCGCTCGGCAATGCGAAAGCCGTCGTGGGTTTCCCGCAGCACCTGCAGCCGGTCCCGGGCGAGGTGGCCAAGCGGCGGCTGGTACAGCAGGACGCAATCGGAGGCCGTGTTGCCCCGCCCCACGCGTCCGCGCAACTGGTGGAGTTGCGCCAGGCCGAGGCGTTCGCTGTTCTCAATCACCATCAGGCTGGCGTTGGGCACATCCACGCCGACCTCGATGACCGTGGTGGCTACCAGCACCGAAATCCCACCGGCCTTGAACGCCTGCATCGTCGCCTGCTTCTCGCCGGCCTTCATGCGCCCATGCAGCAAGGCCACCCTGGTGCCAGGCAGCGCCTGCACCAGTTCGGCATGGGCGACTTCGGCGGCTTGTGCGCGCAACTGCTCGGATTCCTCGATCAGGGTGCACACCCAGTACACCTGCCGCCCTTCCGCGCAGGCCGTGCGCAGGCGCTGGATCACCTCGGACCGTCGCGCGTTGGAAACAGCAATGGTGTGCACGGGTGTGCGGCCCGGCGGCAGCTCGTCGATGGAAGAGACGTCCAGGTCGGCGTACTCGCTCATCGCCAGGGTTCGCGGGATCGGCGTGGCGGTGAGCACGAGCTGGTGCGGCACCTGGTCGCCGCCGTCGCCCTTGGCCCGCAAGGCCAGGCGTTGCTGCACGCCGAAGCGGTGCTGTTCGTCGACGATCACCAGGCCGAGCCGCGCAAAGCTGACCCCTTCCTGCATCAGCGCATTGGTGCCGACGACGACCGGGGCGCCCTCGGCAACCCTTTGCAAGGCCCGCGCGCGGGCCTTGCCTTGTTGCTTGCCGGCCAGCCATTCAACCTCGATGCCCAGCGGCGAAAGCCACTCCTTGAAGCTGCGGCGATGTTGTTCGGCCAGCAGCTCGGTCGGCGCCATCAACGCCACCTGGTAACCCGATTCCACCGCCGCCAACGCGGCCAGGGCGGCCACGACGGTCTTGCCCGAACCGACGTCGCCCTGCACCAGGCGCAGCATGGGGTGACGCAGCGCCAAGTCGTGCTGGACTTCGCCGACGACGCGCTGCTGCGCGCCGGTCAAGGCAAACCCGAGGTTGGCATGCAGGCGCCGGCGCAAGTTCCCGGAACCGACCAGGCTCGGTGCCACCTTGCGTCGTACCCGCTCGCGCATGCTGCGCAGGCTCAGGTGCCGCGCCAGCAATTCCTCGAAGGCCAGCCGCGCCTGCGCGCGATGGGTGCCGCGCATGAGCTCGCCGACTGGCGCATCCGGTGGCGGGCGATGCACGTAGAGCAGCGCATCGCGCAGCGAAGCGAGGCCGCAACTGGCCAGCAGGGGCGCGGGGATGAGCTCCAGCTCCGCCTCCGGAGGCAACAGCGCCAGACCCTTGGCGATCACGTTGCCGAGGCGCTTTTGGCCCAGGCCCTCCGTGGTCGGATACACCGGGCTGAGTGCCGCCTCCAGCGTCGGTGGCATCCGCGGATCCAGGCTTCGATACTGCGGGTGCACCATTTCCAGGCCGTGCGCGCCCAGGCGCACTTCGCCGTAGCACAGCAGTTGCATGCCAGGGCGCAACTGCTCGGCCTGGGCCCGGTTGAAGTGGAAAAAGCGCAGCAGCAGGGTATGCGTGCGCTCGCGCAGCGCGACCTTGAGCTGGGGACGGAACGCGAAGCCGCGCTCCACCGCCTCGACGGTACCGATCACCTGGGCACGCTCGCCGCCGCGCAAGTCCGCCAGCGGCGTGATGCGGGTCCTGTCCTCGTAGCGCAGCGGCAGGTGGAACCACAGGTCGCGCACCCGCGTGAGTCCCAGCCGACCAAGCGCGGCAGCCAGTACCGGCCCCACGCCGGGTACGGTTTCCACGGGGGCCAGTCCGGCGCTCCCGCCACTCCGCTCCGGGTCCACGGCCATCGCCGCAATCACTGCCTGGCGCTGGGCGCGGCCGACATCATCGGCACGAGCGCCACGGCGTCGGGCGTCCAGCAGTTTCGCAAGCCACGCCTCAGTCGAGCACCATGATCATGTCGATTTCCACCTGGGCGGCCTTTGGCAGGGCGGCAACCTGGATCGTGGAACGGGCCGGATAGGGTTGCTTGAAATATTCGGCCATCACGCCGTTGACCACGGCGAAGTTGGCCAGGTCGGTCACATAGATGCCGACCCGCACCACTTGGGCAAACGAGCCGCCGGCCGCCTTGGCGACCGCGGCGAGATTGTCGAACACGCGATGCGTCTGTGCGTTGATATCTCCCTCCACCAGGGCCCCGGTCGCAGGGTCGATGGGCGTCTGGCCGGAAAAATAAATCGTGTTGCCGGCACGTACGGCCTGCGAATACGGCCCGATCGCGTTTGGAGCCTGGGTGGTGGCGATGTAGTCGAGGGACATTGGATTTCCTTGCTAAGACAGGAAGGGCGCGAGCGGGAGCCGCCGCACCGAAGGGCCATGATAACCCGGCACCGGTGCCGGCAGCGGCCGACGCGGACGAGCCGTTGGGCCGTCCTCTCCAAGATTCAATCATCCGGGGTGCGCAACCCCAGGCCGTGCATGAGGCGCGGCCAACCCGCTACATGGGATAGCGATGCACGGCGCTGACCACGCCGGTGCGCCGCACCCGGCGAATGACATCCGCCAGGTGCTTGCGGTCCTTGACTTCCATGGAAAACATCAGCGTCGCCGCGGTCGGATCGCGTTCCACGTATTCGACGTTGTCGATATTGGAATCGGCCGCCGCGATCGCCGCGGCAACCGTCGCCAGGACGCCAGGATGGTTGGCCACTTCCACGCGCAGGCGCGCACGGTAATCGCCGCGCACTTCGCGATCCCACTCGATGCCCACACGGCGCTCGGGCGTCTTGGCCAGCTCCGCCACGTTCGGGCATTCGGTCCGGTGCACCACGATACCCTTGCCCGGCGAGAGGTAGCCGACGATGTCGTCGCCCGGCAGGGGGTGGCAGCAATTGGCGAAGCTCAACACGCCGCGCTCGGCACCGGTGATGCGGATGTTCTCGTTGGCGTGCGGTGCCTGCGGCGTGTCGCCGGCCTGTTTGCCGCGCGCCTGCAGGAGCTGCGCCGCCACGCGGTCCGGCATGCGGTTGCCCAGGGCGATATCGGCGAGCAGCTCCTCCAGGCGCCGATACTTGATGCTCGCCAGGTAGCGGTCCAGCACTTCCGGCGATATGCCATCGATGCTGAATCCGCGCAGGTCCAGCGCACGATCGAGCATGCGATGACCAAAGTCCACCGCATCCTCGTGCTGCAGGTGCTTCAGATGCTGGCGGATCGCCGTACGCGCCTTGCCGGTCACCACGGACTCGAGCCAGGACGGATTGGGCACCGCCGACGGCGCGGTAATGATCTCCACCATCTGCCCCGATTCCAGCCGCGCCCGCAACGGCGTGAGCTTCTTGTCCACGCGCGCGGCAACCGCATGGTCGCCGACATCGGTGTGCACGGCATAGGCAAGGTCGAGCACGGTGGCGTTGCGCGGCAACGCAAAGATGTCGCCGCGCGGCGTGAACACATAGACCTCGTCGGGAAACAAGTCGATCTTGACGTTCTCGATGAACTCAGCCGAGGAGGTGGTGTTGACCTGGCTGTCCACCAGCGACGACAACCAGGCGCGGGCCCGCACTTGCGCATTGTTGGCCGGCCCGCTGTCGGTCTTGTAGGCCCAGTGCGCGGCAATACCGCTTTCGGCCACCGAGTCCATCTCCGTGGTCCGGATCTGGATCTCGATCGGCGCGCCGAACGGCCCCAGCAACACCGTGTGCAGGGACTGGTAGCCATTGGCCTTGGGGATGGCGATGAAATCCTTGAAGCGCCGGTCGACCGGCTTGTACAGCGCGTGCACCACACCCAGGGCCACGTAGCAGTTCACCACGCTGTCGACCACCACGCGGAACCCGTACACGTCCATGAGCTGGGCAAAGGTGAGGTGTTCGTTGCGCATCTTCGAGTAGATGCTCCACGGCGACTTGATGCGCCCCACCACGCGGGACTCGATGTGTTCGGCGCCCAACCGCTCGGTCAGGGCAGCGCGGATCTTCGCCATGGCTTCGCGCCGGTTGCCAAGGGCGGCGCGGATGCGCTCGCTGATCACCCGATAACGGTCCGGATACAACATGCGGAAACCAAGATCCTGCAGCTCGGTGCGGAACTTGTTCATGCCCAGGCGCTGCGCGATCGGCCCGTAGATCTCCAGGGTTTCACGCGCAATGCGGCGTCGCGCCGTCAATTCCTTGGCACCGAGCGTACGCATGTTGTGCAGGCGGTCGGCCAGCTTGATCAGGATGACGCGGATGTCCCGCGCCATCGCCAGCAGCATCTTGCGGAAGCTTTCCGCGTCCGCTTCCTGCCGCGTGCCGAAGCGCATCTTGTCGAGTTTCGTCACCCCGTCGACCAGTTCGGCGACGACTTCGCCAAACTCCGCAGCCAGCTCGGCGCGGGTCAGTTGGGTATCCTCGAGCGTGTCGTGCAACAACGCGGCAACAATGGTTTCGGCATCCATGCCAAGTCCGGCCAGGATGATCGCCACCGAGACCGGATGGGTGATGTACGGCTCGCCGCTTTTGCGCTCCTGTCCGGCGTGCGCCTTCGCGCCCACTGCAAACGCCTGCATCACCCGCGCGCCCTGCTCAGGCGGCAAATAGGCAACGCTCCCCTTGAGTGCCACCGCATACGGTGGCAAGGTCGACGGATCGGATTTGGCGGGCGGGGCGGCGGTAGGCATGGCGGCAATACGCCTCAGGCGTGGCCCTGGTGCCCCGGCCTGACCCGCGCCAATGCGGCATTTACCAGGGTGGAGTCCAAGGCACGCCGCAACGGCCGCGCGGCTCCAGCGCGGCGTACGCGCAAACCGGCACCAGCCACGCCGGTGCCAGGTTCGCGCCTACAGCCGCCGGCGTCCATCAGTCGTCACCGACCTTGGACAGGTCATCGTCGACTTCCGCGGCCGCCCATTCCAGCGCCTCGCGCTCCGCGCGCTCGCGTTCCGCCTTGTCGATCTGGTCGATCATGGCCTGATCGATGCGGCGCTCGGCAATCTCGCGCAAGGCCACTACCGTGGGCTTGTCATGCCCCGGATTGACCGCCGGCTCGACGCCCTTCTCCAGTTGCCTTGCCCGCTTGGTCGCCATGAGCACCAGCTCAAACCGGTTGTCCACGACTTCAAGGCAATCTTCCACGGTGATACGGGCCATGCGAAATCCTCTGATATTAATGGCTTGTAGCGCGCCTTCAGTGTAGAGCGCGAACGCTTTGCTGGCAATGCGCATGCGGCTATCATGGGCGGCTGCATGCGTTGGGTCCGTTGTCGCTGCGGACCGTGCATATAACAACACTAACCAGTACACTTATAGCCTTTCACGCCAAGGGCAAGCGCGCATCATGATGCACCCGGTTCGTTCGCTGCCGCCCGTCCGTTGGTTGCTCGTGCTGGCCACGCTGCTGTTGGCAGGCTGTGCGATCGCCAAGCCGCGCACGGACGACCCCCTCGAGAAGTACAACCGCGAGGTCTACAAGTTCAACAACGTCGTGGACCAGACCGTGTTGCGCCCCGTGGCCGTCGGCTACCGCAAGGTGACCAACCCGCCCGTACGCCGCTCGGTCAGCGATTTCTTCACCAACATCCGCATGCCCATCGTGGTGTTCAACGACCTGTTGCAGGCGCGGCCCACGCACGCGTTGCAGGACACCGGCAGGTTCCTGGTCAACCTCACGCTCGGCATCGGCGGGTTTTTCGATCCGGCCAGCCAGCTCGGCCTGCCGCTGCAGGACAACGATTTCGGCATCACCCTGGCGCGCTGGGGTGCCCCCGAAGGGGATTTCCTGATGGTGCCGCTGCTCGGCCCCAGCACCATGCGTGACGTCTGGCGCCTGCCGATCGACAACTACTTCCTCGACCCGCTGAACATCTATGGTCGCACCCACCACTACCACGGCCTGCAATACGTGCCGCAGGCCATCTACGTGGTCACCCTGCGCGCCCGTGCGCTGGACGCCGAGGGCTTCCTGGAATCGGCCTACGACCCCTATGTGTTCCTGCGCGATGCCTACCGGCAGCAGCGCCTGTACCAGATTTACCGCGGCAACCCCCCCGCCGCCATCATCGAACAGATGCAAGGTCTCGACCAGGAGAACTTCGATCCCGACGAGCTGCTGGAGCAGCAGCACGAATGGGAGAAGGCGCATCCCAAGCAGGGTCAGCCCAAGCAGGGCCAGCCGATCCAGTGAACCGCCCCTGGCGGCGTCCGGGGATGCTTCGGCAGGCTGAATGCCGGTCATCGGCTGCCGCCAAGCATGACGAATGTCAGGCGAAACGGACCGGATGGCGGCAGTAAAATCGCCCGCTAGCTGAGATACAGCCGAGGCAAGCGTGCGTATCCGATCACTGGCGCGGGAACAATCTGCAGCAATCCGCATCCCTGCAAGCATGAGTGCTGCCGCAGACCATGGCCAGGTGTCGCGTTTGGCCGCCCACGCACCAGCCACAGCCGGTGGCCGGGGCGCACCGTGAGCACAAAATCAACCTCGCTGTCACTGGGCGGGCTGGCCGTGGCGTGCCTGGCCGTGCTGCTCGGCTGGCGCATCGCCACCAATGCGCGCGGCGAACACGTCGGTCCGCGCGCACCGCCGTCGCTGTCGGTGGTGACCGAACTGGCCACGATCAAGTCCATGCCCATCCAGCGGCTCGCCGTGGGCCAGGTGCAATCGGAGCATACGGTCAACATCCAGCCGCAGATCAGCGGCGTCCTGAAGCAGGTGTATTTCACCGAGGGCCAGCATGTCAGCGCCGGCCAGCCGCTGTTCCTGATCGACCCGGCACCTTACGAAGCGGCGCTCGCCTCCGCCAAGGCGTCCTACCTGGCCGCCAAGACCCAGGCCGATCGTGAAAAACCACTGGCCGCGAAGGGCTACGTGTCGGCACAGGAATACGAGGCGTCGGTGGCCACCGCGGCGCAGACCAAGGCCGCCCTGGACCAGGCGCAAATCAACGTGGCGTATACCCGGATCGTGTCGCCCATCGATGGCCTGACCGGCAACCTGGCGGTGAAATCCGGCAACGTGGTCTCGCCCGCCAACGCCGTGCCGCTGGTCACGATCAACCAGATGAAACCCATCCTGGTGCAGTACAACCTGGCCCAGCAGTTCCTGCCCGAGATTCGCAAATACGCCGCGGAGCACAGCATCAAGGTCTTCATTTCCAATGAGGACGGGTCGGGCGCGCGTGGCGAGGGCAAGCTGGTCTTCATAGACAACACGGTCAACACCGCGACCGGCACCGTGCTGTTCAAGGCCGAGATCCCAAACAAGGACATCCAGCTGTGGCCCGGCGAATACGTCGGCGTCAACACGCGGATGGCGGTCCAGGCCAATGCGGTGACCATCCCGGATTCAGCCATCCAGTCCGGACAGGATGGCAACTTCGTGTATGAAGTCGTGGATGGCGTGACCAAGGTGCAGAACATCAAGGTGGACCGCGTGATCGGCAACGTGGCGGTGGTCAGCTCCGGCCTCAAGGGCGGTGAGCGCGTCGTGACCGAGGTGCCGCGCAGCATGCGGCCCGGGATGCCCGTCACCCTTGGCGCGCCGGTTGGCGCGGCCGTCGAGGCCCATGGCGCGACATGAAGGCCAACCTCTCCGCGGCGTTCATCCATCGCCCGGTGATGACCACGGTCATCATGTCCGCGCTGATCCTGTTCGGCCTGGTGGCATATTTCACGCTGCCGGTCGCCGAGCTGCCGAACGTGGACTTTCCCACGATCGTCGTCTATTCAAACCTCCCCGGGGCCGACCCGGAGACCATGGCCGCCTCGGTCGCCACGCCGCTGGAGCGCCAGTTCTCGACGATCGCCGGTGTGGTCTCGATGAACTCGGTCAACACCATCGGCAACAGCAACATCACCCTGCAGTTTGACCTGTCGCGCAACATCGACTCCGCCGCGCAGGATGTACAGACGGCCATTTCCCAGGCCATCCGCCAACTGCCGCCGAACATGCCGCAGCCGCCGCACCTGCGCAAGGTCAACCCCGGCGATTCCTCGATCATCTACCTCGCGATCACCGCGCAGCACGTGCCGCTCACCCAGCTCGACGAATTCGCCGAGACCGAGGTTTCCGAGCGCATCTCGATGATCCCGGGCGTGGCCCAGGTCAACGTCTTCGGCTCGCACAAATATGCCGTGCGGCTGTACATGAACCCCTATGCGCTGGCCGCGCGCCACCTGTCGCTCGAACAGGTGGTGCAGGCAGTCCAGCACGGCAATACCAACCTGCCCTCCGGCACCATGTACGGAGCGACCAACACCTTCACGGTCAAGGCCGCCGGCCAGCTCACCGATGCCCAGGCCTACAACAACCTCATCATCGCCAGCCAGGACGGCGCGCCGGTGCACCTCTCCGATGTGGGCGAGGCCGTCGACAGCATCGAGCAGGACAAGCAGCTCACCCAGTATTTCGACGACGCGCACAACGACGGCAAGCTGGAGATCGCGATCGTGCTCGGCGTGCAGCGCCAGCCCGGTTCGAACACGGTGAAGATCGCGCAGCAAATCCGCGACCTGCTGCCGGCGTTGACCAATGACGCGCCGGGCGACGCCTCCCTGCACGTCATGTACAGCCGCGGCGACTTCATCAGCGGCTCGATCAACGAAGTGAAGTACACCCTCCTCCTGGCCATTGTGCTGGTGGTGCTGGTGATCTTCCTGTTCCTGCGCAACATTCGCGCCACGATCATCTCCGCGCTGGCCTTGCCCACCTCGATCATCGGCACGTTCGCGTTGATGCAACTGTTTGGCTTCAGCCTCGACAACCTCTCGCTCCTGGCGCTGGTGCTGGCCGTGGGCTTCGTCGTGGACGATGCCATCGTCATGCTCGAGAACATCGTGCGCTACCGCGAGCGCGGCGAACCGACGATGCGGGCGGCCCTCATCGGCAGCAAGGAAATCGGCTTCACCATCCTGTCGATGACGATCTCGCTGGTGGCGGTGTTCCTGCCGATCCTGCTCATGGGGGGCCTGCTGGGCCGGTTGTTCCGCGAGTTCGCCGTCACCGTTGCGATCGCCATCCTGATCTCCGGGTTGGTGTCACTGACGCTCACGCCCATGCTGTGCAGCCGCTTCATCCAGGAGAGTGGCCAGCACGGACGGCTGTATGTCAGCCTGGAAAACGGGTTCAACTGGATGCGCGACGGCTACGGCAGGTCCCTGGTCTGGGCTGTGGACCATTGGCGCAGCATGATGGTGGTGGCCGCGGGCATGCTGGTGCTGACGTTCTATTTCTTCATGGTCGTGCCAAAGGGTTTCATCCCCACCGAGGACACCGGGCAGATCCAGGCGCAGACCCGGGCGCCCGATGGCATCACCTTCGCCCAACTGCAAAGCATGCAGAACCGCGTCGCCCAGGCGGTGCAGAAGAATCCCAACGTGCAGGCAGCCATGTCCAGCGCCGGCCAGGGCTTCGGCAGCAGCGCCGGCACCAATGTCGGCCGGCTTTCAATCTCGCTGAAACCCCAGGACGAACGTCACGCGAACGCCGACCAGGTCATCTCCCAGTTGCGCAAGGCGGTCGCCAAGGTGCGCGACATGCAGGTGTTTTTCTCCAACCCGCCGGCGATCCGGATGGGTGGCTTCAGCAGCACGTCCGGTGACTACCAGTACGTACTGCAGGGACTCGACGTGGATTCGCTTGACCGCGCCGCGCAACGATTCCTGCCGGCGCTGGCGCGACTCCCCGGCCTGGAGGACGTGGACACCGACCTCGACCTGAGCAACCCGCAGCTCAACGTCGACATTCTGCGCAGCAAGGCGTCCAAGCTGGGAGTGGATGCGACGGACATCCAGACGTCCTTGTACGACGCCTACGGCGGCAACCAGATCAGCACGATCTACGGCTCGACCAACGAGTATTTCGTCATCATGCAGTTGGCGCCGCGGTTCCAGCAGAACCGGTCGGCGATCGATGCGCTTTACGTTCCCGGCACCGGCGGCACCTTGGTGCCGCTCGCCAGCGTGGCCGAGGTCACGCCCGGCGTCGGCCCGACCCAGGTGGACCACTACCAGCAACTGCCGTCGGTCACCTTCTCCTTCAACCTCGCCCCCGGCGTGTCGCTTGGTGATGTGATCGGCCCGATCCAGAACCTGACCGCAAGCATGATGCCGGCGGATGTCACCGGCACGTTTGCCGGCACCGCGGCCACGTTCCAGGAATCACTGGTGGAGCTGCCGATCCTGCTGCTCATCACCATCCTGGTGATCTACATGGTGCTGGCGATCCTGTACGAGCACTTCATCCACCCGATCACCATCCTCACCGCCATGCCCTTGGCCATGGTGGGCGCATTGCTCGCCTTGATCCTGTTCAACCAGCAACTCAACGTGTTCAGCTTCGTCGGCCTCATCATGCTGGTCGGACTGGTGAAGAAAAACGGCATCATCCTGGTCGATTTCGCCATACAGATGCGCCGCGAGGAGAACATGAACGCGCGCGACGCCATCATCCAGGCCGGCCTCGTGCGCTTCCGCCCGATCATGATGACGACCTTTGCCGCCATCCTTGGCGTGCTGCCCATCGCGCTGGAAACGGGCATGGGCTCCGAATCGCGGCGCGGTCTCGGCATTGCCGTGGTCGGCGGCCTGATCTTCTCGCAGACCTTGACGCTATACATCACCCCGGCCTTCTATGTGGCCATGGAACACTTGAGCGCGAAGTTCAACCGAGGCACCACCCAGCCGGCGCCGGCCCCGGCGACCAGG
>Ga0134126_10007142_pt1 | contig 14017 bp, 13 predicted proteins | sample KB31752_FD_96881 | JGI IMG/M metagenome (GOLD analysis project Ga0134126, IMG submission 96881) | Terrestrial soil microbial communities with excess Nitrogen fertilizer from Kellogg Biological Station, Michigan, USA - KB3-175-2 | ecosystem: Environmental > Terrestrial > Soil > Unclassified ... | reverse complement strand
TTGGGCGTGAGGGTTTTGGCGGCGTAGCGCTTGATCAGCGATACCGCGCGGTCCGCCTCATCGATGTTGACGCCAGCATCCTGATAAGTTGTCTGTCTGCTCACTGCTGAAGAAATCAGTGTAGCGGATTCTAAAAGCCAATCACAAAAACCTCAAAAAATGTATCTCCCACGCTTATAACAGCTTGCGAGGTTTTTTCCAGCTCCCAGCGGTAGGAGCCCTGTACGGTCATTACAGATGAGCATGAGTTGTGCTGTGCAGGACGGGCGCAACGACCCCCTCACCGAGAAATTATGTTGGGCCTACATACCGCTTCCATCTCAAGCCTGCTTCCGAATGCTGCCGGCGCGGCTGAAGGGATTCTCAGGACCGGTGGGATCGGGGAAGAGTGCGGCTCTTTGCTTCGAATCAGTAAGAAATACGTATGTGAATCGGGCCCGTCAAGGAATTCTGGCAGCGCCAACATTTTCAATGCTGCGGGACGCCACACTTACAAGTTTGCTCCAGATGCTGGAGGAATACGACGTTGATTTTGAAATGCGGAAGGCGGACGGCGAACTCACGATGAGCAGCTCCGAGAGCACCGTTCTGCTGAGGTCGTTAGACGAACCAGAGCGATTACGCGGAACAAATCTGGCATGGTTCGCTATCGATGAGCTCTCATACACACGCGAGGAAGCATGGCTGAGATTGGAGGCTCGCCTACGGGATCCGAAGGCGCAGAAGCTTTCAGGATTTGGGGTCTGGACACCTCAGGGACATGACTGGCTTTATAAACGCTTCATTCATTCGCCGGTTCCCGGGTACGGCTGCGTACAAGCAAAGCCTTTCGAAAACCGGCATGTATTGGAAAAGACTCCGGATTATTACGACCGATTGGAGAGGAGTTACGACCCCAGGTTCTATAGGCAGGAAGTGCTTGGTGAGTATCTAAACAGCCGTTGCGACCGGGTATATCACTGCTTTAACCCTAACATCCATGTCGTCACGCAAGCCTATGATCCGAGAAAGCTATTGCTGTGGGGGCTCGACTTCAATGTTGCCCCGATGAGCTCGGTGCTGCTCCAGTGGAACGATCAGCGTTTGGTGGTAATTGACGAGATCGTGCTCGAACGGGCGACAACTGAAGAAGCCTGTCTGGAATTTGAGAATCGCTATAAGCACCATGCCGCCAATATAGAAATCTTTGGAGACGCAAGCGGGAGAAATATGCACACGACGGGAACCACCGACTACACTTTGCTGCAAAATTCTCTCAGCCGCGCGGGATTCAAACGCACGCGGCTGCGAGTTCCTTCTAAGAACCCAGCCGTGCTGCAGCGTGTTCAGAAAGTGAATGCTCTACTTACGAACGCACTTGGCGAAGTGAGGCTGGAGATCGATGCAAGTTGTAAAGAGCTGATTAAGGACTTTGAAGAAGTAATGTTTAAGCCGGACTCAGGAATCATCGACAAAGTACGAGATCCGCAGAGGACTCACGCATCTGACGCGCTTGGGTATGTCATATGGGAGCTATTTGCGGAAAAGCCAAAGGCCGGTGAAATGGACCGGCGGTTGTTTTGAAAACGGAGAGAAGCCAGACAATGACGGAAATCGATCGAGAACACCCGGAATATAAACGCCACAGGCTAATGTGGCGCATGTATCGGGACCTCTACGCCGGAGGGCACGAGTTCAAACTTCGGGCGGCCGAGTACCTGCTGCGCCGTCAGAAGGAGCCCTTGGATGTTTACAGCGAGCGCCTACATCGAGCGTTCTATGAAAACTACATCGGCTCCATCATCGATTGGTATGCAGCAACTCTATTCCGACGGGAACCCACGGTGCACGTGGAAGGCGGGCTGCCATCCGGGCGCAAATTCTTCGCCGATTTTGCAGAGGACTGTGATTGCCGCGGAACCAAGCTGTCTAGCTTTTTCCGCCAGAGCCTAACCCAGGCTTTGATCTCCGGGGCGAGTCACATTCTTCTCGATTTTCCACGCGCTTCAAAAACGCCGAAAAACCGGGCGGAAGAGGACCAGGAAGGCATCTCCAGAGCTTTTCTGGTTCCATTCGAAGCAGAAGACCTGATCAATTGGAGCTGCAGTGAGCGGGGCGATTACGAATGGGTGGTGTTGAGGCGGAAAGTACGCCGGCAGCCGGACGTTCATTCGCCGGATGTTGTCGAAGAGACGTTCTGGTACTACTACGACAGGCACTCATTCAGCACCTATCGGCGTATTGAGGGCGGTGAGCAACCACGCGATATCGAACTCATCGCGCAAGGATCACACTGCCTGACCCGGGTTGGGCGCGTGCCGCTAACGACCCTGAAATTGAGCGACGGTTTGTGGCTGATGAACAAGGCCGCCAATCTACAGCTTGAGCACTTTAATAAGTCGAACGCGCTAGGGTGGGCGATCACGATGGGTCTGTTCGCGATGCCGGTTATCTATTCCGACCGCGAGTGGAACCAAATTGTGGGGGAGAGCTACTTCATTCAATTAGGTCCGGGCGATAAGTTCGGTTGGACCGAGCCGGACGGCAAGGTGTACCAGATTGCGGCGGCGAACCTGCAGTCGCTCAAGGAAGAGATTTACCGGGTCTGCTACTTATCGCAGGCATCGGGCGAAATGACGGGCGGCCACGCGCAATCGGCTCTAAGCAAACAGCTCGATTTTGCGATCACACAAGAGGTGCTGCGCGGTTACGGAACATTGGTGAAGGAATCAATCAGCGCCGTAGTGAAGTCGCTGAGTGACGCCCGGCAGGATGAGATGGTGATTTCGGTGTCGGGCCTCGATGAGCTTGATATCACAGACTTCGCTACGGAACTACAGCAGGCAGCAGCCTTATTGCAGATCGGCATTGAATCACCAACGCTCAAAAAACAAGTGTTCGAACGATTGGCATTCAAGTATCTGAGCGATGCCAGGCAAGAAACAAAGGATGAAGTGGCAAGCGAGATTAGAGCACAGGTAAGGAGCTGAGAGAGTTCATGTCAGATCAGATGGAAGCACAGAAGAATCCTGAGAACGAACCGGGCATTCGGGACATCGTTCGACAGGCAATCGAAGAGTTTGTTAAGGCTGAGCAGCGGAAAGCTGAGCCAGCGTACCAGACGCAATTACAGGATGAACGGAAGCGACGCGAAAGCCTGGAAGGCCGCTTGAATCAACTCGTAGAGGAGAACAGGAAGGCGAGGGCGGCCGCGGAAGAGAGCGAGCGAAGCGCACAAATCCGAAGCGAGCTTCAGCGATTGGGCGTCGCGAAGGTAGATCTCGCATTCAAAGCTGTTAAGGACGATATCGTGCGAGCGGACAACGGCCAGCTACAAGCGAAGGGCCCGGACGCGAAGTCGATGGAAGAGTATCTTGCTGCCTTCGTGCAACAAAACCCGGAGCTGCTGCCGGCTCGGATTGCGGGCGGGAGTGGCGCCCAATCGCCGTTGCGTGGATCGGCGGACGTTACGCCAGGCATCGAGATAGACAAGATTAAGCCAGGAATGAACAAAGAAGACCTGGAACGAGTTAGGAAAGAGATCTCGCGGCTCGCTTCTCAGGCGTTGCGGGGCGTTTGAACAGTCGCCATCGTTGAAGCGGCCGATCAGTAAGGATGGCCGCGAATATGGAGAGCGCGAGCGAAGTAGAAGATCGCGACTTGGGAAGTCGCGAAAAGTATAGAGGAGATTTATGTCAACAATAACATCTGCCAATCTGGCAAATGCAATCGTTAAGCTGGTAGCCGCGGACGCGTTACCTGCCCTGATGGGAAACCTCGTCATGGGTAATTTGGTAAACCGCGACTACGAACCGGTGCTGGCACATGCCGGTGATACGGTCAACATTCCGATCCCCCCGGTGCTGGTTGCTAACAACATCGCGGAGGGTGGGACGGTTACGCCGCAGAACCCGAGTCTTGGGAATGCGCAAATTGTTCTGAACACGCATGCGGAAGCCTCGTTTCAGATTCCTGACGTGACGAAGGCGCTGGCATTTCCGGACTTGCTCCGGGCATATATGCAGCCGGCCGTGATCGCCATCGGAGAACGTGTGGAGCGGGATCTGTTGAACTGCTACAACCAGTTCACGGCCAACCCCCCTGTTGGTTCCGCTGGAACGGCGGTAACGGAAGCGACTATCGACGCTGCTGAAACCGCACTGTTTGCGGCGAAGGTTCCTGCAACCGCGCCGAAGTATCTGGTGGTGGATTCAAACACGTATTCTCAGATCCGGCAGATTCCGCGATTCAGTGAATACTACTCATCGGGAGAAGCCGGACTGAAAGCCCTGGTCGAGGGCAATGTGGGCAAGATGAAAGACTTCTTCATCTTCCGCTCGCAGTTTGTTCCGGTTACAGGCACTGCCAGTCCGAATACGCATAATCTGGCGTTCACCCGTGACGCGCTGGGCCTGGTCATCCGGCGTTTGCCGCAACCTCTTCCGGGGACTGGCGCAGTAGCGGAATACGCTGAGATGGGCAATTTCGGGATTCGCATCGTTATGAGCTATCAACCGAACACGCTGTCTCAGCAGTTTACCGTAGACGTTCTGTACGGGTGCGGCGTGCTTCGAAATAACTTCGGAGTGCAGGTCAATAGTTAGTAGCTAAAACGTAACAAGCGTGGGGGGCCCAAGGGCTCCCCATTTTCGTTTGAAGGGATGCATTGTGGATCTAAGACAATACTTTCGAAAAATACGCGAGATCGAGGCCAGTCTGGCCGAGGAATACCCGATTCTGAGCAGCCTGGAAACTCCCGATGGCGGAAGGGCCGGGATTGTCTCAGAAGTCCCGCGCTTTGTAGCGGCCAAGATGATTGTTGAAGGGCGGGCGGCAATAGCGACCGAAGCGGAGCGAGAACAATACCGACAGGAACAGATGGCCGCGAAAGCGGCAGCGGAAAAGGCGGAATTGGCAAAACGCGTGCAGGTTGCCTTCATCGCAGACCCTACAGCCAATGCCGGACCGGCCCGAAAAGTGAACGGCCCGCAGGGGAAGTAGCCGATGGCACTCTTCACCGACTCAGGGGTTGTTACGCTCGACGATCTGCTCCAGTTCGAAGCACCGCTGGTCCAGGTTGCTTCATCGCACGGGATCAACGTCGAGACGAAAGTGAACCTTTCGACAGGCGCGATCGGCGACAAGCTCTTGTTGTGGCTGCTTGACGTGGGCGCGTCTGATCCGCAGTTTTTGAACCGAAGAGTGCTTGGACTATCTACAGTTGTAGTGACATCCTCCTTGCACCGATGGCTGTGCTTCGATTCGCTGTCCAGATTCTTCGCGGAAGCGTACAATGTTCAGCTCAATACGCGGTTTCAAGCGAAATGGACGGAATATCAGAATGAAGCAACTCAAGCTTCGGAGATGTTCTTCATGTCTGGAGTGGGGATCGTGTACAACGCATTGCCCCGGCCGGCACTGCCGCTGATTTCGGTTCAGAATGGAAACTCGCCGGCGCAAGCCATGTTTGTACAGACCGCCTGGGTGGACAGCTCGGGGAACGAGAGTGCATTGAGCCCGGTAAATGGACAGATTCTGGCCGAGAATTCCACGATTGTGGTGAGTATGGCTGAGGGCGCCGTCAACGCACCTGCAGCCGCCACCGGTTGGAACGTTTACGTTAGCTCGTCCGAGGACGATCTGACGCGTCAAAACCTGGCTCCGCTGGCAATCGGAGCGACATGGCCGCTGCCGTCAACGGGAATAACCGATGGGCCGGATCCTATCGACGGCCAGCGGCCTCAATTCTACGTTCGACTATCCAGACAGATAAGGCGGGGATGAATGCTACCACTGACGCTTGTTGCCGCACAAAAAGTGGCCAACTTATTAATACAGGGGAACGCACTTCAAACGCAAGTGAACACGATTGCTGCCCTCGCAAACCAGAACATACCAACGATCGATGCGAGCCGAATCGTGATCAGTTCGGTTTCTCCAGACCTCGGCGACAAAGATGTCCAACTCCCCTATCCACGTGTGTGCCTGTATAGCAACGTAGTGAAGAACGCGCAGACAGAGAAATTTAGATCGTTCTCCGGCGCAGTGGGTGTGGTGGCTGAAACCTGGGCAAGCGCCAATCTGGTTACTCAAACAGATTTATGGATTCATTACTATGTGGAGGCTATCACGGGAATTTTACGCGACAACATTGGAGATTGGGGTGATGGCATGTTCTTCTCCGGGCGTTATGACGTGAAATTTCAGCAGCCCATGCCTGGCGGTCTTGGATTTGTGGAATCGGCTGCGATCGCGTGCAGCATAGAAGTGAGCCGCAACTAGGGAACAGGCAATGGCGAACTACATATCATCGAATGCAAACCGGTTCTATGTTGCGGTGGAGGCCAGCTATGGACAAGCTGCTGCTATTGCGCCGGCGAATAGGTTTCCCGCGGTGCACCTGCAAGCGCAACAGGTGCTTGAAAGCATGCGGAGGGTGGATAAGACCGGAACCCGAACATATCTGGGCACACCCAAAACCGCGCGGCGGCATACAGCGTTTGATGCCCGGAGCTATTTGACCTCGTGGACTGGCTCCGGCGAGCCAGGTTACGGCCCATTCTTTCACGCGGGAATGGGAAGCGCACCGCAATTTAGTGGGGCCTTATCGATAGGTGCAAGCGCAAGCGGGTCTCAAATCCAGACAACGGTTCCCCATAACCTTGCAATGGGATCGGCAGTTTGCTTCGGCAGTGAGATTCGTTTCGTGACTAGTGTGATTGACGCTCTTACGGTTGGCATCAATGCCGCGTTTACTACACAACCAACTGCAGGGCAGACGCTGTCGCCCGCAGTGACATATCGCCTTGCGAGCGCGCTACCGAGCATTACTATATACGATTATTGGGATCCGGTTACCGCAGTTAGCCGCATGGTTACTGGGGCAGGCGTCGATGTTCTAGATATTACCGTAAACGGGGATTATCACGAGTTTGCATTCAGTGGGCCGGCTGCCGATCTTTTAGATTCGACCAGCGACACAGGGGCAATTGCATTTCCCGCGGAGCCGACGATTGGACCATTTGACTATTCGATAGTTCCGGGGCACCTCGGACAGGTATGGCTTGGGAGTGTAGATAGCCAGTTTCTCACGCTTACCTCCGCCAATATCGAGGTGAGGAACCACATGGACGTTCGAAATCAGGAATTCGGCTCATCATATCCCAGGGCGATAACACCCGGCATAAGGCAAATTAGTTCCAAGTTTTCGGTGTTTGCCCAAGATGACGACCAGACGAAGGGATTGTATCAGGCTGCGAAGGCCCGCACCTTAATCTCGGCGATGCTGCAACTCGGCCAGGAGCAGGGACAGCTAATGGGAATATTTTTGCCCCAGGTAACACCGGAGATTCCCGTGTTCAACGACTCGGAAACGAGACTGCAATGGGAATTCCACAATAATCTTGCACAGGGAGTATCGGATGACGAATTGTTCATCGCCTTCGCATAGCGATCCGGATTATCTGAGCACAGTTTGGCACGATAGCCAGACGATTCCATCGGTTCGCTTCGCGACCCGGCGCGTATCGCTAGCGAGGCGGATCGAATTGACCAGACGCGTGCGGGAACTGACGCTTCGCCACGAGTTTCTGAAGGCGGGCGATCCGGCTGATCAACTGGAGGCATCGTTATCAGAAATGCTTGTCCAGGAGTTATTGATCGAATGGGGCCTGGTTGAGATCACAGGGCTCACTATGGATGGCCAAACGGTGAAAGCCGATGCTGTGGTCAAAGACGCTCCAGAGGCACTCGCCCTGGAGATTGCGGCGGCCGTGCAGCGCGAGATTGGGCTTTCAGAAGACGAACGAAAAAACTTCTAATCGCATTCCATTTCCAGTTTTCGCCAGCAGCCGCGTGGAAATGCGATACGTGCCGGAAGAGCGGCCTGGCAAAACTCAGAAACTGCGCCTGGAGCGGTTTTGCTGCTCCGGCGACGGCACGGCCAGTCTGGGTGCGTGGCCAACTCGCATCCGTTCAATGTCCGAAGTCGATCATAACGGCCGATAGCCTGAGCTTTCTGGAACAGTTTCGGCTGTGGAAGGAAGCAGGCGGAGGGAGCATTCTCGCAATGGATGCGAAGAGTGCCGATGCCATCCTCGTGCTGGAGCAGGAATGGCGAAGGGAAAGTCAGCATGGCGAATAAGAACAATATGGGTGGTTTGCTCTCACAATTGTCGCGGTCGAGCGGCTGGCGGCTGAAGGGGGGCAACACGACCGTGACGAATCTAACGGCTCCGCTGTCTGCGGGCGGAATTTCATCGAGAGCACCGAGGCTTGGCCGCCCATCTGATACCAAGGCTGCCGGCATGAACGAGAGAATGACTCCGATATCGATTCGCTTTGGCGCCCCATCGAGCACTCGAACCACTTCAACGTCCGCAAGTGGAAGTGGTTGGAGCAGACTGCTTACCGGAGCGGCATCGGGCGGCTTTGCGAACGCGCTGAGCGGGAGCTTGGGAAACATCGGCGGGCTCGGATCGCTGATTTCTGGGATTGCCGGTCTCTTTGGTGGCGGCGGCAAAGCAACGTTGCCGCCTCTGGAGCGATTCCAACTACCCGCTTCACAATCAGAGACTGTGTACCTGGGCTCCCAAATGACTTCGGCCTTTCAGGGACCCGCAACCGAGCGATCGATTTCGAACTCGGAAAATACGGCAATCTATGGACCGGCGAGCGCGCCGGTGAACCGGGCCGGCAACGTTTATGATGCCCAGCAGATTACTCAGGCTGTAAAGCAAGCTCTTCTCAACTCAAGCTCTCTGAATGACATTATCGCGGAGATCTAAATGACGACATTTCCAACGCTTACATCCGGCGCGGTGACGCAGTATCCGTTGCTCCAGAATACCGGACAAGCCGTAGAGGTGGTCCGCTTTTTGGATGGAACAGATCAACGTTATCTCATGCAGGGCAGAACGCTTCGCCAGTGGCAGATTCGCCTATCGTTGCTCAGCGACAGCGAAATTCAACAGATTGAAAGTTTCTTCAACCAGCAACAGGGCGATTATGCGACGTTCATATTCCCCGATCCGATTAGCGGAACCACCGTGCCAAATTGTCGATTCGGCGCGTCCGGGCTGCTGACTGAGTACGTGGGTGCTGGCTCGAGTTCGACGTCGTTCTGGGTGATTGAAACAAATGGGTAACCTCTACTTTCCACAGCTAAGCAGCGGAGCGCTGGCGCAATATCCAATCAAAAAGGCCCGCCTGTTCCGAACGATTAAGAATGTGCTTCCCGATGGAAGCTTGTTCCTGGCCGAGGACCCCGGATATTCACGCTGGCAATGGAATTTGTCCTATTCTGCCCTGTCCCCTTCCGATGTGCAGGCAATTCAGGCGCACTTTTCGGCGTGTAAAGGACCTCTTCACGCATTCACCTTTGTCGATCCGACCGATAACATGTTGCCGTGGAGCTCGGATCTATCAAACTCTCACTGGCAAGCATCGCCCCTGATCCACGTTCAAGCTGGAGCAGCAGATCCACTCGGCGGAGCAAATGGATTTGTCCTCACAAATACGGCGGAGAATAGCCAGGAGTTTACTCAGACTCTTGCAGTGCCTGCAAACTTTACTTACTGTCTGTCGATGTATATTGCCAGATCTAGCCAGGCGACCGTTGGTTTGATTCGACGCGGAAGCGAGAGCACGCAGCCTCTAACTGTGAATATCGGGCCCACATGGACCCGAGCCGTTTCGGCAGGGCAATTAATCGACTCAGGGTCGGAATTGACGGTAGGCGTCAGCCTTTCAGCGGGCCAGCAGATCTCTATTTTTGGACCGCAGCTAGAAGCTCAGCCAGCGCCCTCTGAATATCGCTCGACAGCCCAGATCTCAGGGGTACATCCGAATTCACATTGGACGGTGGGGCAGCTTTCAATAGAAGCTACGGCCCCGGATTTGTACTCGACAGCATTCACGATTGAAACGATCGACTAAACCAGCATGAGCACAATCAATGTTGTAAAGCAGCTCGCAGAAGCTGACACACCGCTGTTGCTTTTTGAATGCGTGATGCCGTCCGGTGACACTCAACACTGGAGCACGCATTCCATCAGCTTTAACGGAAACGCGTATTCCGCCCGAGTGCTGCGGCACAATCTATTCGACCTGCAGCTTTCGGCCGATGACGCAATGGACGGCATTTCGCAGCTTTCGTTGACACTCGCAAATGCTGATTCGGCTCTATCGCAGCTCAATACTGTGATCGGATTCAAAGGGTCGCAACTCACCGTCTACTTTGTTTTTTCGGACCTCGTGACGCAAACAATCACCACCGAAAGTACGGTGCTATTTCGCGGAACGGCGGCCGACCCGGATGAGATTGCAGAAGACAGCCTTACGCTTACCTTTGCCAATAAGCTCAGCCTACAGCGGATTCCGTTGCCGGAGATCCGGGTTCAACGCTCGTGTCCCTGGAATTTTCCCGCTACTTCCGCACAGCGGGTGGAGGCGACGGACGGCGGCGCTAACGGTGCGTACTCGCGCTGGTATCGATGCGGATACTCCGCTGACCAGCCAACCGGTGCGGGAAATCTGAGCGCCGGGCAGCAACCGTTCACAACGTGCGACAAATCACGCGCGCAATGCCAACAAAGAGGCATGTTCGATCAGGACGCAAATGGAAGGACCACGCGACGCTTTGGCGGATTCGAATTCGTGCCCTCCGCGGTCATGGTGCGGACGTCCGGAGATAAGACGTCCCATCTTTCGCCACTCCTGGACAACTCGGCAAAGTTCAACGATCCGGTGCCTTTGGTTTATGGAACCGGCTGGCTGAAAGCGCCGGTGATATTCGCAAGGAACGATGGCAATCTGACGCACATGGAAGTCCTGCTCAGCGCCGGGCTCGTGCAAGGCGTGCTAAAGGTTGTCGTGAACGACGTTGAGATCCCGTTAGTACAGGGGAAGGATATGACGAGCACGGGCTGGTATGCACCCGTCACCTCCGGCGCCCGCCAAGGGAATTTCAACCTGGACTTCACGGATTCGGCCGGCAGCCCGCTAGGCGATCCTTATGGGAGCCTTTCCGTTCTCTCGGTGATTGTGCCGAACAGGATTAGCAGCGGAAAGGCTCTACCCAACGTAGAGGTCTTGCTGCAAGGTGTCCAGATTGACACGTATAACGCCGGCATTAAGGCAACGCAGTACACAAACAATCCGGCCTGGATCATTCTGGATATTCTTCGCCGCTGCGGGTGGTCTCTGACGGACCTAAATCTGACAAGCTTTGCTTCCGCAGCCGCATTTTGCCAAGAACTGATCAGCACAACGGATCTGAACGGCAATGCGATCCAGGTCCCCAGGTATGAATGCAATCTGATCCTAACGAAACGGCAAAGCGCCGCGACGATTGTACGTGGAATCCGGGTGGCATCGAGCCTGATGCTGCGATATGGGGCCAGTGGGCTTCTTGAATTACTGCCGGAAACGACGATCGCGACGCAGCAGCCCACATTGCCCGATGGAAGCAACAGTACCGAACCGGTAAACGGGGGGTGGCCGGCTTACGAGTTCAGCGATGCGACTGCGCCGTTCTCGGGAATTGCCAGAGATCTTAATGGAGCATCGAGCCTCCGGTTAGCCTCGCGATCGATATCAGAAACTTCAAACCGGCTTAGCGTGGAGTTCCAGGACCGATCGAACGAATATCAGCAAGACAGCCTTTCTCTGGTGGATGCTGACGACTCCGCGTTAATCGGGTATGAAATCAGCAGCCAATCGACCGCACTAGGAATTGCGAATTTCAGCCAGGCTACAAGAGTCCTGGGCAGACAACTGGACAAATCGACTAAAGGGAACTTGTTTGTGCAATTTCAGACAAGTTTCCGTGCTCTAAAGGTGCGGCCTGGAGATATCATCGCAGTCACGTACTCGAAAGAGGGTCTCACGCGAGCTTTGTTCCGTGTGACTAAGTTGTCACCATCGATGAATTATCAGATGGTCACGATTCTGGGACAGATCCACGACGATGATTGGTATAGCGACGATCCTGCCGTTCTCGGAGGCGCCGGGAGGCAGCCGCGAACTCATGTTCAAACGCCCCGGCCACTAATCGGGACTGTTTCTCATTTCGATCCTAATGCGGCAGGGGTCCTCGAATTCTTCGATTTTGGCATAGAAGAGAAGATTCAAGCCGCTACAGATGGCAGCGCGACTGATACCTTGGCGGTCTCATTCACGCAGCCCACCAGACCGAACGCTTCTTCGCCTAATGTGCCGCTGGTGAGCCTTTCGGCTGGGTTTGATCCAACACAGGGCACACTGCCCGGCGCGGCACATTTCTATTATGCGGTGAGTGCCGTAGACACATCGGGAAACGAAGGGCCATTATCGTTCACAGTGCCAACGGTTGTCCCCACCGGAACGAACACCAATGCGGTCTCGATCACCGGTTTAAGCTTCCCGAGCGCCGCAACAGCGTTTAATGTCTATCGAGGCACAACTCCGCAGATGCTTTATCGAATAGCATCCAGTGTGCCCATCGAGAGCAGCAACGCTTCCTTCACGGATTCAGGCGCGGCTTACCAGCCGATCGGGCCGCCCGACGCCAGCTACGACCATTCGAACTTCTATTACCGGTATCAATACGCGGGTCCGATTGCTGCAACACTCTCTTCCGTAAATACTGTAGGTTCGGGAGATCTGGGCGCGAGCGCCGGGGCATACGCGGGAATGGTGGTCCGCATTCTCGAGGGGACCGGCCGAGGTCAGGAGCGATCGATAACGACAAATGACGCCACTACACTGTCCGTAACGCCCGCGTGGTCTGTCATACCCGACAATACAAGCACGTTTGCCATCGCGGAGCCTTCCTGGAGATTTGCCGCGGTATCGGTAAGCAGCCCCGCCCAGTTCGAAATTCCGTACCAGTCCGGGACTGTCATCCAGATATCTGGACGAGCAGCTAATGTAAATAATCTGGAGAGTGATGCGGACTTGTGTCCGCTGACGATCTGTGCATTGGGGGGTGGCAAGCCTGACGTTGGAGTTGCACCGACACCGGAGTTTTCGCTCGCGGTCCCCGGCGGTGGTGAAGTCAATCTATTCGGAATCGGATTTGATGACTTGACGAACACATCGTCCATCTCGAGTGGTACTCTGCAGCTTTTCTACTGGCGTGAAATCGATCCAGCGAGTTCCTTCACGTTAGGCGCCCCCATTGATGCCAATATCGATAGCGTTCAGGTGCAAGGGGGCACTCCGGGATTCGGAGATGTGATTCAAATCGGTTCTGAACTGGTGACGATCTCTCAGCTCATCGATGCCGGGACGAATACATACCAAGTAGTTCGAGCATCGTTTGGTTCTACCGCCGTGGCGCACGATGCGGGGGAAGTGCTGCTGGATTTGAAAACTTCCGTAATTATCGTTCCGTTTGCCTCCGGCTTTTTCAAAAGCAGGGCATCCGGGAACTTCCTTCACACGTTCAGCCTGCCTGACGTGCGAATTTCGGCTGCTGAATTCTTCGTTACCAATGCCTTTGGAGACGGCCAGACCGGGCAGCGGTGCTATACAGCCGGACCTGAGGGAGGCCTTCGAACCCTATCTGGAGGACAATTCGCGATTCAGGTGGCGGGCTATCTTGCGACAGAACAGAATGCCGCGCCAGCGTTAACGGTAGAGCAGACGCATGCCGCAAGAGATATACGCGCATTCGTGACCCAAGCGCCTACGGGCTATGATATCGGCTTAACTGTCAAACAGAACGGGGTGGCGTATTGCAACCTGACGATTAGTTCGGGAGACACCATTTCGAGTTCGATCGTAGATGGCGTGGCTTTGCCACCGCTTCAGGAGGGGGCAATGCTTACTCTCGACGTGTCGCTCAATGCCATTCCGGGTTATACAGGCTCGATCAATCCTGGTCGTGACCTTGCCGTGACGATCCGCTTCTGAAACCATCCTGAGAAACGGGGTCGTGCCGGTAACATGGTCGATTCATGGTCTATGTGATTACCGTTTCGATTGTCGTGCTGCTTCTCTGCGCGATAACCGCCTATAAGGCCACGCAGGTACGGAACAGGGCCGATTTTTTCGT
>Ga0134126_10007141_pt1 | contig 14017 bp, 11 predicted proteins | sample KB31752_FD_96881 | JGI IMG/M metagenome (GOLD analysis project Ga0134126, IMG submission 96881) | Terrestrial soil microbial communities with excess Nitrogen fertilizer from Kellogg Biological Station, Michigan, USA - KB3-175-2 | ecosystem: Environmental > Terrestrial > Soil > Unclassified ... | reverse complement strand
GTGGTGCAGAACTTCAGCGCCTATAAGGACGTCCCGACCCTGGAGACGCTTGCCTACCAGGCGCCGAAGACCGAAGCCGCCGGGAACCCGCTTAAAGATGCCGCGGGCAACCCCGTCACCGAGAACGCGACGACAAACAAGCAGACCCTGCCGATGGGCCCGGTCGCCTCGCAGGAGGCGATCAAGCTTCTGGGTACCAACGGCGGCGGCTTCATGAACGCCAACTCGGCGCACCCGTACGAAAATCCAACGCCGCTCGCGAACTTCTTCGAGATGCTGGCGATGGTCCTCATCCCCGCTGCTCTGACCTATACCTTCGGCCGCATGGTGGGGGACACCCGGCAGGGCTGGGCCGTGCTGGCGGCGATGCTGCTCCTCTTTGTCGCGCTCGCCTCGATCGCCATCTACAACGAGCAGCTCGGAAACCCGCGTGTCGCCGCCCTTGGGGTCGATCAGACAGCCAGCGTCCAACAACCAGGCGGCAACATGGAAGGCAAGGAAGTGCGCTTCGGTATTGCCGCCTCAGCGCTGTTCGGCACGATCTCCACGATTACCTCCACCGGAGCGGTGAATTCCACGCACGACTCATACACGCCGCTTGGCGGCCTGGTGCCGCTGTTCAACATGCAGCTCGGCGAGGTCGTGCTCGGTGGTGTCGGCACCGGCCTGTACTCAATGCTCATCTTCGCCATCATCGGGGTCTTCATTGCCGGACTCATGATCGGACGCACGCCCGAATACCTGGGCAAGAAGATCGAGGCGTTCGAGATGAAAATGAGCTCGATCGCGATCCTGGTGATGCCCTTCATCGTACTGCTAGGCACAGCGGCCGCAGTGAGTGTCGCGGACGGAAAAGCCGGCGTCGCCAATCCTGGCGCCCATGGCTTCTCGGAAATCCTTTACGCGTTCACCTCCGCGGGTAACAACAACGGCAGCGCCTTTGCTGGAATTTCCGCGAACACCCCCTTCTACAACACGGCACTCGGCCTGGTGATGTGGCTCGGGCGCTTCTGGCCGATTGCGGCGGTGCTTGCGGTGGCCGGGTCGCTGGCCGCTAAGAAGCGCGTGCCGGTTACGGCGGGCACCATGCTCACCTATGGGCCTACGTTCATCATCCTGTTGATCGGCACCGTACTGCTGGTCGGCGCGCTCACGTTCGTCCCTGCGCTCGCGTTAGGACCGATTGTCGAGCACCTCATGATGTGGGGCGGTTGAAAATGGTTGAATCAGTGAAGAATGTCGGGCATTGCGCGTTAGGTGCTCATGGAGCCGCGGCTGCTCAACAACCGGCGCAAGCGCCCGTGCAGCAGCCGGCGCAGCCCGCGCCGCGCGCCACGACTGCGAGCAAGCTGTCGATGTTCGACCCCGCTTTGGTGGGAACTGCGCTCATCGACTCCTTCCGCAAGCTCGATCCTCGCGTGCAGTGGCGGAATCCCGTCATGTTCGTCGTCTACATCGGCAGCATCCTGACAACCGGACTATGGGTGCAGGCGCTCCTCGGGCAAGGTGAGGCGCCCTCGTGGTTCATCCTGAACGTCACCCTCTGGCTTTGGTTCACGGTGTTGTTCGCCAACTTCGCGGAAGCGCTTGCCGAAGGTCGCAGCAAGGCGCAAGCCGCGGCGTTGCGGGGATTGAAGCAGACCGTATCGGCCAAGAAGTTGGCCCATGCGGCCGATCGCTCACGACTGGCGCGTGTTCGCGCCGATCAGTTGCGCAAGGGCGATGTCGTGCTAGTCGAGGCCGATGACTACATCCCCGGCGACGGCGAAGTCATCGAGGGTGCGGCGACCGTGGACGAGAGCGCGATCACCGGGGAGTCAGCTCCAGTGGTCCGTGAATCGGGAGGCGATTTCTCCTGCGTCACTGGCGGCACCCGCGTGCTGTCGGACTGGATCATTGTGCGCATCACTGCCAATCCGGGTGAGACTTTCATCGATCGCATGATCGCCATGGTAGAGGGTGCCAGGCGGCAGAAAACCCCGAACGAGATCGCGCTCACCATCCTGCTCGTAGCGCTCACGTTGATCTTCCTGCTCGCGACAGCGACTCTGCTGCCGTACTCACTCTACAGCGTCGCCGTCGCAAAACTCGGCACACCGATCACCATCACCGCCCTGATCGCGCTGTTGGTTTGCCTCATCCCCACGACCATCGGCGGGTTGCTGTCCGCGATTGGGGTCGCAGGCATGAGTCGCATGATGCAGGCGAATGTCATTGCGACCTCCGGTCGCGCCGTGGAAGCCGCGGGCGACGTCGATGTGCTGCTGTTGGACAAAACCGGCACGATCACACTCGGCAACCGGCAGGCAGCAACGTTCATCCCAGCACCTGGAGTGACCGAGGAGGAGTTGGCCGGCGCTGCGCAATTGGCTTCGCTGGCCGACGAGACGCCTGAAGGTCGCAGCGTCGTTGTGCTCGCCAAGCAGCGTTTCAACCTGCGTGAGCGTGATCTGCGCTCGCTTGCAGCCGCCTTCGTGCCGTTCTCCGCGCATACCCGCATGAGCGGTGTGGATATTGGCGAGCGTGCAATCCGCAAAGGCGCGCCCGCTGCCATACAGAAGCACATCGAATCGCTCGGACAGGTGGTGTCGAAGGGCCTTCTCGCGGCAGTGCAGGATGTCGCCCGTCGTGGCAGCACTCCGCTGTTGGTAAGCGACGGCCTGCGAGTGCTCGGCATCATCGAGCTCAAGGACATTGTCAAAGGCGGCATCAAAGAACGCTTCGGCGAGCTGCGCCGTATGGGTATCAAGACCGTGATGATCACCGGCGACAACCCCCTGACTGCGGCAGCGATCGCTGCCGAGGCCGGTGTCGACGATTTCCTTGCCGAAGCGACACCGGAGGCCAAACTAAATCTGATCCGCAGTCACCAGGCGCAGGGCCGCCTGGTGGCGATGACCGGGGACGGCACCAACGACGCCCCGGCGCTCGCGCAGGCGGACGTCGCGGTGGCCATGAATACCGGCACCCAGGCCGCCAAGGAAGCCGGCAACATGGTCGATCTCGACTCCAACCCAACCAAGCTCATTGAGGTGGTGGAGACCGGAAAACAGATGTTGATGACGCGCGGGTCGCTGACAACGTTCAGTATCGCGAATGACCTTGCAAAGTATTTTGCGATCATTCCGGCGGCGTTTGCCTCCACCTACCCGCAGCTGAACGCGCTGAACGTGATGCACCTGGCGACCCCGTTCTCGGCAATCCTCTCAGCCGTCATTTTCAACGCCCTCATCATTGTGGTGCTGATCCCCCTGGCCCTGAAGGGCGTGAAGTACCGCCCGTCCGGTGCCGCCGTGCTGCTGCGGCGTAATCTGCTCATCTATGGCCTGGGAGGCATTGCCATACCGTTCGCCGGCATCAAGCTCATAGATCTGGGCCTCGTGATGGCTCACCTGGCATGACCGCAGCACCCCCCCGTTTGGAGTAAAGCGATGACCGCCCTGTTTCGTCCCGCTCTGGTGTTGTTTCTGATCCTGACTGTCATGACTGGCATCGCCTACCCACTGCTGGTCACAGGGATTGCACAAGTGGCGTTTCCCGCCCAGGCGGCCGGCAGCCTGATCACTCGGGACGGCAAACCAGTGGGCTCTGCGCTCATTGGTCAAAACTTCAGCGACCCGAAACATTTCTGGGGCCGGCCTTCGGCAACCGCGCCGCAGCCGTACAACGGCGTCGCCTCCACCGGCTCGAACCTGGGGCCGCTGAATCCAGCACTCACTGACGGCATCAAATCCCGAGTGGCAGCACTGCGGGCCGCCGAGCCCAACAACACGGCGCCCATTCCAGTCGACCTGGTGACCGCCTCCGGTAGCGGCTTGGACCCTGACATCAGCCTGGCTGGGGCCTATTATCAGATGGCGCGAGTGGCTCGGGCGCGTAACATACGGCCCGGCGCGGTTCTCAAGCTCGTGGCGGCACACACCCAGCGCCGGTGGCTCGGTATACTGGGTGAGCCGCGCGTCAATGTGTTGGAGTTGAATTTGGCGCTCGACGGAGTGAAGTGAACAAAGGCATTAGCTAGTGGCCGAACTACGGCCCGACCCTGACCAACTGCTCGCTCGCGTCCAGGCCGAGGAAGCCCGCGCCAGGCGCGGACGCTTGCGCATCTTTTTTGGCGCTTCCGCCGGTGTAGGCAAGACCTACGCCATGCTCGAGGCTGCCCGCAACATGCGCGCGGGTGGCGCAGATGTGTTGGTAGGCTACGTCGAGCCCCATGGGCGTGCCGATACCGAGCGACTACTCGAAGGCCTCGAGCAACTGCCTTTCCTTCCTGTGACCTATCGCGGCATGATGCGGCAGGAGTTCGATCTCGACGCCGCTCTGGCGCGCCGTCCGGCCATTCTTCTCGTTGATGAGCTCGCTCATTCCAACCTGACCGGCGGCGAGCCTGCTCCTCGCCACCCGAAACGCTGGCAGGATATCGACGAGCTGCTCGATGCGGGCATCAATGTCTGGACTACCGTGAATGTCCAGCATCTGGAAAGCCTCAACGACCTGGTCTTCCGGATCACCGGAATCCGCCAGCGCGAGACCTTGCCCGACAAGGTCTTCGACGAGGCTGCCGATATCGAGCTCATCGACCTGCCACCGGATGACCTGCTGGCCCGACTGCATGCCGGCAAGGTTTACGTTGCGGATGAGGTGGCCACGGCCGTCGAGCGGTTCTTCCGCACGCCCAATCTCATGGCCCTGCGCGAGCTCGCCTTGCGTAAGGTCGCAGACCGCGTGGAGGCTGCTGCCCGCGAGTTGCCGCAGGATCGTGCCAGAGCCCGGTTCGCCGGCGATAGGGTGTTGGTTGCGGTCGGTCCTGACGAGCAGGCCGAGCAGCTCGTCAGAGCCGGAAAGCGTATGGGAGACGCGTTGGACGCTGCGTGGACCGTGGTTTATGTCGAGACTCCGGCGTTGATGCGACTCGCCGATGCTGACAGGAATCGGCGCATCGACGTCCTGAGGCTAGCCGAGTCGCTGGGTGCGGAAACCGTGACACTGGACGGCCCGTCGGTGGCGGAAGTCCTCGTGGAATATGCGCAGACGCGCAACGCTACGCGCGTGATCATCGGCGCCCCGAAGTTGCGTGGTTGGCGCCGATGGTTCCGAGGCCCGTCCACTCCGGCGCGTCTGATTCGAAACGCGCGCACGTTCGATGTCATCACCATCGCCACCGCTGAAGACCGGCTCGAGCGCCGCAAGCCGACTCCCCGCGCTTCCTCCTTCGCGGATGTGCACCCCACATCGATTCGGTGGGAGCGCTACGGCTGGGCGCTCGTCACGACGGCGCTCTGCACGGCCGTGGCGTTTGCCATGTATCCCCGCTTCGAATTGTCGAATCTCGTAATGGTCTATTTGCTCGGCGTGACCGTCGCGGGCCTGAGATTCGGTCGCGCACCCTCGTTGTTGACCGCCGCGCTGAATGTTGTGGCATTTGACTTCTTCTTTGTCCCGCCTCGATTTTCCCTGGCCATCTCCGATGTGCAATACCTGGTGACTTTCGCGGTCATGTTGATCATTGCGCTGGTCATTGCAAACCTCATGGCGAGCGTGCGCCAGCAGACGAGAGTATCGGGCGCACGTGAGCGCCGGACGGCGCTGCTTTACGCAATGAGTCGCGAGCTGGTAGCGACTCGCGGCATAGAGAGTCTCGCGTACGTCGCCGTGAATCACGTCGCCGAGGTGTTTCAGTGTCAGGCTGTGGTGCTGTTGCCGAATGCCGAGGGAAAGCTGACTTATCCTCAGGGGCCGGCGCTCGAGCGCTCACTGCGCGATGCAGATCTGGCGGTAGCGCAATGGGTTGCCGACCACGGCAAGCAGGCTGGCCTCGGCACCGACACGCTGCCTGCGGCGCCTGCCTTATATGTGCCATTGGGCGGCGGGCCTGATAAGCCGTTAGGTGTGTTGGCCGTGTTGCCTTCCAACCCGCGACGCGTCTTGCTGCCCGAGCAACGGCACCTCCTTGAAACGTTTGCAGGGCAGATCGGCCTTGCGCTCGAGCGCGCGCAGCTTGCAGACGCGGCAGAAGGTTCGCGTCTGGATGCCGAGCGCGAGAGCTTGCGAAACACGCTCCTGGCTTCCATCTCGCACGATCTACGCACGCCGCTGTCGGTTATCGCGGGCGCTGGAAGTGCCTTGGCGCAACATGGGAAGGCGCTCGATGAGGCGACCCGCGTCTCGCTAGCCCACTGTGTCGAGAGCAAAGCTCGTGAGATGTCGGAGTTGGTGTCCAATGTGCTCGACCTCATGCGCTTCGAGTCAGGACATATAGTCCTGCGCCGCGATTGGCAGACGCTCGACGATCTGGTTGGCACGGCCCTCGTGAATCTCGACTCGAAACTGAAGGGACACCCGGTGGAGGTACGGATACCGGCCGACCTGCCGCCCGTTCACGTCGATGCCACCTTGACTGTGCAGGTGTTTTCCAATCTCTTTGACAACATTGCCAAATACACTCCGCCCGGAACTCGCGTTTACGTGTCTGCCATGACGGATGGGCGGACCGTACGCGTGCTAGTGGAAGATGAAGGGCCGGGTTTGCCTGGTGGCGAGCCGGCACGTCTGTTCGACAAATTTCAGCGCGGTAGTGAAGAGGGTACGGTAGTGGGCGTGGGGCTGGGACTCGCGATCTGCCAGGCTATCGTTCGTGCTCACGGCGGAGTGATTGAAGCGCATCGCCGTGAAGGCGGCGGCGCACGCTTTGAGTTTACGTTGCCCGCCGAGGAACTCGAACCGTGACGCAGGCGATGCATCAGATTCTGGTTATTGAGGATGAGCCTGCGATCCGCAGTGTGTTGCGCGTGTTGCTGGAGGCGGAGGGTTACCGCTTCATTGAGGCCGACACCGCCATGCGCGCTGAGATCGAGGCCCGCAGCCACAAGCCCGACCTGCTGCTCGTCGACTTGGGGCTGCCCGATGGCGATGGCCTGAAGGTGATCAAGAAAGTCCGTGCCTGGTCGCCAGTGCCTGTCATCGTGCTGTCAGCCCGAACCATGGAGGAACAGAAGATCGCCGCGCTGGATGCCGGCGCGGACGACTATGTTACAAAGCCGTTCAGCGCACCGGAGCTGCTAGCCAGGGTTCGCGCCGCTTTACGACGAAACGTGCGCAGCGCCGACCCAGCGTCGGTCCTCCACTTGAATGGCATTGAAGTGGACCTCGAGCGACGTGAGACTCGGGGACCTGACGGAGAGATCCACCTGACCCCACTCGAGTACCGCGTGCTCGAGTGCCTTGCGCGACACCTCGGTTCCATCGTGGTCCAGAATCAACTCGTGCGCGAGGTCTGGGGGCCAGAGAGACTAGGAGATACGCGCAGTCTTCGAGTGTGCGTCAAAAACCTCCGCACCAAACTGGAGCCCGATCCTCGCAAGCCTCGTTACCTGGTGACCGAGGCGGGGCTGGGCTATCGCCTGCGCGTCGACGAGGGCGCGCCTGACGAGGCGTCCTAACCGGAGGTATCCTCGCAGCGTCGATCCGCAAGCGATAACCCTATTTCTGTACGTTTGCGCTAATTATCAGGGCTGTTCACAACATCAAGAAGTGCATACCGTGCTGGTATGCCCTCGTACCTACACGAATTGATTTTGCTCCTGTTTCGCAATCGCTCGGATTCCGCGGCGGAGTTGCTGCGTGAGCTCGATGTCTCGCTCCCCGAGCACGACGAGGTTCGCGCCGAGTCGTCAGACCTGAGCAATCTTCAGCCTGCTGAATACCGCGCCGATCTGGTGTTGTTTCTGCTGCATCAGACCCGCAAAGTGCTGGGTGTGATCGTGGAGATTCAATTGGGGCCCGATGACGACAAGCCCTACACCTGGCCGGCCTACATTGCCAACCTGCGCGCCCGGCATCGTTGTCCGGTGTGTCTGCTCGTCGTTACGGTTAAGGAGGCCGTGGCCCGTTGGGCGCGCAGGCCCATAGACCTCGGACCGGGTAGCCAATGCCAGCCATGGGTGCTGGGGCCGTCGAATACGCCGCTGATCACAGAGCTGCGGAACGCCCAAGCGAATCTCGAGCTTGCCGTGCTGTCGGCGATAGAGCACCGCCAAAACATCGATATTCAACTCGCCCCGCGCGTCGCCTCCACCGCGATTGTGGCAAGTGCCGCTGCTGTCGACGCCGAGCGTTCTAGATTGTATCTTGACGGCATACTGATTTCCCTTACAGAGGACGCCCCAATGTCACTCGAAGCCGCACTGAAGAACTCACTCGGATTTGAATACCAGAGCGACTTCGCCCGGCGCTACATCACCCAGGGTTGGGTAGAAGGAAAGGTAGAAGGAAAGGCAGAAGGCCGTGCAGAGATCATTCTGAAGCTCCTTGCGTTGCGCTTTGGGCCAGTAAGCGAGGCAGTTCAAACTGCGGTCCGCAGTGCTGGCGTGGCGCAGATTGATGCCATTGCTGAGCGGGTGTTGACGGCGCACTCACTCGAAGAGGCACTTGGCTCGATGTGTTGATGCCTAACCTCTGTTGTTCCCGGTACGAGAGGCTATTCCCTGCAACCGGACAGTACGCACGCCTGATCACCGGTACTCGTGACCGCGCCCTTCACCGCGGTCATGGTCTTTGTGATGACCGTGTCCGTGCCCGTGGTCACCGTCGTCATCGCCGTCGTGTTTGTCGCCGTGGTGCCGGTAACGCGGGACGTACTCGTTGTTGTACCAGTCATCTCGGACGAAGTAGACCGGTCGGCCGCAGGCGTTGTATTCCGCGCAGTGCTTGCGCCAGTGCTTCTCGTGGCCGGGCGGGACGTGCAGGTAGATCGGCTCAGCTGAAACATATTGCGGCGATCGCACAATCACGACGGGCTGGGCGTAGAGGAGTGGTGGTCGTGGAATGTTGCCAATGTCGATTTGCCCATAGAAGCCGGGCTGACCGAGGGTGATAGATACGCCTACGTCGGCGGCAAGCGCCGGGGCGGCAAAGGTAGCCAGGAGTACTGCGCACAGTGTCTTATTCATGACTACTCCTTACGGTATATCGACAGTCGTGGTCATGTTGGCGGTGACGGAAATGGCCGTTTTCACCGGACTGAAGGTCACGGTGCTGTCCGCCTGGTCGGGATTGTCCTGAGCCGCCTCGCAAGTGAAGGCCACGGTGTAAGTGCCGGGTGCCAGGAACGCGAACTGATAGTAGTAGGGAGGCTGAGAGGTCGCTACGGGCACCCGCGAGGCTAGCGGTTGGTTGGTATCGGTTGAGGGTGCCGTGCTGTTCATGTCCTCAGGCGCGGTCACTGTTCCACTGTAGAGATAGATTCCGGGGGCGCAACCATTCGGGACCAGGGTATTGCTGACCACTCCCTGGATATTGCCGACAGTGGTGTTATCGACGAGGCGCTCCGCGGGTTTGAGCGTGCACACTGGGGATTGTCCGGTCGGGCAAGTGACCGCCTTACGCAAGTCGAAGTCGATGGTGTAATCCACGACGCCACTGCTCGGGACGGTGAAACCCGAGACGAGCTTTAAGCCGGTTTCGGAGCCACTCGGGACCTGGAGGCCGTGCTGTGTCCCATCCGATAGCGCTATGTAGGAGTTCGCAGGATCGCCGTCGGCCACTACCATCAGACGGATCTGTCCATAACTGCCCGCTGCAATCGGCTGGTCGAACAGCAGCGCGGTCGCTTTACCACTGTCGTTGAGCAGGTCGATGGTCTTGGGCTGCGGGAAGGTGATGGTGACCGGGCTGCCGCCGTTTGCTGTCAGCTCGACACCTGTGAACTTCACGACAACGGCTTGGGCACCGTCTACCGGCGCGTCTCCGACCGCCATCTTCACTTCAGCGCCACCGCCGTCACTTCCGCCGCCGCAGGCGGTAAGACCTAACAGAGTGCCTGCGGCCGCCAAGACGGAAATTTTCATTGTGCGTGCGATCATGTGCGTCACCTTGAGACCAAAGTCCGAGCGCACGGTAACCGACTGTAATTAGACGGGAGCTGAATACTCCTTGAATATGTAAAACGCCGCGACGTTATGTCGCGGAAATATTCTCACCACTGCGATTCCCGTCACATTCCGATCCTGCCGAATATGAGGTCTATTGACCCATATACGGCGGATCGCGGGAAATGGCGCCGCTTCGAGTCGAACCGCCGACGTCGCTTGCGGCGGCAAATCGTGAGGAGAGATTGATGTCGAAACTCGTGTATGCACTTCTTGGTGCGGGGGCGTTGGTCGCTGTTGCGTCGCTCGGCTCTCGAGTCGTCGTGGCGGACACGCTATCGAGCGGTAGTAGTTCCAGCAGCAGCTCCACTAGCAGCAGTTCGAGCAGTAGTAGCTCGAGCAGTGGCTACGGTCCGGACTGCAGTGGCGCCGCAGCGTCCTCCGGGGTGATCTGGCCGCCGAACCACACGATGGTGGCGGAGAGCATTGTGGGTGTAACGGATCCACTCGGACTCCCGACGACCGTCCTGGTTACGGGCATTCAGCAGGATGAGCCTGTTCTGACAGCCGGAAGCGGCAATACGGCTCCTGATGGTTCTGGCGTGGGTACCGCGATCGCCAACGTACGTGCCGAGCGCGCGGGGCCTGGAACCGGGCGGCTCTACTTCATCTCGTTCACTGCTACCAACACACAAGGGGCCCAGTGCACCGGGACCGTACCTGCGTTCGTTCCGCATGACCAGGGTCAGGGATTCACTCCAGTCGACACCGGGCAGCGCTACGATTCAACCGTCGTGCCGCCCTGATTCCATGTGATTCCTTCGGCTTGCGGGCCGCTGCTCCCCCATAGCGGCCCGCAAGCCGGGCACGTCAACGACAGTCGACAATGTGCTGTATAGCGTTACGCCACTCGCATTGAGCGTGCGTCAGGGGGCGGTGAAAGCTCAATGGCGAGTAGAACGCGAAACTGACTAGCAACAGCACAGTAAGCGCCGCCAGCTGCAATTCCTGACATTCGCGCACCGCGCGCCATCTTGCCGCGGCCTCAGCCGAAACCAGGGGTATTAGACAAAAGGCAAGTACGAGGGCCAGGAAGTAATGGTAGAGGTACATCACTCGTATCGTTCCCAGATACGCGTGGACGGCCATGAACACCAGGTATTGGATCAGCAGCATGACCATCAGTGCGCGCCGGTCACAGTGCGATGACTCGCGTGGACGCCACCACCCTAGAATCAGCAACCCGACTGCGGCAACGACCGCGATACAGGCCAACAGCCATCCGACAACATTTCCCGCCAGCTGCACGTATGCCGTACGCACCCCATCCGAGTCCCACCGATAGTTGATGGCGCCGATATGCAGTGGCCATAGCGCCGGACGGGATCCGTTTGGATCGCTTTTCGCTTCGCGCTTCAGGTCGGTCCACATGAAACGCGTGTAGTCTTGTGCCACGGACAACACCACTTTGGGAGAGAGTGATCGCTCATGGCTGAGGTACTCCTGGTAGGTCTGTGACACGAACGGTCTGTCTTTGAGATCCGCGGGACTGCCCGCAAGCGCCGGGTGGGGGCCAGCCGCAACGTGAATGGTCCATACCGCCGCGATGGCCAGCGCGCAGCCGGAGATCATTACCGCGGCGTCGCGCAGCCCTGTAAGAAGCAAGCGTGCTCGCGAAGCGCAGTGCCAGCCCATTCCGATACGGCGGAGAATCAACATCAGACCAAGCAGGGTCCACAGCACCGCATTCAGCTTGACCATGATCGCCAGCCCACAGGCTGCGCCCAGGGTGAGCTCCAACCCCGGCGAGCTGCGCTGGCCACGGCGTACGCTCACAACGAAACACAGCAGGGCAATCAGCGCGAACGTGAGTTGGAACGAATCGAGGTGAGCGGCACGAAAATGCGCTACAAATGCATTTTCAAACAGGTATAGGTTGCAGAACAGCACGGCTGAGAGCACCGATTGCGTAAGGGTCAGCATCAGGGCGAAAAAGACCACCGCCCCAATTACCGCAAACACACCGGACATCAGTCGCACGCCCGCAAACGAGTAGTGTTTCGGCAGCTGCTCGTCCGGGATCTGGTTGACCCGACCGATGGCATGTGTGTCTATGCCACCATTGGGGTGTAGCAGGGCATCGCCGGCGGCAATCAGCATCAGTCCCAGGGGAGGATGGCTGGCGAATTGCGCCGTCCCGTCCTCGTACCGCTGTGCCGCCGTCAGGTAGTACTTCTCGTCCCATATCGCGTGCGAGGGCTGGTCGATCCCGACCAGATAGTTCATCACGGCCATAGCGGCAACCAGCATCGCTGCAAGGAGGATGCGGAGCCGTTTGGGGAGGGCGAAGGCCTGCCGCCTTCTAACCGTAGCCCGCAGTATCTCGGGAGCGTGCTGCATGGGTCCGCCAGTCTCCGCTTGGCAGCTCTGCGGGTCCGTGATCCAGGGCGCGAACTGTGTCTTGAACGCTCAAGGTCGCATGCCAACACATATTAAGAGCCGCATCTTGCCCTATGGACGATGCCGCGCACAGAGCGCGGGGGGGGGCGAGTGCCCAGCATCCTACGACGCGCACCGCTTAGCCGAAATCGGCGAGCGGCGTCTGCGCACCGGCGATGTGCGCGGTGCCTAGGCTCGAGCCTAACGGATGCGTTTCACGCGTACGATACGGCCGGCACGCGGCCTCATGTAATACGCAGACAAAACACCGGACTTGATGGTCACCGAGTCGCCTACGCCCATGTCGACATCGCCGTCATGGTCCGCCTGCTCCCATGTTTGCCCGTTATCGAGGGCAACGACGAACTCGCCACGGGATTTGTAGTGTACGGAACTGACTCGTGCCGTGATCTGCGGAAGCTCCTTGGGCGCCCGGCGTTCCTCCTGCCGCTGATGCATCATGTCCGGATTCAGACCGAAACGGTCGATGTCGGCGGGATTGTTAGGATCCGGGGGTGCGAAAGTTTCTGGAGGCGGAACCGCTGACACGGCGTGCGGGCCGGGTGTATTCGCTGCTGTTGCCGCCGCTGGCGACGTTTGCCCGGCCCCGGCCCCTGATGTCGATCGCGCCGCCCCGGCAGCGAGTTGGTGAAGGTGCGCTACCTCACGGTCATAGCAAGTGAGTCGCCTTCCGCCATCGGGCTCCTTCGAGCACGCGTCCAGCCCTGCTGGTACTGCATCGGCAGGGCCCGCTTGTTGCGCGAATACTTGTGTCACGAGACACGCCTGTGACACAAGACAGGCGAATGCCACACTGAATGTCCATCGGACCCGCTGCGCCTGCATCGCAACCCCTTCGCGTCGCCCAAGCTCGATAAGCCACAAGCTTACAGCGACCGGGCCATCAGCTGACCTTAATTATCGCGTGTGCGGTAGCCCGCCGCGATCCATCCGCCGTGGTCCATCCGCCGTGAGGCATTCGCCTCCACCTCAGGCGACCCGTTGCCGTCGCCGCCGCAACCACCTACGGCCGATGCGGGACCTGTGGCGTGATCGGCCTTACCGACTTGACCGGCTGTCGCTTGAAGATGGGCTTCTGTATGGGCGCGCCATAGACGTGGCGCTTATTGCCCGCACGCGGTGCGAGCGCCGCGGTTTTGGTCGGAGTGCCCTTGGGCTGGTACACGCCCGTATAAACGCGCGGCGGATTGAGCGGCGCCGCGGCCGGAGCTACACCGGCGCTGGCGAACAGCGCGAACGACAGAACTGCAACGAAAGGTTTCATTACTCCTCCGAAGTCGAACCTAGTCTACGCGGGAGTCCGGAGGAATGAACGCCGTCGCAGATAGCACACAAATTATGTTCGGTCGGTGACAGATTGGCGCAGCAGCGTGGGGTGAAGCGCGCGGGTCACAAAACGACAGACCCCGCCCGCCCTCTGCCGCCGCCGCTTACGGTGTATCGATATGCACGTTGCGTACTGCGTTGAGTATCGCGTGCAGTACGACACGGGGACATCCCACGGCAAAGCGCGTGGGAAGTTAAAACGCGGACGCGGTTTGACTGCCGCCGATGTTGCGTTATTGCCTGTTTTGCTCAGATTTAGAATCTTACCCTCGCTGCGACTTCGTGTTTGAATGTCGGCCCTCGGAATTTGAGTGCCGAGCACACCACACTGGGACCGTCAGCTCCATTCGCTCACAAAGATCGAT
>Ga0134126_10007139_pt1 | contig 14022 bp, 13 predicted proteins | sample KB31752_FD_96881 | JGI IMG/M metagenome (GOLD analysis project Ga0134126, IMG submission 96881) | Terrestrial soil microbial communities with excess Nitrogen fertilizer from Kellogg Biological Station, Michigan, USA - KB3-175-2 | ecosystem: Environmental > Terrestrial > Soil > Unclassified ... | reverse complement strand
CCTGCCTCCTCGACGTAGAGCCGGTGCGGCTTGCCGAGCAGGTCGAGATGCAGGTAGCGGCCGGTGATGGGTTCGAAGGCCGGGTTCATCGCGCAGCCTCTTTTCGCATTATTTGGCGCGGCGCCGCGATCACGTCCTTGAAATAGAGCAGGTTCGCCATGAAAGGATGGATGTGGCCTTCCACGCGCATCAGTTTTTGTTTAACCAGCGCGAATACGTCGGTGAATCCGATCGGCGGCAGCGGCTGCCAGAATTTTTCCCAAACGCTACGTGAGGCGCGCAATGCAAAGCTGTAATTGGGGGTAATGAATGGGCCTGGCGTCACGTTGGTGACGCGGCCCTGTTGGATGCGGATCAGGGTGTCGGTGTCGTCGATAGCGATCATGAAGGTGGTGTCGACGAAGCGGCCGCGCTGGATGAGTCTGGCATCGGTGTTCACGAGACTGGCGATTTTGTCGATCATGCGGATAGCTCCAAGACAACCGAACTAAGTTGGAACGTCAAGCCGCCCGCCGCAAGCCGACGGACGGCTTGCGTGCCCGAATGATCAGGGCTATCTCGTAAGTCTTGCCTAGCTCCCTTCGTCTAGCGGCCCAGGACGTCGCCCTCTCACGGCGAAAACAGGGGTTCGAGTCCCCTAGGGAGCGCCATTGGCCAGCCCGAAGATCACCGCCATGACTGCCAACGACGCCCAAGTCTGGCCGAGCGAATTGCGCCTGCATAAGGACCGCAAGATGCTCACCGTCACGTACGCCGGGGGCGAGTCCTTCGATTTGCCGGCCGAGTATCTGCGCGTGAAAAGTCCGAGCGCGGAAGTGCAGGGACATTCGGCGGAAGAGCGCAAAACCGTGCCCGGCAAACGCGACGTCGGTATCATGCAAGTGCTGCCGGTCGGTAATTATGCCGTGCGGCTGGTATTCGACGATATGCATTCGACCGGAATTTTCGGCTGGGATTATCTGCACGAACTCGGCCGCAACCGCGCCAAATACTGGCAGGATTATCTGGACGAACTGATCGCCAAGAATCTTACGCGTGAGCCGCCACGACGCGCATGACCGGCGCGCGCGTTGCGGCATCTTGCAAGACCATGTCCGCGCCTTTTTCCGCGATCATAACGACCGCGGCATTGGTATTGCCGGATACCACCGTGGGCATGATTGAGCCGTCGATCACACGCAGGCCTTCGATGCCGTGTACGCGCAATCGCTCGTCGACGACAGCGGCCGGGTCCGAGCCCATGCGGCAGGTGCTGGTGGGGTGATAGACCGTGGTCCCGGTCTCGCGCGCAAAGCTGAGAAGATCGGCGTCGCTCGTGCATTTGTGTCCGGGCGCGATTTCTTCGGCGATGTAGCGGCGCATCACCGGCTGGTCCATGACTCGGCGCAGCAGCAACATTCCGGCTACGGTCGTGTCGCGATCGACCGCGCTGGAAAGATAGCGCGGCTGGATCGTCGGCGGCTGATTCGGATCGCTGGATTTGATACGCACGAAGCCGCGGCTCTCGGGGCGCAACTGGCAAACCGACGCCATGAAGCCGGGAAACGAATGCAGCGACGCGCCGGCCGCGTCGGCGCTGAAGATAAGAAAGTGAAGCTGCACGTCCGGCGTTTCGAGCTCAGGACGGGTACGCAAGAAAGCGCCAGCATAACCTGCGCCGATGGTCAGCAGGCCTTTTCTGGACATGATGTAGCGCAATCCGGCACCAACTCGGTGACGTAAACTATTGATCACGTCATTCATCGTGATCGGTTCGGTGCAGCGGTATTGCATGCGGACCTGGAGGTGGTCCTGCAGATCGGAACCGACGCCGGGCATATCGGCGACCACGTCGATGCCGTGCGAGCGCAGCAATGCCGCTGGGCCGAGTCCGGAGAGTTGGAGCAACTGCGGAGAATTGAACGCACCGCCTGCGAGGATCACCTCGGCGTTTGCATGCGCAATATGCATCGTGTCGCCCCGAAGATATTCAATGCCCGTGGCGCGGCGCCCTGAAAGCAAAACGCGGGTTGCCAGCGCGCCGGTTGCGACCGACAGGTTGGACCGCCGCTGCGCCGGGCGCAGATAGCCGACCGCGGTCGAGCAACGACGTCCGTTGCGCGCGGTAAGCTGGAAATAGCCGGCGCCCTCCTGGGTCGGCCCGTTGAAGTCATCGTTGCGCGGAAAGCCGGCTTGTCCTGCCGCCTCGATGAAAGCTTCGCACAGCGGATGCGGTTCGCTCACATTGGAGACCGCGAGCGGGCCGCCGGCGCCGTGCAGCGCATCTGCGCCGCGCTCCTGATCCTCTGCGCGCCGGAAGTAGGGCAACACGTCCCCGAAGCTCCAGCCGGCATTACCGAGTTGACGCCAGTGGTCGTAATCCTCCGGTTGGCCGCGGACATAGAGCAAGCCGTTGATCGAACTGGAACCGCCCAGCACTTTGCCGCGCGGTTGTATGATCTTGCGGTTATTGAGGTCGGGTTCCGGATCGGTGTCGTAGAGCCAGTTGACTTTGGCGTTGTTGAACAACTTGCCGTAGCCGAGCGGTATGTGGATCCAGATATTGCGGTCGCGGCCGCCGGCCTCCAGCAGAAGCACCCGATGCTGGCCTGACGCGGTGAGGCGATTGGCGAGAACACAACCGGCTGAGCCGGCGCCTACGACGATATAGTCGAAAGACTTAGAATGCGGTGTCACCGACATGGCCCGCCCTGGTTCGTTGGCGCCACGGACTCTGCACCGAGGTGTGCGGCCGCGTCGAGCCCACCGCCGCCAAGGGTTCAGGCGAGACGATACAATTGCGCGCGAATCTCGACCATATGCATCTGATCGACCCGGCGACCAACGCTGTTCTTTGAACGGCCGCCGTTGATTAATTAAATCGCCAGACCGCCGTCGACGAGGTGCGGCTGGCCGGTGATGTAGCTCGATTCATCCGAAGCCAGGAAAACCGCAAGCGACGCGACCTCAGCCGCGGTGCCAAGCCGCGCCATGGGCTGGCGTCCGATAAAGTCGGCACGCACCTGTTCGAGCGGGCGGCCGGTCTGTTTGGAAACCGCCTTGATGCGGTCCTCGAGCGAGGGCGACTCGATGGTGCCCGGACAGACGGCGTTGCAACGAATACCTTTGGTGATGAAATCGGCGGCGACCGCCTTGGTCAGGCCAATCACAGCCGCTTTGGTTGCGCCATAAGCATAACGATTGGGCAGACCTTTGATCGAAGATACGCCCGACGACATGTTGATGATCGACCCGCCGCCTTTCTTCAGCATGGCGGGCAGGAACGCCTTGATCGTTCGGTGCATGGATTTGACGTTGAGGTCGAAGGAAAAGTCCCAGTCGCGATCCGCGCACTCCAGCACCGTGCCCTGATGCACATAACCGGCGACATTGGCGAGCACGTCGAGGCCGCCGAACTCCCCGGCGACCGATTTTGCCAGCGCGTCGACGGCGGCTGTCGAAAGCACATCGAGTTCGACGCATTTCGCCGCCTTGAGGTTATTGAGTTTATTCGCCTCGACGTCAGTGGCAATCACCCTGGCGCCTTCCGTGATGAAAGCTTCCGCGATCGCGCGGCCGATGCCCTGACCGGCGGCGGTGACGAGTGCAACCTTGTTCTGCAGGCGTCCGGTCACCGATCACCGCTCAATGATTGTCACGCAGTAGCGCGCCGCTCTGCGCGACGCGCTGATATTTGACGGCGGGCTTGAGCACCATGCCGTCGGCGAGTTGGTCTACCATGGCGCGCTGGATCTCCTGCCATGGCGTCTGGCTTGCCGGATACTTGTACCCGCCGCGTTTTTGCAGCGCCGCGCGCCGCCGTGCGATCTCTGCTTTTGAGACCAGAACATTTGCGCTGCCTTTGTTGAGATCGATACGGACACGATCGCCGGTTTTCAAGAGCGCAAGGCCGCCACCCGCCGCCGCCTCCGGCGAGGCATTGAGGATCGAAGGCGAACCCGAAGTTCCCGATTGCCGCCCATCGCCGATGCAAGGCAACGCCTTGATCCCCCTTTTGATCAATGCGGCCGGTGGCTGCATGTTTACGACCTCACACGAGCCGGGATAGCCGATCGGTCCGGCGCCGCGGATGAAGAGAACCGTTTGCTCGTCGATCTTGAGCGCCGGGTCGTCGATGCGGTGGTGATAGTCCTCTGGTCCGTCGAAAACGACTGCGCGACCCTCGAAAGCATTCGGGTCCTGTTTGCTCGAAAGATAGCGTTGACGGAATTCGTCGGAGATGACGCTGGTCTTCATGATTGCGGAATCAAACAGATTGCCCGAAAGGACCTTGAACCCGGCCTGCCGTTTCAGGGGCTTCTTGTAGGTTCTGATGACGTCCACATCCTGAATTTTCGCATGCCTGACGTTGTCACCGACGGTCTGTCCGTTGACCGTCAGCGCATCGGCATGCAGCCGGCCCGCTTTGAGCAATTCGCGCATGACCGCCGGCAGGCCGCCGGCGCGGAAATATTCCTCGCCGAGATATTTTCCGGCCGGCTGCATATTGACCAGCAGTGGCACGTCGTAGCCGGTTTTCTCCCAATCCCCGATCGAGAGCTTCACGCCGATATGTCGAGCGATAGCGTTGATGTGGATCGGCGCATTGGTCGAACCGCCAATCGCCGAACAGGCGACGATGGTGTTTTCGAAAGCCTTGCGGGTCAGAATATCTGACGGCTTGAGATCGTCGCGAACGATCTCGACCGCGCGCACGCCCGTCTCATAGGCGATCTGCCCGCGCTCGCGATACGGCGCCGGGATGGCGGCGCACCCGGGCAGGGTCATGCCGAGTGCCTCGGCCAGCGCGTTCATGGTCGAGGCCGTGCCCATGGTGTTGCAATGACCGGCGGATGGTGCGCTTGCCGCCGCGATGTTCAAGAACTCGTTGTCGTCGATGCGGCCGGCGGCCAATTCCTCGCGCGCCTTCCATACCGCCATTCCGGAGCCGCAGCGTTCGCCTTCCCACCAGCCGTTGAGCATCGGGCCGCCGCACAGAACGATTGCAGGCGTGTTCACGGTGGCGGCCGCCATCAGGCATGCCGGGGTGGTCTTGTCGCAGCCGGTCAGCAACACGACGCCGTCCAGGGGATAGCCATAGAGCACCTCGACCAGACTGAGATAGGCAAGATTACGATCAAGCGCGGCCGTCGGTCGTTTGCCGGTTTCCTGGATCGGATGGCACGGGAATTCAAAAGCGATGCCGCCCGCCGACCGGATGCCCTCACGCACGCGCCCAGCGAGTTCCAGGTGGTGACGGTTGCATGGCGACAGATCGGAACCGGTTTGGGCAATGCCGATAATCGGTTTGCCGGAGCGCAATTCTTTGCTGGTCAATCCGTAGTTGAGATAGCGCTCGAGATAGAGCGCCGTCATGCCGGGATTTTCGGGATTGTCGAACCAAAGCTGCGAGCGCAACGGGCGCGCGCGTGATTTCACGAATTTTCGCAGCTTCTTAGGCATAAGCAGGCTCCCGGCGCGCTGATTGTCTTAAAGAAGGAAGGATGCGCCGAACCGCTTGATCGATGCAAGAACGATCGTTCAAGCGCGAAAATAAAAAACCGGCGATATACGGCCTTTAAATGGTGGGCAGCCATTGCCCGTTGCGAGCGTTACGCCGAAATACTGCATCGTCATCTTGGCGTTTAGCCGGCCCTTTCGTCCGGTATCGCATAGACCACCGCGCCCGTACCGCACCAAGAATGAGCGCGGAACAAGAATCGATAATCCGGCAGTGTCTGCATCAGCCAAAGCGGCGTTTTCCATATGCCGTCCGCGTTATGATAGACGGTGGCCGCGACCATGGGCCGGCTCGACAGCAGCGTTTTCCGGGCTCCTTTCAAAGCGGGTAGTTCGGCTCCCTCCAGATGAAGCTTCAAAAAAGTGGGAGAGAGTCCGAGCGCATCGATTGGCTGCGTCACGACGCGCATCGAGCCCGTCGGCGATAGTTGAGATGCGTAACCGAGCCCTTCGTGAAACAATGCCGCATTCTTGCCGTCCGCGAGCACGCAGTCGTAAACCGTGACTCTGGCGTCGTCTGGCAGCCAGGATCGCAGCCTGTCCGCGAGCAGCGCCCGGTTGGACGGGTCCGGTTCGATGGCGGCGATTTGCCGGAAACGGCCTTTCGTTTGCTTGAGAAAGGCCTCGATCACGCTGCCATGATGTGCGCCGCCATCAAGCAAATACTCGTCGTCGCGCAAGGCGCCGACTACTTCGGGAATGAAGAAGCGGCTGCAAGCCGGTATCGGCGCGGTTTTGAAAGTCCATTCCTCGCGCAGCCGTCGCCAGGCCAGAAATTGCAGGTGATGGGCGCGGGAGACGTCGTCATCCCATAGCGCCAGCACTTGGGAGATTTTCTCCCGGTCAAATGCGTCTAATGGGCCTGCAAACCAGCCATTCGACAACGGATGTCTGTCTCGGAAGCTCTCCGCCAAATCGTAGAAAGGCACGATGTCCTCGAAGCCAAGCTCGCAAAGCGATCGCTCGATCGGCACATAGGGCGATGTGACGATGCTCACGGCGAGGCGTAAACCGCGCTTGTCGGCCGCCGGCACGTCGTCGGGATGGGTCAGCTTGACGCTGGACCAGGCCGGTTCATGCGCGGCTTGCCGGGCATTGCGGTCAATGACCATACGAAAATCACGGCCCACGGTGGTCAGGAATTCGCGCGCCAGCAGACCCAGATTGCCCGCACCATAGAGCGCAAGCGGCAGGTCTGCCGTTGCCGGACAAAATGCGCATGGCGTCGTCGCCAGTTCCACCAGCAACGCGGCAGCGCGTTCGGCATCAGGCAGGTCCGGGAAGGACCGGCCGATATGCGATGGGCGATGCCGCGAGGGCAAAAATGTGGCCGCCAACGTTTCCCGCATGCGCAGCCGGGGCTGTCTGGGTTTGCTGACCTAACGCAAAGGACTGAGCGAATCGGTAGTGCCAGACTATAGTCTTCTCATGGCCATGAGAATCGGAATGGCCAATATCCTAGCGGTGCCATGACGGCCCGCGTCGATCGGCAGCTTAACCATGCAGCTTTCGATCCTGATTGGGACGAACCGGAAGGGTCTCCTGGCGTGTTCCAGGATAGCCCAGGCCTGTTCCTGGGCGGCGCCGGGTATCGAGGTCATCGTGCGCGACAATTCCGGTGATCCGAAAAAACGCGAACTGCTGGCGCAGTTTAGACGCGAGCATTGCAACATCATTCTTGCCGAGCCGTGCGACGCGCTTACAAACTTTTCTGAAATACTCCGGCTGGCGAAAGGTAAATTTGTCTTTCTGCTCGCCGACGACGATTTCTGCTTCGACCATGCTGTTGCGGCGCTGCCCTCCCTGATCAAGCAGTTCGAGCAGGATCCATCGGTGGCTGGCGTGACCGGAACCTATGTCGTGGAGTCGTCGCAAGGCTCGTCGATCGTCAGCTATCAAGACGCCGAATCTGACGACGTGGTGGCGCGGGTGGCTGGATATTTGAGCTATGGCGGGGCGAATATCCTACACTACGCTCCCATACGGCGCGACATCGTCCAGCGCGTCTTCGCCTTCATGAACTCGCTGCCTTTTTACTTCTCTTTTCACGATCAAATTATTTGCCTGCTGTATCTGCTCAACGGAAAATTTATTCGGCTAAAGCGCCTTCTTTATCTTTACGATGTCGGTATCTGGGAAACGGGCAACACCGCGCAGAAACGGGACGTTGACTATTATCGCGACGCGGGGTTGGATCCTGCCATCAACACGCTTCATTGGTTCCTATGCGGCTTCGAAGGCGCCGTACTGATTCGAAACGCCGACGTATTCCCTGATTATCCGGTGGCGCAACGTCAACTCATCGCGGATCGATGGTTTTCATCGATGTTTGTTCGCTTCAAAGGCCATCCGCGGCTGACCTTCGATTCGAAATTCGCGGCCGAGGCCAAAACCGTTTGCGCGAATTTGCTGATATCGAGCGGACAGCTGACATTTCAGGGCTTGCTGACGGAAATCTGCGGTGTGATTGCTTTGTTTTCGAAGGACAATGCGCAACGCTATTACGATTTCTGGGACGCCACGATCAACCGGCGCAAGCCGGCCGCGCGTGATGCAGGTGTCGCGACTGACGCTCGTGCGGTGAGAGGCGCGTCATGAAAGTCGTGATTCTCGCCGGCGGGCTAGGCACCCGCATTTCCGAGGAAAGTTACCTCAAACCAAAACCGATGATCGAAATCGGCGGTAAGCCAATTCTCTGGCACATCATGAAGCTCTATTCCGCGCACGGCGCAGATGATTTCGTGATCTGCTGCGGTTACAAGGGCTATGTCATCAAGGAGTATTTCGCCAATTATTTTCTGCACATGTCCGACGTCACTTTCGATATGGCGGACAACAGCATGGTTGTGCACCAGCGGAACGCGGAGCCGTGGCGCGTGACGCTGGTCGATACCGGGGACAACACGCAAACGGGCGGACGACTCAAGCGCGTCGCGGAGCATATAAAAAATGAAGAGTCATTTTGCTTTACCTACGGCGACGGCGTCAGCGATTTGAACATTCGGTCTTCAATCGAATTCCATCGCAGTCACGGCAAGCTGGCCACGGTCACGGCGGTGCGCCCGCCCGGACGTTACGGCGCGTTGGAACGTACGGGCAATGCGGTGACCAAATTCGTCGAGAAGCCGCCGGGTGACGGCGGCATGATCAATGGCGGCTTTTTCGTTCTTTCGCCACGCTGCCTCGATTTCATCGAAGGCGATGACAGTCGATGGGAAGGTTCCCCCATCATCCGCCTCGCGGCCATGGGGCAGATGATGGCTTTCGAGCATCTCGGTTTCTGGCAGGCGATGGATACCTTGCGCGACAAGAGCATGTTGGAAGAGCTGTGGGCATCCGGCAAAGCGCCATGGAAGATCTGGCAGTGACCGGCGCAAACGCGTTCTGGCATGACAAGCGCGTTTTGCTGACGGGCCATACCGGCTTCAAGGGCTCATGGCTGGCGTTATGGCTGTACCGGCTGGGAGCCAAGGTGACTGGCATCGCTTTGCCGCCGGCGACCACGCCAAACCTTTATACCGAGGTGAGACTCGGTGCGCTGTGCCGGAGCCATTTTTGCGACATTCGCGACGCGGCGGCGCTCGCCGAGCTGACGCGGGCCGCGCGGCCGCAGATCGTATTTCACCTCGCGGCGCAGTCGCTGGTGCGCGCAAGCCACAAAGAGCCGCGTGCGACATTCGAGACGAACGTGATGGGCACGGTCCATGTACTGGAAGCGCTTCGCGGACTCGACGATGTGCGGGCCGCAGTGATGGTGACGACAGATAAGGTTTATCGTGGCGGCGACTCACGCCGGCCCTATCGAGAAGATGATCCGCTCGGCGGGCAGGACCCCTATGGCGCCAGCAAGGCCGCCTGCGAAATGGTCATCGCCGCCTATCGGGATGCTTTCCTGTCCGTCCAAGGTATCGCGGTGGCGAGCGCCCGGGCGGGCAATGTGATCGGTGGCGGCGATTGGTCGGATGATCGCCTGATACCGGACGCGGTTCGCGCCTGGCAGGCAAGGCAGACGCTGCAAGTCCGCCGCCCGCGGGCCATTCGCCCTTGGCAGCATGTTCTTGAGCCATTGAGCGGTTATCTGACTTTGGCGCGCAAGCTATGGGAGGGGTCCGTGCCGGCTGACGCCTATAACTTCGGGCCTGAGAATGGCGAGACCGCAAGCGTTCGCGACGTGGTTGAGCGCGCCCGCCAGAACTACGGGCAGGGCGAGATAGATTACCGCGACGGCACTCAGGGGCCACACGAATCTGCCTGGCTTGCTCTCGATGTCACCAAGGCGCGTGATGTTCTCGGTGTCGCGCCGGTGCTGCCGCTGGCGCAAGCCATCGGACTCACCATGGCGTGGTACCGCGCTCACGGGCAGGGCGCGGATGCGCGGCAATTGTGCGACGCCGATATTTCCGGCTTCGAGACACGATTGTTGAATCGTTCTGCCGCCGCACCAGAGAGCTTGACGACATAAATCATGAAATTTGAACAAACATCGCTCGCCGGCGCCTGCCTGGTTTATCTTGAGCCGCGCGTGGATGAGCGCGGCATGTTCGCCCGCACGTTTTGTGCGCGGGAATTTGCGGCCGAAGGCCTGGAAACGACGTTCGTCCAAGCCAATGTCAGCACGAACGGCCGCTCCGGCACCATCCGTGGAATGCATTTTCAGCGCGCGCCCGATGCCGAAGTGAAGCTCGTACGCAGCATCAAGGGCGCCATTTACGACGTCGTTGTCGATATGCGTGAAGACTCGGCAACGTATCTTCGTTGGTTTGGCGCCGAACTTTCGGAGGGCAATGGGCTCGCGATGTATGTACCGAAGGGCTTCGCCCACGGTTATCAGGCCCTTACCGACGGGGCTGCGGTCTTCTATTTCGTGAGCGCCTTCTATGCTCCTCAATCGGAAGGCGGTCTTCGTTTCGACGATCCCAAGCTGGCTATTCGGTGGCCGCGCGCCGTTTCGGAAATCTCCGCGAAGGATGCGACATGGCCGTTGCTCGTCCCCTGATCCTGCTGACTGGCGCTACCGGTTTCGTCGGGCGGCATGTTCTGAGCGAACTCGCTGCGCGAAATTGCCGCGTGCGTGTCGTCGTCCGAGAAGGCAAGCAAGAGCAGATAGGCCAATCGATCGCGATCGAACGGATTATTGTTACCCCGGACATGTGGTGCGAAACCGCCGCATGGTGGTCCGAGACCTGCCAGGGCGTCGATACCGTCATTCACGTCGCATGGTACGCCGAGCCGGGCCGGTATCTTCATTCGCCCGTGAATCGCGATTGCCTCGAAGGAACGCTGCGGCTCGCGCAAGGCGCAAGTGACGCCAAGGTGCGGCGCTTTCTCGGCGTCGGCACCTGCTTTGAATATGACCTCGGCGTTGGTCGCCTCAGCGTTGCGACCCCGCTGCGGCCAGCGACGCCTTATGCTGCGGCCAAGGTTGAAGCGTTCAACGCGCTCTCGCAGTCGCTGCCACTGTGGGGCATCGAGTTCGCTTGGTGCCGGCTGTTCTATCTTTATGGCGAGGGCGAGGACGAACGGCGGCTGGTGCCGTTCCTGCGCGCCAAGCTCAAGGCCGGCGAACCGGCCGAACTGAGCAGCGGCCAGCAGATTCGCGATTATCTCGACGTCCGCGACGCCGGCCGCAAGGTAGCCGATGTAGCGCTCGGCACTATGCAGGGACCGATCAATATCTGCTCTGGCATTCCGGTCACGATCCGGCAATTGGCCGAGCAGATTGCCGACGAGTACGGCCGCCGCGATCTGCTGCGGTTTGCCGCCCGGCCGGATAATCCCGTCGATCCGCCCTGCGTCATCGGCGTGCGCGGTGCAAATTGATCTGTTTGGCCTCGGTTTGCCGTCAAGGTGCTTTCCGCACCGGCGTGGTTAATCCCTGTTAACCATTCTTCTCTAAAAGCTAGAGCTGACATCGCCCGTTGCAGGAAAACGCGCATGAAAGCTCGGCTGGAGCCGCGAATCAATTTGGAAGGGCGCACGGCGCTGGAGACGGTAATTCCGTTGGCCACGCCCTTCATTGTGTTCGTCGACCCGGCGAGTTCGTGCAATTTCAAGTGCAGTTTCTGCCCCACCGGTCATCGCGACATGATCGCGGAAACCGGGCGCTTCCAGGGCGTGATGAAATTCGACGTCTTCCGGAAGGTCATTGACGATCTCGCCGATTTTGAAAAGCCGCTCAAAGTGCTGCGCATGTATAAAGACGGCGAGCCGTTTCTGAACAAGCGCCTGGCCGAGATGATCGCCTACGCGAAACGATCCGGACACGTTGATTATATCGACACGACGACGAACGGCACGTTCCTCTCGCCTGAGCGCGTCGGGCCGGTGCTCGAGGCCGGCATCGACAAGATCAATATTTCGGTCGACGGCATGACCGAGGAAACGTACCTGCAGTTTACCGGATTCAAGTTCGATTTCGCGACGTTCATCGAAAACGTCAAATGGATCTATGCCAACAGGGGCAATTGCGAAATCGTCGTCAAGATTCCGGGTGAATTAATCACGGAGGCGCAGCGCCAGCAGTTCTTCGACACCTTCGGCGATCATTGCGACCGCATCTTTGTCGAAAACTTCGCGCCGTGCTGGCCGGAATTCGATATCGAGGCCCATACCGGTGTCAAGATCAGCAAAGGCATCTATCAGCAGGACATCGGCGACACCGATACATGCCCGTATATTTTTTACGGCTATTCGGTAAACGCCGACGGACTAGTCAGTTCATGCTTCCTGGATTGGGGCCGCAAGCTGGTGATCGGCGACGTGCGGCAACAGTCGATGAAGGAGATCTGGACTTCCAAGCGGATGAACGCGCTGCGTCTGCAACACCTCGAGGGACGCCGGCGGCAAAACGGCGTCTGCGGCAATTGCGGCCAGCTCAGCCACTGCTTGCCTGATAATATCGACGCGCACCGCGTGGCATTGCTGGAAAAATTCAAACAGGTCGTTCCGGTCGATCCGAATGTCGAACCGCCCGGCGGCGTCAATCGCGTCTTTTCCGTCGTGGCGGCAGAATGAAGGTTCTGCATGTCACGCCGCATCTCGGCGGCGGCGTCGGCAAGGCTCATGCGGCGCTTCGCGGCGTCTTGCCGGCTGAAGTCGAGCAGACTTTCGTGCTGCTTGAACAGCCCCGCGATCGCCGCTACGTGAATGCGATCGAAAATGGCGGCGCGCGTGTCGTCGTCGTGAACAATCTCGAACACGTCGCACATCTGGCAGGCGACGCCGACATTGTCCAGTTCGAGTTTTGGAATCACCCGCGCCTGTTCGAATGTCTTGCGCGCTGTCCATTCCCCGCGATGCGCAGCGTGTTCTGGTCGCATATTTCCGGTCTCAACGCCCCGCTTATTCCACCCGGGCTGATGGAAGCGACCATGCGCTTTGTCTTCACGACGGAAGCGTCCCGTAATATCGCCACGATGGCGCAGCTGTCGCAGTCCGCCCAAAGCGGGATCGCGGTAATCAACAGCGGCTTCGGTTTTCAAAGCAGCCGGCGACGAGTGCCGGCACGTGACAGCAAGCCCACCATCGCCTATCTCGGAACCGCCGATTTTGCGAAAATGCATTCCGGATTTTTCGACGCAATTGACGGGCTGACTGATGACGATATTCGCGTTTTGGTATGGGGAGCGGTCGATCCGTCGGGTCCGGTGGCTGCCCGGGCGCAGGCGATGCGGCACCCCGCGCGGGTGGTATTTTGTGGGGAGACGGCGGAGCCGGCGACCGCGCTTTCTGACGCAGATATCTTTTTCTATCCACTGCAGCCCCATCACTACGGTACGGCCGAAAACGCGCTCGTTGAGGCGATGTCGCTTGGGCTCGTTCCGGTCGTCCTGAACAACGCCGCCGAGATGGCGATTATTGAGCATGGCAAGAACGGCTTTATTGCTAATTCCATTGAGGAGGCCGTTTTATTATTGCAGATGCTGCTTTCGTCACCTGACATGCGTGAAAGAATTTCAAGAAATGCCATCGACCACGTCGCGGAAACCCGGACACCGGAACATTCCGCGCGCGATTTCATGATTCTCTGGCTTGGGCTGCTCAGCAAGTGGCCAAAGCTTTGCGATTTCCGGGCCGCGGTTGGGGAGAGCCCGGCCGATTGGTTTATCGCGACGCAGCGCTTACCGGGCGCGAACTGGGGAATCGTGAGTGAAAGAAACGCGCAACAACCGTCGAAGGGGACGCTTGCTCATTTCGAAAGTGTTTTTTCCGGCGATGCGTCTCTAGCCAGATTGCGGCGTTAGCTGTTGGACGATTTCTATTCTGAATGATGGTGGGCGCTGAAGGGATCGAACCTTCGACCTCTCCCGTGTGAAGGGCACGCTCTCCCGCTGAGCTAAGCGCCCGACCGTAACGGCCGCGCGATATAAGGAGTGCGTCGCAGACGTGTCAAGCAAGGCACAAAGCGCCCACGCTCAGTTGCGACTGGTCGGCTCGGTATTGGGCCGCGGCAGCCGCGAGGCATGGGTCTGCAGCGCGCGGATGCGATCGGCGAGGTCGCCATTCGTTGACGGAGTCTCGCTG
>Ga0134126_10007138_pt1 | contig 14024 bp, 10 predicted proteins | sample KB31752_FD_96881 | JGI IMG/M metagenome (GOLD analysis project Ga0134126, IMG submission 96881) | Terrestrial soil microbial communities with excess Nitrogen fertilizer from Kellogg Biological Station, Michigan, USA - KB3-175-2 | ecosystem: Environmental > Terrestrial > Soil > Unclassified ... | reverse complement strand
GGCGCGTCTCTTAACAACTCCGCGACTGCCGGCGGCGGCACCGGATAGCGGCCATGTTCCATATCGACTGTGCCGCTGCCAACATGAAGCGCAGAAGACGCGAAGCGCTCAATCCCGAGCAACTCGAAACAAATGGCGGCGCCTACGACGTCGATAATCGCGTCGAGCGCGCCCACTTCGTGAAAGTGGATGTGATCAATTGGCTCGTTGTGCACCCGGGCTTCAGCCTCCGCCAGCCGCGAGAATATTTTCGCCGCGCGATCCTTCACCGCACCTGACAGTCTGGAGTCGTAGATGATCTGGAGAATATCGGAAAGATGACGATGCGCATGTTCGTGCGCAGTCTGCACACGAGTGTAGGTCGCGCTTATGCCGGAGCGATCGACAGACTCAAAGTCAACTGTGTAGCCCTTCACGTCGAGCAAGGCGAGTTGCCGCTTGAAAGCTTCCGGCTCAACGCCGGCGGCGATCAAGGCGCCGAGGATCATGTCACCACTGGCGCCGGCGAAGCAGTCGAAATAAAGAGTCTTCATAAGCAGGTAAATAGTAAATCGTGAATGGTAAATGGATGCGAGTCGGCAGGTCTTCTATTTACCATTCACTACTTACCAATCAGAGGCAACACTTCGCCGGCCTTCCCGGTCAACACCTCATCACAAATGGCCGAGAGCGGAGTGCGCTCAGGGTTAACTTCGCACACGTAGGCGCCGGCGGCTTTTGCAATCTCCGGGAGACTTGCCGCGGGATAAACCAGGGCCGAGGTTCCGACTACAAAACAGAGTTGGCATTCCGCCGCACGCTCGGCAGCAACCTCGAATGCACCCATCGGCAACATCTCGCCAAACAATACAACATCCGGACGCAAACACGACCCGCAACCGGCGCAGTTATCGAACCGTCGTTCATCAGGGACGATTTCATAACTCGTCCGGCAGCTCACACAGCGTGCCCGCCAGACGCTGCCATGTAATTCAATCACGTCGCGTGAACCGGCCGCTTGATGCAGGCCATCCACGTTCTGTGTAACCAAAGTGAATTCCGGAAACAGATCCGCCCAGCGCGCAAGTTCATAGTGTGCCGGATTCGGGTGTAGTGATTGCAGCAGGCTACGTCGATAATCAAACCATTCCCAAACCGCCGGCAAGTCGCGTTCGACCATCCTCGCTGAAGAAATCACATCAAAAGGCATCCCTTTCCAGACGGCGCTGTTTCCGCCACCGCGAAAAGTCGGCACGCCTGACTCCGCAGAAATGCCTGCGCCCGTAAGCACTAATACCCGCCTGGCATGCTCAAACCGGTTGCGCAATTCTGCCGAGATCAGATCTGTCTGCATGAGTTGCATTTTGTGTGGATGGTAACAGAGCGCGGCTTGGAAGTGTCAAGGATGAGGTCTGACAACGGTCAAGCGATTTGCTGGGACCGCGGGCGTCCCCGCCCGCAACGCGCCGCAGGCGCGCAGATCTTCAGCTTTTGTTAATTTCGCGCTTCGCGCTCATTTGCGGGCGGGGGCGCCCGCGGTCCCAGCAAATCGCTTGAGTGATGGTTCGCGGTACCTTACCGGCTTACGTTATACTCAGCGCTTTTGTAGCAGCCGCAGATCGAGGACGATCAGAACGTGACCCTAATCGAAATACAGGATCGATTGAAGCAAGAGACACGCGCCGCTGCGTTTGAGCTTTTCGGTGTCGAGCTTGAGCAAGTGGGCGCTGAGGTGCCGCCGCGTCCGGAGTTGGGCGATCTGGCGTTCCCTGTTTCTTTCGAGTTGGCAAAGCGTATCAAGCAAAGCGCTGGAGTGAAGACCGCACCGCGTACAATTGCTGAACAACTCAAAGCGAGACTTGAAACGTCGGCAGAGGTTGCTCGGGTCGAAGTTGCAGGTGCGGGGTATCTCAATGTCTTTTTTGATCGGGCCAGGTTGTTATCGCTGTTCGCTCCTGAAAGTACTGCGAACGTCGGAGACGCCGTCCCTGATCGGCCTAAAAAGATGGTGGAACACACCAGTATCAATCCCAACAAAGCAGCGCACATCGGTCACGTTCGCAATGCGGTCCTGGGCGACACGTTCGTAAGAGTTCTCCAGGGAGCCGGGGAACGGGTGGAAGTTCAGAACTACATAGACAACACCGGCGTTCAGGTGGCGGATGTAGTGGTCGGCTTCATGCATATTGAAAACATGAAACTCGACGACATCAAGGCACTGGACAGTTCCCTGCCCGTCGAGCGTCCGTTTGATTTCTACTGTTGGGATCTCTATACGCAAGTAGGACTCTTTTATCGTGATGGCGACCCTGCGGGCGCGCCGAATCCCGAACTCCTGAAGCTGCGCATCGACGTATTACACGCGCTCGAAGAAGGAGACAATCCGATCGCCGAACTCGCCGATTACGTGGCTACGCGAAATGTGGAATGCATTCTCGACACCATGGAGCGGCTCGGCATCCGTTACGACTTGCTGGCGCGCGAGTCAGACATCCTGCACCTGCATTTTTGGGATCGGGCCTTTGAACTGATGAAGAGCGCCGGGGTCATCCGTCTCGAGTCTCAGGGAAAGCACGCCGGCTGCTGGGTGATGCCGTTTGAATCGCACACAGGAACGGACGAGCACGAATCAGACAAGATCATTGTGCGGTCGAACGGTACGGTCACTTACACCGGCAAGGACATTGCTTATCAACTATGGAAACTGGGAAGGCTGGGCCTCGACTTCAACTACAGACCGTTCCGCTCGTATGCGGACGGGCAGGTGGCCTGGGTGACCACGACGGAGCCGAACGCGGAGAGTTTGCCCGAAGTGCCGCGACCTAATTTCGGTGGCGGAGTCAAGGTCTATAACGTGATTGACTCGCGGCAGGCATACCCGCAGGAGATCGTCGCGCGCGGGGTTGCGGCAGTGGTTCCGGAAGTGGGCGCGGACGCGAGTGTTCACTTTGGCTACGAGATGGTTGCGCTTTCACCAGCTGCTTGCGCAGAATTAGGTATTGAATTGAGTGAGGAGGATCGCCTGCGGCCCTTCATCGAAATGAGCGGACGCAAGGGTCTGGGCGTGAAAGCCGATGATCTGATCGATCGCCTTGAAGCCGACGCCCTGCGCGAGGTTTCGACGCGACATCCTGAGCTTTCAGCTGAAGAACAGAGTGCGACTGCGCACGAGATCGCGGTGGGGGCACTGCGCTATTTCCTATTGAAGTTTACGCGCAACTCGGTTATCGCTTTCGACTTCAAAGACGCACTTTCGTTTGAAGGCGAGACCGGGCCGTATTGCCAGTATGCGGCGGTGCGTGCCAATTCGATCTTTCGCAAGTTGGATGCTGATGCTGTCGCCGGGGCTGAAAAGCTCATTGCGAGCGCCGCAGCGGTTGAGGGTTCAAAAGTTTCTGAGGTGTTCGCTGATGAGGCGGGAACTGAGATCTGGTCACTGGTGATGCTCGCAGAGAGGCTCGATGAAATGATTGCGCAGTGCGCCGCTTCAGCTGAGCCCGCGAACCTTGCCAAGTATGCCTTTACCCTGGCGCGAGGTTTCAACTTGTTCTATCACCGGCATCGAATAATCGCGGAAGAAGATCAAACTAAACGCGCGGTATTGATCGTGGCCGCCAACATCGCGCGGCGACGGTTGACCGCAGCGCTCGGGACACTCGGGATTGCCGTGCCTGAGCGAATGTAAACGCTCGACTTTGCAACCCTAAGTAGAGGGGCTACGCGGCACAGCCGCGCGAAGAGCGATCTCAGCCGCATTGTTTCCCCGAACTGTACTTTTCGTAAAAGCAGAGAGTATAAAAGACTGTCATGTTAATCGTAATGAAATCCGACGCGACGGACGAGCAAGTTAAAGCCGTTCTGCGCGTTATTGAAGACCTTGGCTATCGCGGGCATCCGATGCCGGGCGCCTCGCGGACGGCCATCGGCATCACTGGTAATCCGGGCGCCGTCGACCCGTCGCATTTTGAGAACCTGCCCGGTGTTTCCGAAGCAGTTCGCGTTAGCAAACCCTACAAACTCGTCACCCTGGATCTTCGTTCCGAGAAGACTGTGGTGCAGGTTGGGGAGGCGACGATTGGTGGCGAGGAGTTGGCCATCATAGCGGGTCCCTGCGCGATTGAAACCCGCGACCAGGCCTTTGTGGTTGCCGAAGCTGTATGGCGAAGTGGAGCGAAGTTTTTCCGCGGCGGTGCTTTCAAGCCCCGGACTTCTCCCTACGCGTTTCAGGGTCTTGGTGAAGACGGTCTGAAGATTCTCGAGGACATTCGCGACACCTACGGGCTGAAAATTGTTACCGAAGCTTTGGATGAAGCAGGTGTTGATCTCGTCGAACGATATGCCGACGTAATACAGATTGGCGCGCGCAGCATGCAAAATTTTACACTGCTGCGCCGCGTCGGAAAATCGCGTTTGCCGGTGCTGCTGAAGCGTGGCCTGTCGGCGACGCTCGATGAATGGCTATTGGCGGCGGAGTACATCATGGCGGAGGGCAATTATCAGATTGTGCTTTGCGAGCGAGGCATTCGCACCTTCGCGCAACACACCCGAAACACGCTCGACCTTTCAGCGGTCCCGGCGGTGCGTCGAATCTCGCATCTACCGGTCATCGTCGATCCGTCGCATGGGACGGGGAAAAACTATATGGTCACGCCACTCGCGCGTGCCGGAGTTGCGGTGGGTTCAGATGGTTTGATTATCGAGGTTCACGATCAACCCGATCACGCGCTCTGTGATGGGGCCCAGGCGCTAACCCTGGCGCAGTATCAACAACTGGTGAATGAAGTACGGGCGATTCATGAAGTGATTGTGCCGGCGCCTGTCAGTTAGTTCCGAGTTTCAAGTTTCAAGTTTCAAGAATGCAAGTCTTAAGATTCGAGTTTCGAGAACGCTCTTAACTTGAAACTTGAAACCTGGAACTTGAAACTAAGTTTTTATCCGGCAAGAATCTTTGCCAAATCCCTTGAGAAAACTGATCGAGGTATCACCTGGTCGTAGCCTGCTTCCAGCGCGCTGCGCTGCAGGTCCGTCTGCACGTGCGAGAAAAAGCCGAGCAAGGGAATAGTCTTCACGTTTTCATTTGCCTTGAGTTCTCGCGCCAGTTGAATTGGATCGAGTTTCTGGTTGTGAAGATCGACGATGATCAAGGCGGGAGTTTGTTCAATGGCCGCGTTGACTAAGCCCTCTAGTTGTCGGTGAAACTTGAGGCTCACCCCCAGAGCCTCCGCCGTCGCGCGAATTTTTGCGGCAAAGAACATGTCGTCAACTGCTGCAAGAATGTTTCTGGTCATGCTGTCTGTAATCACGTTGCTAATATTGGCAGCCCCAGTCCGCTTTGCCGACTGACAAATTCACATTACGTCTTAACGAACACGGTCGCTAAATCTCTCCCGGTTCTGATTTGTCCGGTCAACGCGGCACATTACTACGAAGCTTGCTACACTAACATCGATGGCGACCGCGATTCCCCCTCTTAAAGATTCCGAAAAAATTGAGTTCGGCTACGCTCACGCTGATAGCAAAGTAACTAACAACACCGCCTCAAGCATCGTCGTCGCATCATACAACATCCGTTACGCCGTCGGTTCATATCTGATTTCGGGTGGAATGCTTCGCAAGATTGGACTCCGCGGACACCGGAAGCGGGCTATGCAAGTCGACACCAACATCCAAGCCGTTGCGCGTGCGTTCACTGAGGGCAGGCTGTTGCCGCGCGTGGACGTGCTCGCCCTGCAGGAAGCCGATAAAGGCACAAAACGCACCGGGAAGCATCATGTCGCTCGCGAGTTGGCCGAGGTGGTCAAGCTCGATTGGGTTCATGTGCCGGCCGGACTTCCGCGAGGTGTGAAACCAAAAACTCGTCAATGGTGGCTCGATTTTGAAGAACCGATTGACCTGCACGATCCTGGCGACACAGGAATTGGCTTGTTGAGTCGTCTTCCGCTTAGTAACGTTACGCGAATTGATCTACCGTGGCATGAGTGTCCGTGGCGACCGCGGCTCGCTATGGCGGCGACCGTTGCAGTTGGCTCGCGAAGTCTTCGCCTCATCAACGCCCATGTCGATCCCCATGCGGCTGTCGGTGGACAACTCGAACAACTCGAGGCGTTGGTCCAGGAAGCGGATAAAAACAGCGGGCCAACTCTAATTCTGGGGGACTTCAACACGCTTTCAAAAACAAAAGTGGTCGAAACAAGAAACTTTTTTGAGAAGCACGGTTACTCAACGCCATTCCCGTCAGGCACCGCGACCTGGCGCGGGATGGGAATTCGTTTGCACGCCGATTGGATATTCTATCGTGATTTGAAGATTTCGAGATGGGGCGTCGCGCGCCCGTTGAGTGTTTCCGATCACTGGCCAATCTGGGCGGAAGTAGAATTATGAAAGCAGCGAAACCGCCAGGACGCCAAGCTCGCAAAAGGAAACCAAACAGAAATCAAACTTGGCGGCCTTGGCCTCTAGTCAGCTTGATCTTATGAAGCCGGAAATCATTACCAGTCGTGACAATTCCCTGCTCAGGCAAGTGCGCGCTGTGCGTGACGGCCGAGTCGATGAGGCAATCTTCGTTGAAGGCATGCGGCTGTGTGAAGAAGCTCTAATCTCCGGAATGGAAATTCATGCGGTCGTGTTTTCCGACGAAATCGCGCGGAAGGAAAAACCGGGTGAACTGATTGAAAAACTCGCGGCCGCTTCCGATCGCCTGGTTTGTGTTAGTGATAACCTGCTGAAGTATGTCTCCTACAGCAAAACTTCACAGGGGATCCTGTTGCTTGCTGCTCGCCCCGACACTTCCGAAAATCAACTGGCAGATAAGCAAGTGGAGCCTTCACTGATAGTGATCATGCACCGCATCACCAACCCGGTGAATGTTGGGGCCATCCTGCGCACGGCTGAAGCCACCGGCGCAACCGGTGCTATTGCCACCGAAAATGCCACCGATCCCTTCTCGCCGAAAGCATTGCGCGGCGCAATGGGCGCAGCGTTTCGTTTGCCTGTTTGGTATCGGCCCTCGTATGCGCGGGTGCTCGAGTGGTGTGCGCAACGTCGAATCAAAACCGTCTGTGCGGATCTACACGCGAGAAAAGACTATACGGAGTTTGATTGGACCGAACCCTGCGCGCTGATTCTGGGACCTGAAACTGCCGGCCTTTCTGCTGCAGAGATTGCCGCGGCAGACGACGCAGTACGCATTCCGATGCGAGAACCCGTGGAGAGCCTCAACGTCTCTGTAGCTACTGGGGTCCTGCTGTACGAGGCAGCGAGGCAGCGACGCTGATTGAAAGATCAGTTACCCTTAATGAAAACGCGAGAGGATATCTCAGGATTCATCGCGAGTCTTCGCAGCTATTCGTCTCAACTTTTCTTCCCTGCTGAGCTTAGGCACATTGTAGCCGCGTTCGCCGAAGGGCTTAAGCTTGTCCAACCAAAGCGTCTCCAGAAAAGCCACTTCGGCACGATAGTCAACTTCTTCGCCGGCGCGTGGGCTTAACTCGTCTACGATCTCGAAAGCAAAGTTGTGACTGCCGGATTCATTCCAATCCGCCTGCAGTTGTTTATTGGGATGGCTTCCATTCGTCAGTTGAAATTTGTGACGGTTGATTAGGCCGGGGAGATCCAGGCCAGCCGCCAGAAAAACTTTGTCGTTGAGGTTGTTACGGATTAAGAAGACACCGATGGGGCGCGGAGTCTGCTGGTAATGCTTCTTGAGTCGCTTCTTATCTTCGTTCAATTTTGGAAATGAGGTCAGTACCACCACCCGGTAGCGGGTGGGTGATGGTTTCGAAACTCTCCACCAAAGTTTAGCCGCAATATTGATTGAAATGAATCAAAACCCACCCGCTACCGGTTGGTGGTACTGACCTCATCTCACCAGCCGGCGCCAATACCGTGAAAGAAAGCTCGCACGGGTTATGCCTGGCCCTACTAACCACAATCGCTTTCAGTTAGAATACCACCGTTCCAAGCTATCAGTTTTGTTGTTATGGCGCAGTCAGGATCGACTGCGTTTTTTGCACCGAGAGCGGGCCCGCGCGTTCTGCCGTTCGCCAGGGTCGAACTCCTGAGCGGCAGCCGGCGTATTAAAGGTTAAATGACTGACGAACAAAAACCTCAGGCCAATAAAAAACGGGAAGAAGCGTTGCCTGAACGTCTATTGCGCCGCGCACTCGAGCGGGTTGGCGATGTCGTCGATCGCAAGTTTGGCCGCACCGTCGACCCCAGAGGTGGGCTGACTACCTCACAGTTGATCGAGCGTATGAAGAAGCTCATCGACGAACGGGTCCGCGACGAAGGACGTAAGGGTCGCATCGCTCCGCACCACCTGAAGCTTAAGATCGAGTGGGGCACGCATTCAGAAGCGCCGCCCGAGATCATCAAAGAGCTTGAGCACGAAGTGCTGGCCGCCGCTATCGATCACATTAACGATCATCGTTATCGAACCATGGCGACGATGGACATTGAAACTGAAGTAGATATTTTTACGACTGGTATATCTGTCGATCCTACGTTTGGCGAATTTGAAGAAGAGTTAAGAGCAGCTGACGAAGCCAAGCGCGCCGCGGAACTGGAGGTACCTCATCGCAGCGCTTTCGAGAAAGTTGCTCCGATTAATTTCGTAGCGCGTATTACGATTCATGACAACCCGCGCGAGGTTCCGCTGGCTTTGGTTCCGGGAGGGCGGCGCTTGAGTGTCGGTAGGGTAGCAGACAACGAACTATCGCTGAACGATGCCAGCGTTTCCAAGATCCACGCCGCGCTGACTATGAACGCGCAAGGAACTCTCCTCGTTGCCGACACAGGATCGACAAACGGGACCTACATAAATGGACGCCGAATCGCATACGGTGAAGCTCGACAGATCGAAGACGGTGATGTCGTCAGCTTCGGGGATGTTGAAGTGCGCTTTCGTAAGACTGAAATGGCCGGTTAAGAACGAGGGCAAGCCCGCCTCCCCGACCCTGAGCTGATCCGGGTCGTGTCGCAATTTGTAATGGAGCGGCTTTCATAGGGATTTAACGAGCGACTCTGAAAACCTCCAAGGTGAGGGGAGGCGGGCTTGCCCCCGCTCTGTGTACCGGTAAGACCATCTGATGGCTATGCTGCTCTTCTTGCTCCTTCAATCACCGACGCCCGCGCAAGTTGTAGCTCAAGTGCCCGAGCGAACACCCGCGCTGCTCACGCTTATTTACCTCGGCGGCCTTCTGCTCGTTGTCCTCCTCTTACTCTTTTCACTCTTTCGAAATCGCCGCCGTGGAGTTTCCGTGCCGGCTGCAGTTCCGGAAGATTTGCCGGCGGAGGTCAGGCGCCGGCTGGGCTCAACCTCAACCAATCGCGGCCTGCGCGCCCTGCGCTGGATATTTGTTCTGCTTTCGCTCTCCGTTTTTGGAGCTCATATTTATTGGACCCACTACGCTCCGGAGAGCAACGAAAAATTTCAGGAGTTGGGTTACAAAGATCTGCGTAACCGGCGCCTTTCAGAATCTACTTTGCGTGGCTGGTTGTTGGATCGTAGTGGGAAACTGGAAAGCGCCCTGGCCCTATACCGGCGCGATTCAGGCGGCAACATCTATCGAGACTACCCGATGGACAAAGCCATGGCCCACCTCTTCGGCACGGACCTGGGCGATCCCGGACTCGAACGCGCGCTCTTTGGTGTTCAAAGCGGCGCTTTGCCGGAGGCGCTCGAGGTTGTAAGAGGAAAGACGGTCGAATTCACCGGCAATAAAGATGTGCGCCTGACTATTGATCGCGATCTGCAACAGGCGGCGGTCGATCAATTGAAAGGAAAGCACGGCGCGGTAGTCGTACTGAATCCGCAGACCGGCGAAGTGCTGGCTCTCTACAGCGAACCTTCCTATAGCATCAAAGAAATCAGCGACGAACGAACCTGGATTAAGCTCGAAGCCAATCAGCGGGATAAACCGCTGGTGAGCCGGGCGCTGGGCGCGTACTACATTCCGGGTTCGACTTTCAAGACGGTAACCATGACCGCGGCGTTTCTGGCGGGCGAGCAAGACACCGAGTTTACCTGCAGCGGCGGTGGTTATTACGCTGCGCCCGGAGCCAATGTGATTTTCGATGACGGCGGTGCCGGTGAAGTGCACGGACGAATCGGAATAGACACGGCCTATGAAGTTTCCTGTAACCAATACTTCGCGCAGATGGGTGTGAAGCTCGGCGCCGAGCGCTTGAAGGTGGCGGCGCAGTTACTGGGAATCGGAACCTACGACACACCTGCCGAAGCCTTGCGAGGCCGCAAGGAACCCGAGATTTGGAACGCCAGCAGCGACGCTGTTAAGCGGGCGCTCGCACCCAGAGAAGCAACGATCGTTACCGGCAAGGTCACGAAATACGATTTGGCATTGATGGGTTATGGGCAGGGCTATGCGGGGCAAATGACCCCCTTTCAAATGGCGCTGGCTGCTTCGGCGATTGGAAATATGGATGGAAGGCTCATGAAACCGAAGATCGAGTTTGATAGGCCGCCGGAAATGTTCAAGCAAGTGATGAAACCGCAGCAGGCGGCCACCATGCGCGGGATCATGGGCCTCGTAACCGGAGGACCGAGGGGAACGGCACGTGGAGTTTTTGCACCAGTTAAAGCAGCGGGCATCAACACCGGTGGCAAGACCGGAACGGCACAGAAAACCGAGCCGCTCTACGATCCGAAGACGGGCGCACCAAAGACGAGGCACCGAGTAGAAAAGGACAATAAGGGCAACATCATTCGTGAATATGAAGAGACGATCATGGACGAGGAGCATCCACGAATCGATGCCTGGTTTTTGTGCATCGCCCCGCTCGATCGACCGCAACTGGCGATCGCTGTGATTGTTGAGGGTGGCGGTTATGGTTCGAAGTCAGCGGCGCCGATCGCCGCAGCGCTGGTATTGAAGGCCAAAGATCTGGGTTATTTCAAAGGGGTTAGTAGTCAACCACCAGCGAAGGGCCAACCGGGACAACGTCAACCACGGCCGGCTGCAGCACCGACCCAATAATTGTTCGGCTGCGTTTTGGAGTGCGGTGACCTGTCACCGCTTTGGTCCCGGGCGGCTTGACGCCCGCTCCTGATGGTTGAATTTCAATTAAACGTGGTCGCTACAGGTCGCGACCGACAAAAGCGGTGACAGGTCACCGCACTCCAAAAAAAAGCGCACTACAAAAAATGAAGAACCGCGCATCGTCACATCTGCTCATTATCCTGCTGCTTCTCATTCTTGAGATCGTGGGCTACTGGGGCATACATCGCGCAGCCTTGCTACGCGGCTATGAAACTTCGATTATCGGCGCCGTCCGCGACCTCTTCATGTTCCTTCCCCTGCTAGTCGTTGTAGTTTTCCTCTCGCGGTCTATGAAGTACCACGGGAATTGGATTCTTTTTACGGCCGCCGTATTGCTGTTCTCAATCGGTATGTTGATTCAGTATCGGCTCTACAGCGATCCGGAATACAACGCCCGCAACAAGTCTGAGGCACGACAGGCCAAGATGGAGGCCTTGCGCACGCGCTACATAATCGAAAACTACGATCCTGTTAAAAAACAACTCATGGGTTTGCCGCCAACACCGGCTCAGGCCATTGACGTCGAACAACTTCCCAAGCGCCCGTCAACTTACACTCTCGGGGACGCGCTCACTGCCGGCTACACCTGGATCCCGATTTTCTCCATCATCGCTTTTCTGCTGGCTTACTTATTTTGCGTGCGCGACGGCTTCCTGCTTTGGATTCAAAGGAACAGTTTTATAATCGTACTCTTAACACTCGTGCCTTTGGCTGTGGCCGTCGTAACCTCGAGCGCCGGTAAAGCGCTGGGCAACATGACGCCGTGGGAACCTTCCAAGATTCCATTTCTCTTGGGCTTCGCCGGCATCCTGACAGCACGTTACAAAGACCTCGCTGAAACTTACTGGGGCATTCCGCGCGCGCGTGACATTGTGCCGCTGCTGGCAATGGCGATGTTGCCGTTCGTTCCTTTCTTCGCGCTGAAGGACTTTGGACAGATGTTGATCTTCAGCGGCGCCTACACCACTCTTTACCTCGTCGCCGTGCGACGTTGGCCGCAGTTGTTGTTGTTTGTAGGCTCAGTGCTGCTGGTCATTAGCATCCTGGTCGTCGGCGCACTACCGAGAAACGTGCAGGAAAAAGTGCCGCTGCTGCCGACCGTAGCGAAGCCAATTCAGGCAATGCTGCCGGCGCGTATCCAACAACGCTTCCATCTTTGGCTCGATGGGTTTGATCCACCGTCGCCGGAAGTCTCCTGGTGGAAGAAGGACTATGACGAGGCCGTAAACAAGGATCCGCAACTGAAGGAACTTGCCGAGCAGAGTCCTGCGATGCAAAAGATTGTGAACACTGATATCTGGTTTGATAAGCTTGCATTTCAACCAGCACAGGCAATTTTCGGGATCTCTTCCGGCAAGAATACCGGCCGCGGGTTGGGACTTGGTTATCCCGAAGTCATACCTATTGCGGATTCGGATTATGTCTACGCTGCTTTGGCGGAAGAAGAAGGCCTGGTGGGCGGGGCGGTAGTTATTCTGGCTGTTATTATTTTTGTAATCGCCGGTGTTCGTACTTCCCTGGATGCGCGTGATATGTTTACTAAACTGTGCGCGGCGGGCTTAACAGCTTTTATCGGTTTTCAGGCGCTTGTAAACATCGGAGGTATTTTGCGAGCTTTACCGATGACCGGAATCACTTTGCCTTTTGTGAGTCATGGCGGGTTTAGTCTCATCACCAGCTTTGCCATGTTAGGAATGCTGATGGCCTTTTCCCATCGCAACGCGCGCGACACGATGCTGGCCAAAGGGCCGCGCAGCGAGCCGCGGTCGTCATTGAAACTGGAGGCGGTCGAATGAGCCAGCCCAATAACCAACTTGCAGATACGCAGCCGGGCAACCCTACGCTGCAATCCTTCGCCGTCACTGATCGCGGTCTCAGCGAAAAGCGTCCGTTGAACGAAGATTCTTTTCTTTCAGACAGCGAACGCGGAATCTTTTGCGTTGCCGATGGCGTGGGTGGCGCAGAGGCGGGCGAAGTTGCCTCACAAACCGCGATCGAGGTACTCGATGAAGCCTTTCGTCATCGGCTGGATGATGCTGATATTGAAGACTTGATGGAACTTGCCATTCAACGGGCAAACGCTTCCATTCACCAGATGGCCCAGGATCACGTGAAGTTTTCAATGATGGCCACCACGGTCGTCGCCCTTCACGTTCAGGGAAATGTCGCCACTATCGGACACGTCGGCGATTCGCGCCTGTATCGTTTGACGCCCGCGGGCCAATTGCTTCGCGAGACCGCGGATCATTCCGTGGTTGAGGAAGAAGTGCGCGCTGGACGAATGACTCCGGAACAGGCAGCGAATCATCCCAGCAAGAATGTTATTAGCCGCGCACTCGGCGCTGAGAACGACGTCGAGGTCGACATGAAAGTGATCGAAGTCGACGACGGTACAGAATTCCTTCTTTGTACCGACGGGATTACCCGGCATATTCCTGATCACGAACTCAGGCACTTGTTAATTACGTATTCGGATCTTCCTATCCTCTGTCGTGAATTGAAGCGGCTCTGCTATGAGCGCGGTGCGGAAGATAACCTAACGGCCGTGGTCGTTTGCGTTGGCCAACCACTTTCAGCGGCAGACAGAACTGACGATCTGGAAAGAACGATGTCACCGGAGGCACTGCCCGCTGCGTCGGTCGCCGCTGCTCCGGCAGCACAAACGATGCTCGGGAGCAGTTTTGATTCCCTGCGGGAACCACCAGACTTCGGCAATTCCCTTGATGATACAGAAATTCCTCCGGCCTCGGCTGAGAGCATTGCCGCTTTGAAGGCTCGGGACGAGAACGTTATCGAGAATCGCCTTAACGTCGCGGGACCTCCGCCCGCGAAGAGCGGAGTCGAACGAACCATGACGCGGTTTTTCATGTTCGTTCTGTTCCTCGCCGTCGTGGGCGCGGCTTTTTATGCCGGCAGGAAATACAAAGGGCCAATACCTTACGTTGAGGGCATCGCGCCGGTTGCGGAAGCTTCACCGACGCCGGTGGT